>WNGG01000692.1_pt1 | contig 57859 bp, 57 predicted proteins | sample 5400661 | NCBI WGS metagenome assembly WNGG01 (sample SAMN13153372, study PRJNA577476) | soil metagenome | isolation source: 100 cm soil or saprolite under Garry oak tree replicate 1 | place: USA:California | collected 2016-06-15
ATCCGACTCATTCCCGCGCAAGTCGCTCGGCGAGATCACCCGCAAGCTGATCGCCGCCTGGGACGCGCCGCCTCCCCCGTTCCCCACCAAGGAGGAGGTCGAGGGGGACAAGGGGGCCGCGCACGGCAAGCCCAAGCCCGCGGGGCTCGACCCGACCGCGATGGGCCGGCAGCTCGCCGCCAAGGCGCTGCAGGTCAAGGAGGACAAGCCCAAGCTGGCCAAGGTGTTCGAGGAGGCCATGGCCGGCACCGACTGCGGCGACTGCGGCTACGCCGACTGCAAGGGCTACTCCGAGGGGCTCGCGTTCGGGAAGGACTTCAGCCCGGAGAAGTGCGCGCCGGGCGGCGCCGACTCGAAGGCGATGCTGGAGACCATCCTCGTCTCCCTGAAGAGCGGCCAGGTGCCCGAGGCGCCCGCAGCCGAGGGCGCGGCCCCGGCCGAGGCGAAGGCGCCCGCGCCCGCTCCGGGCGGCGACGCCGAGCCGTCCGGTCCTCCGCTCGCCAAGACCCTGAGCAAGGACGAGCTGTACCCGCACGTCCTCGAGGCGATGGCCGGCACCGACTGCGGCGACTGCGAGTACCCCGACTGCGAAGGGTACGCGAAGGGCATCGTGTACGAAGGCCAGGCGGACCTGGACCGCTGTGCGCCGGGCGGCGAGGACACGCGCGCGAAGCTCTTCAAGATCATGCTAGGCACCAAACCTCCTCCGAAGTAGAGTCCGGCCGCGCGAGGGGTCACAACTTGGCTGACGTTCCGGAGATCAGACCCGCGGATCCGCGCCGATCCCTGCCGCGCGCGCGCGAGCCGCGCCGGGCAATCGTCGAAGGATTGGTCCGGGTCTTCTTCATGCTCGCGGGGTTGATGGTCGGCGCCGGCGTGCTCGGCGCGCGGCTGATCGTAGGGCAACCGCCCGGCGTCTTCGCGCTCATTGCCCTGTACCTCGCCGTGACCGCGTTCCTCTACGGGCTCAACGGGTTCGCCTTCCGCCGCCTGCCGCTCGGGTTCGGACCGGCGCTGTTCCTCTTCTCCGCGGCGCTGTTCGGCGTGCTGTTCCTCTTGGGGTACCTGCTCGGCGGGGTGGCCGGCCCGTTCGTGGTGGACGCCGCCAACCGCGTCATCCCGTACGTGAAGCTCGCCGACGCCATCTTCTACCTGTTCGCGCTGATGGCCTGCGCGGGCGCGGCCGGCTGCGCGTTCTCGCGGAACATCATCTACAGCGCCTGGAGCCTGCTCTTCGCGCTGCTCGGCGCGGCGGGGCTCTACGTCTTCCTCGGCGCGGACTTCCCCGCGGTCGCGCAGCTGCTCATCTACGTCGGCGGCGTGCTGGTGCTGATCCTCTTTGCCATCATGCTCACCAAGCAGATCGGCGAGGACCCCAAGCTCACCAACACGCACGTGGGGTTCCCGGCGGGCATCGCGCTCGCGGCGGTCACCGTCGCCACGCTCGCGTACACGGCCGTCATGGCGCCCTGGAAGGTGGTCGCGGAGCGCTCGTGGGAGCCGACCGCGGGCCGCCTCGGCATCGCCTTCCTCACCGACTACCTGCTTCCCTTCGAGATCGCCTCGGTGGTCCTGCTCGCCGCGCTGATCGGCTCGGTGGTGATCGCGCGCAAGGAGATCAAGGAAACGAGCGATACCGTCCTATGACCACCATCGGCCTGCCCCATTTCCTCATCGTCGGCGCGATCCTCTTCGCGCTCGGCATGGTCACGGTGGTCACGCGGCGCAACGCGGTCGGCATCCTGATGGGGGTGGAGCTGATCCTCAACGCCGCCAACGTGAACTTCATCGCCTTCAACCACTTCGTGGAGGGGCCGGGGAAGCTGACCGGCCAGGTCTTCAGCATCTTCGTGATCGTGCTGGCGGCGGCCGAGGCGGCGGTGGGGCTCGCCATCGTGCTGGCCATCTACCAGACCTTCCGCACCATCGACGTCGAAGAGACCGACCTCTTGCGCGAGTGAGGACATGAGCTTCCCGCTTCTCGCAGCGCTCGCCCAGCACGCAGAGCCAGCGGCGCACGCCACGGCCGGCGCCGGCGAGTCCATCGCGCACGCGATCCAGGTCCCCTGGCTGTGGCTGATCCCGCTGTTCCCGCTGCTCGGGGCCGCGCTCAACACCGCGTTCGGCCCCTGGCTGCAGAAGCGGTACGGCAAGCGCGCCAACCACGCCATCGCCATCGGTGTGATGGTGGCCTCGTGCATCGTCGCCGAGATCGCCTTCTGGACCATGTTCGCCCGTCCCGCGCACGAGCGCTTCTTCGAGGACCGCCTCTGGACCATGTGGCAGAGCGGCTCGTTGAAGGTGGACCTCTCCTTCGCGCTCGACCCGCTCGGCATGGTGATGACGCTGATCGTGACCCACGTCGCGACGCTCATCCACGTCTACTCGGTCGGGTACATGGCCGACGAGCCCGCCTACTGGCGGTTCTTCTTCTGGATGAACCTGTTCGCCTTCTCGATGCTGCTCCTGGTGATGGGCAGCAACTTCGCGGTGATGTTCTTCGGCTGGGAGGGCGTGGGCCTCTGCAGCTACGGCCTGATCGGCTTCTGGTACACCGATCTCGAAAAAGCGAAGGCGGCGCTGAAGGCCTTCGTGGTGAACCGGATCGGCGACTTCGGGTTCGTCATCGGCCTGTTCATCCTCTTCTGGTCGCTCTCCGGCACCTGGAACGCCCAGGCGCGCTACGTGCCCGAGCCGGGCCTGGCCGCGCGCGCGCTGGGCGCGCCCGTCGAGCACCCCCGCGTCTCGCCCGCGGGAGTGCCGCTCGGCGCGACCATCGAGTTCCGCGAGCTGCGCAACCAGATCGCCGACGAGTCGAGCGGCATGGCCGGCCGGCTCGGCGCGATGACGCTCTTCGGCCTGCCGGTGCTCGCCCTCATCGCCATCTGCCTCTTCATCGGCGCGGCCGGGAAGAGCGCCCAGATCCCGCTCTACGTCTGGCTCCCCGACGCGATGGCCGGACCCACCCCCGTCTCCGCGCTGATCCACGCGGCCACCATGGTCACCGCGGGCGTGTACATGGTGGCCCGGCTGAATTTCCTCTTTGCGCTCAGTCCCGCCGCCATGACCGTCGTGGCGACCATCGGCGCGCTGACGGCCATCTTCGCGGCGACGATCGGCTTCTTCCAGTACGACATCAAGAAGGTGCTCGCCTACAGCACCGTCTCGCAGCTCGGGTTCATGTTCATCGGCGTGGGCGTCGGCGCCTACTGGGCGGGCATCTTCCACCTGATGACCCACGCCTTCTTCAAGGCCTGCCTCTTCCTCGGGTCCGGCTCGGTGATCCTCGCCTGCCACCACGAGCAGGACATGCGCAAGATGGGCGGGCTGGCCAGGTACACGCCGATCACGCGCTGGACGTACCTCGCCGCCTGCTGCGCGATCGCGGGTTTCCCCTTCGCCGCGGGCTTCTATTCGAAGGACGAGATCCTCTGGAAGGCATGGACCGCGGAAGGCCTCTCGGCGCCCTGGATGGGCCAGGCCATCTACCTGGTCGGCGCGGTCGCCGCCCTGGGCACCTCGTTCTACATGTTCCGCTCGTACTACATGACCTTCACCGGCGAGTACCGCGGCGGCCATGGTCACGCGCCGAAGGAGACGCAAGAGGATCCCGAGGCGGTCGCCGCGCACGCGCCGGAAGCGCACGAGCACGGAGGCCTGCCGCACGAGTCGCCGCGCTCGATGACCTGGGTGCTCATCGCCCTGGCCTTCGCGGCGGTGGTGAGCGGCATCCTCTTCGGCCTGCCGAAGCTCTGGTCCGGCCACGAGCCCCTGCTGGAGAGTTTCCTCTCGCCCAGCCTGCCCGCGGCTACGAGCGTGCCGTTCCGCGAGACCGCGCACTCGACTGAGTGGCTCTTCCAGCTGATCGGGGTCGGTATCGCCGCCGCCGGCTGGGCCGCCGCCCGCGCGCTGTACCTGGACGCGAAGAGCACCGTGCCGGAGCGCCTCAAGGCGGCGTTCCCCCGCGCCTGGGCGGTGGTCTACAACAAGTACTACGTCGACGAACTGTACCAGGCGACGGTGGTGCGCTTCTCGGTGCTCGCGAGCCGCGCGCTCTACTGGTTCGACCAGAACGTCATCGACGGGATCGTGAACGCCGTGGCCACCATCGGCCGCACCATCGCCTACGTCGACGCCGCCTTCGATCAGAAGATCGTCGACGGAGCGGTGAACCTGCTCGCCGACGGCTTCCTGCACGGCGGCGCGAAGCTGCGCCGGCTGCAGACCGGCCGCATCCAGGCCTACCTGTTCGGCGCGCTGGCCGGCGCGATCGCCTTCGTCATCATCCAGTACGTGATCCGCTGATCGGGAGCGCCATGGACCATCCCACCACCAGCACGTTGCTCACCTGGATGACCCTCACGCCCGTGGCGGGCGCGGTGCTCATCCTGCTCGTCGTCGGGCTGCGGAGCGCCGGCGCGCTGAGCAAGGCGGCCGCCGACCAGGCCTCGCGAGTCCTCGCCCTGGTCGCGAGCGCGGCCGTGCTGGTCATGGCCGCGTACCTGTGGAAGGCCTTCGACCCGTCGCGCAGCAACGTGCAGTTCGTCCAGCACGCGCGCTGGATCGACGCCTACAACATCCGGTACGTCGTCGGCGTCGACGGCATCTCCATCACGCTGGTCATCCTGACCGCGCTGATCAGCTTCATCGCCACCATCGCGTCCATGCCCTGGTGGCCAGGCAACGCGCACCTCGACGAGCACCACTTCACCCAGCGCGCCGTGCCGGGCTACATGGCCTTGCTGCTGCTCTTGCAAACCGGCATGACGGGCGTGTTCGTCTCGCTCGACCTGTTCCTCTTCTACGTCTTCTGGGAAGTGATGCTCTTGCCGATGTATTTCCTCATCGGCATCTGGGGCGGCTCGCGCAAGGAGTACGCCGCCATCAAGTTCTTCCTCTACACCCTGGCCGGCTCGGTGCTGATGCTGCTCGCGATCATCGGCCTGTACTTCAACGGGCCGAAGGTGCCGGTCGACGGCCAACTCGTGTACACCTTCGACTTGTTGAAGATGGCCGAGTGGGGCCGCGCTGGCGGGTACGGGAGCGCGCCCGCAGTGATGGGCCTCAACTTCATGCGGGTCGCCTGGGTGGCGCTGTTCATCGGCTTCGCGGTGAAGATCCCGATGTTCCCCTTCCACACCTGGCTGCCCGATGCGCACGTCGAGGCGCCCACGCCCATCTCCGTCATCCTGGCGGGCATCCTCTTGAAGATGGGCATCTACGGCATCCTGCGCGTCAACTACGGGGTCCTGCCGGAGGCGACCCGGTGGGCGGCCACGGCAATGGCCGTCTTCGGTACCATCAACATCGTCTACGCCGCCTTCGTCTGCCTGGCGCAGAAGGACCTGAAACGGATGATCGCGTACTCGTCCGTCTCGCACATGGGCTTCTGCCTGTTGGGCATGAGCAGCTTCACGCAGCAAGGGATCGACGGCGCGGTGCTGAACCTGTGGACCCACGGGCTCATCAGCCCGATGCTGTTCCTCATCGTCGGCGTCATCTACGACCGCGCCCACCACCGCAGCATCGACGGATTCGGCGGGCTCGCCCAGCAGGTGCCCGAGTACGCGGGCCTCCTCGGCCTCGCCTTCTTCGCCTCGCTGGGGCTGCCTGGCCTGGCCGGCTTCGTGAGCGAGTTCACCGTCTTCCTCGGCTCGCTGCCGGTATATCTAACATTGACCATCATCAGCGCCACCGCGGCGATCATCACCGCCGCGTACTACCTATGGGCCATCCAGCGCATGTTGCTGGGGCCGCTCAACGAGAAGTACCGCGCGCTGCCCGACGTGAACTGGCGCGAGCGGCTGACGCTCTATCCTCTCGCCGTGCTCATCATCGTGTTCGGCTTCTACCCCGCCGCGATCATCGACCTGATCGAGCATTCGTGGCTCGCGCTCGCCGCGTTCGCGACCTGGAAGACCCCCGGCGGCTCCGTCCCGCTCTTCGGCGGGCTGTTGATGCACGACCCGATGCGGATGTTCTTCGCCTGGCTGTTCCTGGGCGCCACGCTGCTCACCATCCTCATCGTCCCTTCCAGCAAGCAGATCTCGCCCGCGCGGCTCGGCGAGTTCCTCGCGCTCCTCTTCGCGCTGGTCCTGGGCCTATATCTAATGGCGAGCGCCACCGACCTCCTCACCATCTACCTCTCCATCGAGACGGTCTCGCTGATCAGCTACGTGCTCACCGGCTTCCGGCGCGCGGATCGCAAGGCGAACGAGGCCGCGCTCAAGTACGTCATCTACGGCGGGGTGGCGAGCGGCGTGATGCTCTACGGCATCAGCATCTTCTACGGCCTGTTCGGCACCACGCGCGTGATCGGAGACGGCGGCATCGGCGCCCAGCTCTCGGACGTGAGCAGCCGGCTCTTCCTCGCGCACGCCTTCGGCGGCCAGCCCGCCGCGCAGCTCGCGCTGGTGGTGGCCGTGGTCTTCGTCCTCGCGGGCGTCGGCTACAAGATCGCCAGCGTCCCGTTCCACATGTGGTGCCCGGACGTGTACGAGGGCGCGCCCACGCCGTTCACCGCCTTCCTCAGCGTGGGGCCCAAGGCCGCCGGGTTCGCGGTCGCCATCCGGTTCTTCTTCGCCGTCTTCGAGAAGCAGCTCCCCGGCGGCGTCTACGCGCACGTCAGCGAGGTCCCCTGGCCGGCCATCATCGGCATCATCAGCGCCGTCACCATGACGCTGGGGAACGTCACCGCGCTGGTGCAGGACAACCTGAAGCGGCTGCTCGCCTACAGCTCCATCGCGCACGCCGGCTATCTGTTGATGGGCCTGGCGGCGGCGAGCATCGCGGGCGTGCAGTCGATCCTCGTCTACCTCGTCATCTACGTGTTCATGAACGTGGGCGCGTTCCTGGTGGTGATCGCCGTCTCGCGCGCCACCGGCGGCGAGACGATCTCGGACTTCCGCGGTCTCGGAACCCGCGCGCCGATCGCGGCGCTCGCGCTGACCATCTTCCTCTTCAGCCTGACGGGGCTGCCGCCGCTGGCCGGGTTCACCGGCAAGTACCTCATCTTCGCCGCGCTGGTGCAGCAGGGCGGGTTCTGGAACGTGGTCTTGGCGGTGATCGGCGTGCTGAACAGCGCCGTGTCGCTCTTCTACTACGCGCGGATCATCAAGGCGATGTACCTCGAGGACGCTCCCGCGGCGGAGCCGATCCAGGTCCCCGCGCTCTACACCGGCGTGCTCGTCGCGCTGTCGATCCCGCTGCTCGTCTTCGGCCTCTACTGGGGACCGCTGATCCGCTGGGCGGCGACCGCGTTCGGGGGCACGCCGGCCGTGTGATGTGCATCACGCCGAACGGGAGTTCTTTCCGGCTGTCCGCTGCTAAACGGTGAAATCGACAGCCTCAGCGTGCGAACGCTCAAATCCAAGCTGCTGTCACCAGGCTGCTTTCCGTTCGGGTAGGTGCTCCTGGTTCCTGGTACGCCCTTTGCTGGAGCTGAGAGGCAAATGGACTCGCAGGGACCCACGCGCTGGGGTTGGGCACGCTCGCCGGGAGGCGTGCGTCTCGAGGTCGCTCCGCCGGCGATGATGAGCCTGCTCGTCCTCGACGACGAGGCCCAGCAGCGGCTTCAGCACATGTTGTTCGAGATCGCGGACGCTTCCGACCCGGCCTCATGGCCCCGCGTCCCGCTCTTCCTCACGCTGGGCCGGACCACGGTGCGCTACTCGCTCGACGCCTCCAAAGCGGCGATCGTGATCGACCACGTGGTCACGCCGGAAGAGCGGGCGGGCTAAAGAGCAAGAGCACGCCGCCGCCGGACCCGGAGATCTGGAGATCTGGGAGATCTGGGGGAGATCTGGGGACACCATTGGAGATCTGGGGACACCATACGTAACTCCGGAGGCCAGTAGACGAGACCATACGCAATTACGGAGTTACGTATGGTGTCCCCAGATCTCCCATGACGTCCGCGCTCTGAAAAGCGTAGCGCCGCCCTATCGGCGGCGACTAGGGCGGCGACTGTCGGCGGCGAGCGGCGCGTTCCTCCAGCGCCGCAAACCGCTCCGCCGACAGCGTCCTGTCCCCCAGCTTCCGATCCGGCTGCACCGCCGGGCCGTGGTAATCGCTGCCCGCGGTGACCAGGAGCTGAAGCTCCGCCGCCCACCGCTCGTAGGCCTCCGCCTGGGTCGGCACGTGGTCCGGGTGCAGCGCCTCGACCGCGTCGAGCCCGGCGTCCGCGCAGGTCTTGAGCTCCTGGCGGGAGACGCCGTTCGCCCCCGGATGCGCGATGCTCGAGGTGCCGCCCGCGCTGCGCACCAGACCGACCGCCTCGGCCACCGACAGCCTCCGCCGGTCCACCCAGAGCGTCCCGCGCGAGTGCAGGAACCGCTCGAAGGCGTCCTTGACGCTCTTCGCGTGGCCGCACTCGACCAGAGCGCGCGCCAGGTGCGGGCGCCCGAGGTTCTCGCCGCCGCTCGCCGCGATCACGCGCTCCATCGTCACGTTCTTGAAGCCCGCCGCCTGCGCGCGCGCGACCATCCGCTCCATGCGCTCGCGCCGCTCCGCGAGCATGTCGGCCGCCAACCGTAGCAAGGCCCCGGAGAACGGATCGAGGAAATGCCCCAGGACGTGCACCTCGCGCCCGTGCAGCTCGCAGGACAGCTCGATCCCGGGCACCAGGCGGATGCCGCGCCGCGTCGCCGCAGCCGTCGCGTCGGCGATCCCGCTGACCGTGTCGTGGTCGGTGACCGAGAGCACCTTGACCCCGGCAGCGGCCGCCTCGCCGAGCAGCTCGTCGGGCGAGCGCTGCCCGTCGCTGTGCACGGTGTGTGAGTGGAGGTCGATCACCCGGAGTTCATCTCATACAGCCCGCGCCGTGAAAAGGCGCAACGCCGCCGATCACAGCGGCGGCTGAGGCGTTTCCTTGACGGCCCGGAGAACCAGGGTTTAACTCGTGACCAGATGCAGCACGTCCTGCAGGTCAGCCGGAAGATCGACTACGCGCTGCGCGCGATGATCCACCTCGCCGGGCTCCCGGAGGGACGGATCGCTCCGCTGCAGGACCTCTCCTCCACCTTGCACCTGCCGCGCGAGTTCCTCGCCAAGATCCTCAAGATCCTCGCCGACGGTGGACTCGTCCGCAGCGCCCGCGGGGCACATGGAGGGTACCAACTGGCCCGCCCGGCAGGCGACATCTCCTTCCTCGAGGTCATCGAGGCCGCCGAGGGACCGGTCCAGCTCAACGTGTGCCTGGATCACAAGGACCGCTGCGACGTGAGCAGCAACTGCACCATGTACCATGTCTGGAAGGCGGGGCAGGACCGCATGCTCGAGGTCTACCGCCGCACGACGCTGGCCGAGCTGGCCTCGCCCCCGGAGCCCCGCCCGGTCGTCCTCGGCGTCTCCGCGCGCTGAAACGAGCTTTTCTAGGAGGGCAGCCATACTGAATGAACGATCGGTTCTGGCCAAGGGGGGCCGAAATTCATCTCCGATGCTGGCACGCCGCTGGTCAGGGCTTCGCGAGGCGCGACAGCGCCAGCTCGAGCGCCTCGCGGTGCGCCGGCCAGGAGACGGCGGCGCGCGCCTCGTCGGGCGGCACCCAGGCGAAGCCCTCGTGCTCGTCCGAGAGCTCGACGGCGCGGGCGGGCGGCGGGACGCGGAGCAGGAAGGCGTGCTCGCGGAAACGCTTCCCGCCGGCGGACGCGTACTCGTGGAAGTAGCCGAGGTCGAACAGCTCGCCCGTCAGGCCGGTCTCCTCTTCGGCCTCGCGCGCAGCGGCCGCGGCGGCCGGCTCGCCGGCCTCGGCCTTGCCCGTGACCGGGTGCAGGCCGCCGCCGCGCCGCTGTGGCCGTCGCAGCAGCAGCACCTCGGCGCCCGACGATCCCTGTCGAACGATCCACACCAGCGCTTTCGACCGGAGGCGCGGCACGCCGTCCCATCTTAGCCTCACCCGTGATAAGGATGCGCCGCTTTTCTGCCAGCCGCCGCCGACAGGGCGGCGCTGCGCTTTTCACAGCGCGGACGTCATGGATGCATAGAGGCTCGATGGAGACTCTCCAGCTCGATCTTCCCGGAGCCGACCCCCGCCTCGGGCTGTGTACGATGGCCCGCGGGCTGATCGGGTCCGAGATCCTGCGCATCGGAGCGGAGATCCGCGCCGCGCAGGCGCGCGGCGACAAGATCTGCAACCTCACGGTTGGGGATTTCTCCTCCCAGGAGTTCCCCATCCCGGAAGCGCTGCGCGAGGCGGTGCTGCGGGCGCTGGCCGCCGGCGAGACCAACTACCCGCCCTCCGACGGCGTGCTGCGCCTGCGCGAGGCGGTGCGCGAGCTCTACCGGGCGCGCCTGCACCTCGACGTGCCGCTCGAGGCGACGGTGATCGCGGGCGGCTCCCGGCCGGTCATCTTCGCCACCTACTCGGTGCTGGTCGAGCCGGGCGACGTGGTCGTCTACCCCGTCCCGAGTTGGAACAACAACCACTACTGCCACCTCGTCGGCGCGCGCGGCGTCCCGCTGACCACTCGCGCCGAGGAGGGGTTCCTGCCCACCGCGGCCGCGCTGCAGCCGCACCTGCGCGCCGCGCGCCTTCTGGCGCTCAACACGCCCTTGAACCCCGCGGGCACCGTGCTGCGCGAGGACGAATTGCGGCGCATCACCGAAGCGGTGGTGGCCGAGAACCGCCGCCGCGCCCGGACCCGAGAGAAGCCGCTCTACCTGCTCTACGACCAGGTCTACTGGATGCTTACTTTTGGCAAGGCCCGGCACGAGACGCCGGTGCACCTGGTCCCCGAGTCCGCGCCGTACGTGATCTTCGTCGACGGGATCTCGAAGGCCTTCGCCGCCACCGGCCTGCGTGTCGGGTGGGGCGTGGGCCCCCCGGCGGTCATCGCCGCGATCCGCGACTTCCTCGGGCACGTCGGCGCTTGGGCTCCCCGGGCCGAGCAGGTCGCGACCGCCGAGCTGCTGCGCGACGCCGCCGCGGTGGACGCCTACGGGCGCGAGTTCCACGCGCAGCTCCAGGCGCGCCTGGACCGGCTGCACCAGGCCTTCTCCGCCATGCACGCCGCGGGCCTGCCCGTGCGGGACATCTCCCCACAGGGCGCCATCTACCTCTCGGTCCAGTTCGACCTGGCCGGCCGGCGCGGCCTCCCCACCAACGACGACGTCCGCAGCTACCTCTTGCGGGAGGCCGGCTTCGCGGTGGTGCCCTTCCAGGCCTTCGGCTTGGAGGGCGAGACGGGCTGGTTCCGGCTCAGCGTCGGCGCCGTCTCCCTCCGCGACATCGACGAGGCCCTGCCCCGCGTCGAGGCCGCCCTCCGCAAGGCGATGCAGTCGCCGCCGACAGGGCAGCGCTGAGCCTTTCACGCCGCGGACGTCGCCGCATCCGGCCCTACATCTGCGCTCGTTTCCGCGGGAATTCCGCGCGAGTGAACTGTCACGTTCCGGAGGGGTCGGGGGTGGAAACCATCGGACCCCCTACCGGAGGCGAACGATGAAGCCAATACTTTCCCTGATCGCGACCCTGGCCCTCGCCGCGTGCGGCGGCGGCACGAACCTCTCCTTGAGCGGGCGCGCGGGCAGCACGCTGGCCCCGCCGGCCTCGCCCACGGCGCTAACGCTCTCCAACGGCATCACCGTGGACCACCTGCGCGCGGTGATCCGCGAGGTCAAGCTGGAGCGCGCCAGCGCGGTGCCCGACGATCTTGCGGACCTGCAGGAGTTCGAGGTGGGCCCGTTCCTCCTCGACCTGTCCGGGGCGAACCTGGATGGGACCGTGCAGCAGATCACGATCGCCGACGTGCCGGCCGGTGCGTATCGCGAGGTGAGGTTCAAGTTGCACAAGCCGAGCAGCACCGAGTCGACGGACCCCAAGGTGCAGGAGATGGCCGGCCTGAGCGCGTCGATCGTCATCGAAGGGCAGATCGACGGGCAGCCCTATACCTTCATCTCCGGCGTCGACGCGGAGGAGAGGTTCGCGGGCAGCTTCAACCTGGCCTCCGGCGACAACAACGTCACCCTGAACGTCGATCCGTCCACTTGGTTCGGCGGCAGCGGCTCGGCGCGCCTCGATCCGCGCGTGGCGGGCAACAAGTCGGCCATCGAGAACAACATCCAGGCCTCGATGAAGGTCTTCGACGACGACGACCACGACGGCCGGCCCGACCACCAGTAATCGCCACGATCGTCACCAAGGCGCGGCGCCTCCCCCAGGTGCCGCGCTTTTTTCATTTCTCCGCCGCCGGCGGTCCTCCGGGGCCCCCGCGGATCTGCCCCGGATCGCCCGCGAAGAACGCCACGTTGTTGAACGCCTCCCGCGCCACGGCTTCGGCCAGCGCGCGCGCCTGCGCCGCATCCGCACCCACCACCCCCCTTCGCGCGACTCCCACCGGTCGCGCTATGCTCGCTTCCATGCCGAAGGACGCGCCGGAGCGCAAGGGGCTGGGGATGTCGGCGGGAGGCGCGCGCCGCGTTCCGCGCCAGGAAGAGGTCCGCGTCCTCACGCCGCGGCAGATCTACGACCACCTCGACCGCTACGTGGTCGGCCAGGACGCGGCGAAGCGCGCGGTGGCGACCGCGGCCCACCAGCACCTCAAGCGCATCGAGCAGCGCCGCCTGGGCGCGAAGACGCTCTTGCGCAAGACCAATCTCCTGCTCATGGGTCCCACCGGCTCGGGCAAGACGCACATCGCGCGCAACCTGGCCGAGCTGCTCGAGGTGCCCTTCACCGTGGTGGACGCCACTGAATATACCGAGGCCGGCTACTACGGGAAGGACGTGGAGGTGATGGTGGCCGAGCTGCTCTTCAAGAGCGGCCACTCCATCGACGCGACCGAGCGCGGGATCATCTTCATCGACGAGATCGACAAGATCGCGCGGCGGAGCGGCTCGTCCCGCACCGGCGCCGGCAGCCGGGACATCGGCGGCGAAGGCGTGCAGCAGGCCCTGCTCAAGCTGCTCGAGGGGCGCGAGATCTTCGTGCCGCTCAACGTCACCCAGCACTGGAACAAGCACGACTTCGTGCAGGTGGACACGAGCGACATCCTCTTCATCTGCGCCGGCACCTTCACCGACCTGCACCAGGCGCAGGTCGACAAGCAGGTCGGGTTCGGCGCCGAGGGGCGGCGGCAAGGCGGCAGCAGGCTGCGCGTCAAGGAGCTGGTCGAGTACGGCATGCTGGCCGAGCTGCTCGGGCGCCTCCCCGTGCAGGTGCAGCTCCGGGAGCTGTCTCCGGGCGAGCTGTACGAGGTGCTCACCGCGCCGCCCGATTCGCTGGTGAAGGAATACCGCGAGGCCTTGAAGCTCGACGGCGTCGAGCTGGACCTGCGCGACGGAGCCCTGCGGGCCGTGGTCCAGTACGCGATCGACAAGCGGCTCGGCGCGCGCGGGCTGCGCAGCATCCTCGAGGAAGTCCTCGCCGACGTGCTCTTCGAAGCCCCCGAGCGGCGAGGTCAGACGGTGGTCGTCGACCGCGCATTCTGCGAGGCGCGTCTGTCGAAGCTGGACGGGGCGGCGCTGCGCGAGGAATAGACCGCGCGCACGACGGCGCGGCCGGACGTGGTGCCCGGCCGCGGGCCGCGAGCCGCCACTCAGAACTTCGAGCACAAGCAAACGGTCGGCGGCGCGGAGAATGGCTGGAAGGACGAGCACGCGTTCATCACGCCATCCTTCTTTGCCGCCAGGCAGCCGAGGGTGCCGACCTTGGAGTCGCCGCAGATCCCGTCGCAGGAGTTGCCCGTGTTGCCGCCGTTCCTGATCACGATCGAGAGGCCATTGAACGACGCGGCCTGTACGTTTCCGTTGAAGTCGCCGTCCCCGTCGATCCCCAGATCGCCTTTGGCGTGGACATTCCCCGCCTTGTCGATGCTCGCCACCCTGTCCGGCGCAGCCAGGTTGCCGTTGCCGAAGACGGTTCCCCTTCCGGTCGCCCAGTTGAGGTAGATCTGGCCATCGCTCTTCGCGGAATTCGCATCCAGATGCAGGTTGCCGGCAGAGTTGCTCCCGAAGACTCCGCCCAGCTCGTCGCCACGCAGCACGACGGAGACCACGCCGTTGTTCACCGTCAAGGGCCCCTTCATCGTCTGTGCCACGTCGTTCCGCGTGAAGCTCGCAGCAGGCGCGCCGCCGAGCTTCGCGGCGTCCGCGGCGACCCCGGTCGTCTTCAGGTAGCTCGCGGCGTCCACGCCGCCGAGCTTGGCCGAGTCCACGGCCTGCCCGGTGGCCGCCAGGAACGCCGTGTCCGCCTTGCCGTTCAGCTTCAAGGCATTGAGGGCGGTCGCCGCGGGATCGGCCACGCGTTGATACGCCGCCGCCGGTGCTCCGCCCAGCTTCGCCGCGTCCGCGGCGACTCCGGTCGTCTTCAGGTAGCTGGCCGCGTCCACGCCGCCCAGCTTCAGCGAGTCGCCCGCTGGCTGCGCGGCGAGCTGGTATGACGCCGCGGGAATGCCGCCGAGCTGGGCGGAGTCGGCGGCCTGAGCAGCGGCTGCGAGGAAGAACGAGGCCGGATGGCCCTCGAGATTGCTCGAGTTCGGAGCGCTCGAATCGCTGGTGAGGTATGCCTCCGCGGGTTTGCCGCCGAGCTGCGCCGAGTTCGGAGCGGTGGCGACGCATTCCCACCCGCCGGCGGCGCCTCGACCCACGAGCTGCCCAGCAGCGCACGACGGCATCATGGGCACCTTCGAATCGTCGATCCCGATGGCCTGGGTGGCCGAGTCGATCTTGATGCCCGGCCCGGCGGTGAGCGGGTCGTCGTGAGAAGTCGCGGAACCGGAACAGGCCGTCGCGCACGCGAGCGCGACGGCAGCGAACAAGAGCTTGCGCATGTTCATCCCCTCGGCGCGCGCGGAATGCGCGCAGTCGCCCCATCAGCACTCGCCATGCCGGGAAACGCAGCGTGGAACCTCCCGGAACTACTGCGCACACGCGTACGCGGCACCTGTGGCGCCACTCCGCCGCTACCGGTGGCACCCTGGCGGGCGGCGAATGAACTCGTGCGCCTCGAAGTGCCACCGCAGGCGCCGCGAGGTCCGCTGTTGCCGGACCTCCCGATCGAAAGCACAGCGCCGCCCTATCCGGCGGCGGCCGGCTATTTCTCCGCGCCGCGTCCGACGAGCTGCCCGTTCACGTCGATGTTGTCGATGACCGCGAGCCCGGCCCCGTTGTCGGGCCCCAGGGCGGAGTCGGTGTCCTGTCCCTCGTCGAAAGCAATGAAGATGCTCCGCACGGTCCCCGTGATCGGCGGGAACGCCTGCGCGGGAGTCCAGCGGAGGCGCTTCCAGCCCTGGCTGGCGCTCGTGACCAGCGGCGGCGGCGAGCTGCAGCCCACGAAGTGGGTCACGCCGTCGTCGGTGAGCACGTTGAAGCGCGGTGCGCCGGCTCCGCAATGCGAGTTGGTCCGCACGTCGTAGCCGAGCTCCGTCAGGACGGTGCCCTTCACGCCCTTCAGCTCGGCGAACGCCGCAGCCACGTTCGGGGTCGGCCCCGTCTTGACGAGCAGCAGTCCCTCGTTGTGCTCGTCGCGCCGATCGCCGGTCGGGCACGCCGCATCGGTGAAGCTCGTCCCGTCGCTCAACGTCGCGGCCGTGGGGCAGCCGGCACCCTTCACCCAACGCGCGGCGACCAGGTCGGTGTCGAATGGATCGAAGACGATCGGTGTCACGGCCCGGAGCCGCCGATCGTCGTCATCGCCGGACGCGCTCAGCGTGACGGCGAATACGAACAATGCCGCAGCGAATCGCCTGCCCATTGGGAATTCCCCCTCATGCCAGCGCGACTGCCGGCATTTGTGCGTGGTTGTACGCAGATGTAGTAATCCAGGGCAATGCCGTCCTAGGTCGGAGGTCACTCCCCGGGCAATAAGTGGTCGAATCGAGCGGAATCGTTACCTATTACCGAGCCGCTTGCGGACGCTCTCGGCCTCGTCCTGTAGACCGCCCTCGCGCAGGCGGGTGATCAGGTTCGTCTTGCTGGCGGTCTGCACCGCGTACGACTCTTTGAGGTCGAGCTTCGACACCGGCGTGTCGCGCTCCACCCGCTTCAGATGCGGCCGCACCAGCGCGATCAAGCTGGCCAGCGCCCACACCATCAGGAACCCCTTGGCGGTGCCGAGCAGCGCGCCGCCCACGCGGTTCAGCCTCCCGGTGACTCCGCCGCCGAGCTGCTGGTGGACCACCTTCCCGGTCACCTTGGCGAGGACCTCCGCGAGGACGAAGAAGATGAACGCCAGCGCCGCGGTGGCCACCGCGGGCGAGACGCGCAGATCGGCGCCGAACGCCTCTCCGAAGGAGGGGGCGGCGAGGCGCGCCAGCAGGATGCCGCCGGCGAAGCCCAGGAGGCCGAAGAACTGCCGGACGAATCCGCGGAACGCGCCCCACACGGCGAAGGCGATGAGCAGCGCGACGCAGACGACGTCGAAGGGCATCCACAACCTCAGCCGCCGCCCCCTGAGGCGGCGCTGTGCTTTCGGTGACGGTGGGTCACCGAATGGTCATGTCATTCTTGATCAGCTTGCCGGCCTCGTCCCGCTTCGACTTGTAGTTGGGGTTGTCGGGCTCGTAGGTGAGCGCCATCTTGAAGTTCCGCTCGGCGGCGGAGAATCGCTGCGCCGCCATGTCCGCCAGGCCCGCCATGAAGAACTTGCGCCCCTGCGGCGTGGTCCCGATCTCCTGCTCCTTGTCCTTCTTCAGCTCCTGCTCGCTGGCCTCGACGAAGCGAAGCTTCCTCTGCCGCTCGGGGCCGCTGACGTCGGACAGGTACTTGGTCCGCTTCACGTCGTCGCGCAGGCAGACGTACGCCTCGTTGATCCGCTTGTAGATGCGCCCGATCGACTCCTTCAACGGCAGATTGGGAAGCTGGAAGAAGCGGTCGGGGTGGTAGGCGCGCGACTCGCGGTAGTAGGCGGACTTGATGTCGTTCGGGTTGGCGCCCTGGCCGATCTTGAGGATCTGGAAGTAGTCCAGCTCGTCCAGCACCTGGGCCAGCGCCGCCGCCTCGATCTCGAACGCCTCGTCCACCATCTGCCTCCGCCTCCGGCTCCGGCCCGTCGCCGGCGAAGCCGGCTCCTCCGCGGCCTAGGCCGCGGCTCCGCGCGCGAGCTGCGTGGCGGCCGTCTTGGCCTGCGCAGCCCGGATCATCTCCTCGGTCAGGCCGGAGGAGAGGCGGATGGTGGTGGTCGTCTTCTGGCCCGTCTCGACGTCGGCGGCGGTGACGTGCACGATGCCGTTGGTGTCGATCTCGAAGGTCACCTCGATGCGCACCTCGCCGCGGTACGCGATGCGGAAGCCGCTGAACTCGAACTCGCCGAGGAGCTCGCACTCCGAGGCCTTGTTCGACTCGCCCTGGTAGATGCGGATCTTGACCTTGTCCTGCCCGTCGCGGTTCGTGGTGTACGACTTGGAGCGCTCGATCGGGATGGGCGTGTTCTTGTCGATGATCTTGTCGGTGTACCCGCCCACCGTGCCGACGCGAAGCGTGAGCGGGGTCACGTCGAGGAGGTAGTGGTCGCTCTTCGCCTCCATCAGCGACCCGGCCTGGATGGCGGCGCCCATCGCGACCACCTCGTCGGGGTCGATGCCCGCCATCGGCTCCTTCTGGAAGTAGTGCCTCACGCTGGTGCGGATGATGGGCAGGCGCGTGGGGCCGCCGACGAGGATGATGGCGTCCAGGTCGGCGGCGGTCATCCGCGCGGACTGCAGCGCTTCGTCGCACACCTTGAAGGTGCGCTGCACCAGGTCCATGACCATGCGGTTGAACTCGGCCTCGGTGAGGGTCGCCGCCAGATCCATCACCTTGCCGGTCGGATCCTGGCAGATCCCCTCCACCTTGATCTTCGCCACCGCGTCGCGGCCCACGTCGATCTTGGCCCGCTCCGAGGCCTCCTTCAGCATCTGCAGGCAGTACTTGTTCAGCCGCAGGTCGATGCCGCACTTCTTGAGGAAGTCGTCGGCCAGCCAGGTCATGATGCGGTCGTCGAAATCGTCGCCGCCCAGGTAGGTGTCGCCGGCGGTGGAGAGCACCTCGAAGACGTCCTTGCCGATCTCCAGGACGGAGATGTCGAAGGTGCCGCCGCCCAGGTCGTAGACGGCGATCTTCTGGGTGATGTCCTTGCCGAAACCGTAGGCGAGCGCCGCGGCGGTCGGCTCGTTGAGGATGCGGAGCACCTCGAGCCCGGCGATGCGCCCCGCGTCCTTGGTGGCCTGCCGCTGGTTGTCGTTGAAGTAGGCGGGAACGGTGACCACCGCCTTCTTCACCTCGTATCCGAGGTAGTTCTCGACGATCGACTTCATCTCCTTGAGCACCAGCGCGGAGATCTCGGGCAGCGAATAGACGTTGTCGCGGATCTGGATGCGGACGGAGTTGTTCTCGCCCTCGATGATCTTGTAGGGCATCACCGCCTGCGCCTTCTTCACCTCGTCGGAGAAGAAGAACCGGCCGATGAGGCGCTTGGCGCTGTAGACGGTGTTGTCGGCGTTGGTGATGATGTTGCGCTTGGCGCTGTTGCCGACCAGCACCGTGCCGTCCTCGAGGAAGCTCACCACCGAAGCGTGGGTCCGCTCGCCCCATTCGTTCGGGATCACCACGGGCTGGCCGTCCTCGATGAGCGAGACGCAGCTGTAGCTCGTGCCCAGATCGATCCCGATCGCGATTTCGCCTTCGGCCATCCGCTCAGACCCTCCGTGTCGGCCGGACCACTGTACGAGCCGGGTCCGGGAGGGTCAAAGACCTTGCGCAATCCGGTGGATGGCATTGTGGGGAGAGGTGCGTTACGCTCCTAGAGGCCGCAAGTTGTTGCGCGGGAGGGTTCGCGAAGTGGCCGAGTTCATCAGCATCCATGAGACCGACGCCAGCCTGCTGCCCTGCGTTCTGCGAAAGCTGAAGGGGAGGGTCTCGCTGGGGCCGCCGGAAAGCGCGGCGGGGGTCGGATACTTCCAGAGCGACGACGTTCTGGTGCGCAAGCGCCCGCTCGCCAGCCAGCCGCCGCATTTCGTCGAACGCCTCACCGAAGGCGTCGAAAGCGAGGCCGTGCTCATCGCCAGCGGATCGCTGTCGCGCGCCTTCAAGGAAGAGGCGACGCTTCCCATCCGCTTCAAGCGGTGGCTGTTCGCGGTGGCCGGGCAACCGGAGGCGCTCGCTCCCGCGAGGGACGCGCTCACCGCGGCGCTTCCCCAGTCGCTGCGGCGCGCGGCGCGCAGCGACTCGGCCGCCGAGGCGCTGTTCTTCACCTTCCTCTCCCGCCTGCGCGACGCCGGCCGGCTCGACGACGCCGACGTCGATGCGCAGACGGCGGCGCGCTCGCTCGCCGCGGCGGTCGGCGAAGCGGAGCGCGCTTTCGAGCAGGCCGGCCAGAGGCTCCCGTCCCTGGCGGCGATCGTCACCAACGGGCGCGTGCTGGGCACCCTGCGGCGCGGGCACCCGCTCTGGATCGCGACGATCGAGGGCCTTGCGGAGTGCGCGTTGCACGAGGTCGGACCGGGCAGCAAGGAGCTCCACCCGAGGGTCCGCGCGCACCGGGCCCTCCGCGCGGTGGTGCTCGCCAGCGGCGCGCAGCCGCAGCCCCCCGAAGGCACGCGCGAGCTCGCCGAAGGCGAGGTGCTGGCGGTCCCCCGCACGCTGCAGCCGCAGAAGCTCTAGCCGCTGCCGATAGGGCGGCGCTACGCCTTTCCCATCGCGGACGTCATGGGAGGCGTTCAGGCGAACGCGGCGCGCTCGAGCAGCAGCAGCCACACGTTGAAGACGAAGTGGCATGCGGCAGCGCCGAAGACCGTGCCGGTGCGCGCGCGCAGCCAGGCGAAGACCAGCGCGGGGAAGAAGACCGCCAGCCGCCACGGCGCCGGCTCGAGCAGGTGGCCCACCCCGAAGAGCGCGGCCGCGAGGATCGCCGCGCGGCCGATCGGAGCGCCCAGGATGCGCGAGCGCGGAGGCCAACGCTCCTCGAGGCGCAGCGTCACGTACCCGCGATAGAAGAATTCTTCGGAGAAGGCCACCGCGGCGTTGCCGGCGATGCGGCCGGCGAGGTCCCACGCGTCGGGTCCCAGGCGGAAGCGCAGCGGGTGCGCCGCGCCGACGTACGGCGCCAGCCGCGTCGCGAGCTCCGGCGGGAGGCGAGGCAGCTCCCGCACGAACCAGGTGAACGCGAGCGTGAACGGCGGCAGGATGATCGCGCACGCGAGGAGCGCCCACCCGAGGTCCGCGCCCAGCCGATCGAAGCGCCACCCCGCATCGTGCGCGTCCTGCCCGCGCCGCTCGAGCAGCTTCACGGGCGCGTAGAGGAACGCGCCGACCGCCAGCGCGCCGACCAGCTGGTGGAGCAACGGCACCGCGAGCGCCGCGATGCGCACCGCGGCGAGCGCGCCCATCACGGCCGCCCAGACGGAGATCGCTTCGCGGGCCGGAGAACGAGTCACCAGCGCCCGTCAGCGCGCGACCGGCAGCCCGGCGGCGCGCCACGCGTCGAGGCCGCCGGACAGGCTGGAGGCGTCGTACCCTTGCTGCCGGAGCCACTGGGCGACGTTCCAGGAGCGCTGGCCGCGCTTGCAGACGGCGACCAGCTCGCCCTGGCGCGGGACCTCGGCGAGGCGGGCGGGGACCTCGTTCATCGGGATGTGCAGCGAGCCGGCGATGATCCCCTCCGCCTGCACTTCCTGCGGCTGGCGGACGTCGAGCACCACCGGCCTGGTGTCGCCCGAGAGCTTCCGGGACAGCTCCTGTGAATCGATCTGCGGCGGTTGCATGGGTCCTCCTAGGCGGGGCGGGTGCGCGCCTGGCGGATGTAGCGGTCCAGGTCCTCGCGATCGATGAGCGAGAGGACCTCCAGCCGGTTCCCGTCGCGGCGGTAGATGAGCCGCACGTCGGTTGCCACGCGGATCCGGTAGTAGCCCGGCACCCCCTCCAGCGCCAGCGCGCGGAGCGAGCCGTGGCGCCAGTCGTTGGCGAGGCGGTGGATCTTGTCGAACGCGGCCCGCTGCATGCGCCGGTCCCAGCGCTCGATGGAATCGTAGAACTCGCGGGTGAGCACGGGAACCAGGAACGTTGCCGCCTCCTCCTCGCTGGGCAGGTCTGCCTCGCCCGACGGCTGCGGAAGCGCGACCGGTTGCGGAGCCTGGGCCAGCCGCCGCTCGAGCTGCGAGACGCGGTCCTCCGCCACCTCGCGCGCCCTCTCGGCGCCGCGCAGCTTCTCCGCCAGGGCGCGGGCCTCGTCGGCGTAGCGCCGTGCGTCGGCGAGCGCCCTGCCCTCTCCGGCGGCCGAGAGCCGTGAAACCTCGGCGGAGAGCCGCGAGACCTCGCTGCGCGCCTGCGTCAGCTCCGTCTTCTGCTCGGCCAGGCGCTGCTCGCGCGAGGAGATCTCGCCCCGCGCTTGCGCGAGCTGCTGCTTCATCGCCTCGCGTTCGCGCTCGGCGCGCTCGGCGCGCTTGACCGCTTCCTCCGCCTCCTTCTGACCCGGCGGCGGCGCCTTGCGCGGCGGCTTTTTCTGCTGCGCCGGCGCGTCCAGCGCGCGCACGCCTTCATCGATGGCCTCGAGCGCCATGCGCCGCTCGGGCTCTCCTTCGGCGAGCAGTGCCCGCCAGGCGATGCGGGCGAGGTGCTGCAGAGGATCTCCGGCGACGACCAGGTCGAGGAGCTGGCCCAGGTCGGCCGCGCTCACCTCGCGCGACTCGAGGACGGGGTCCCGCAGCACCTCGCGGACGGCGCCGTCGAGGTGCGGCCGGACGTCCTTGGCCGCGAGGTACTCGTCGGCCAGCACGCGCGCGACCTGGTCGGGCGGCAGGGCCTCGAGCCGGTATCCCGGCGTGTGCAGCTTCAGCTCGTGGCAGAGCGCCAGCAGGCGCTTGTCGGGAAAGCACAGCTCGAAGAATGCTCCCAAATCGCCGGAGGAGAGATCGAGCAGCGGCAGGCGCGCGGAGGAGATGGGCGGCGGCGCGGATTCGGCTGGCGGCTGGCGGCTCGGGGGGGCCGGGGTCGAGTCGGAGGTCGAGTTCGGCTTCGAGCTCGGCTTCGAGGTCGCGTCGGGGGTCGAGGTCCGGTTCGAGATCGCGATCGAGTTCGAAGCAGGTTCCGAGGTCGGGGCCGCCGCGCGGTTCTTGTTCTTCTTCCCCATCGCGGATGCGCACCGTGCTCGGCGCGACCGCCGCTGTCAACATGCTACGCTCGCGCCGGATGGACGAGCCGCGGGACAGCTGGCGCGGCCGCTCGGTGCTGGTCACCGGCGGCGCGGTGCGCATCGGACGGGCCATCGCCCGGGCCTTCGCCGAGGCGGGAGCGGACGTGGTCCTGCACTACCGCAGCTCGGCGGCGCAGGCGCAGGAGGCGGCGGCCGAGATCCGCGCGCTGGGAGTGCGCGCCGCGCTGGTGCAGGGAGACCAGGCGCGCGACGGCGATCCGGAGCGCATCGTGGCGCAGGCGGTGCATGCGCACGGGCGGCTCGACGCGCTCGTGTGCAACGCGGCGCAGTTCGAGGAAGCGCCGGCCGCGGAGCTGACCCGCGCGCGCTTCGACGCCCTGCTCGCCGCGAATCTCTCCGGGCCTTTCCAGCTGGCGCGCGCGGCCTGGCCTTTCCTACGGCAACGGCAGGGCAGCATCGTGAACCTCCTCGACCTCTGTGGCACGTCCCAGGTGTGGGAGAAGACCGCACACTACGCCGCGTCGAAAGCCGGTCTGGCCGCGCTCACGCGCCAACTCGCGCTCGAGTGGGCGCCAGAGGTGCGGGTCAACGCGGTCGCCCCCGGCGCGATCCTCTTCTCGGACTCCCTCCCGGAGGCCCGCCGCGAGCGCATCCTGTCGCGCATCCCCGCCGGCCGGATCGGGACGCCGGAGGAAGTGGCGCGGGCGGTGCTGTTCCTCGCCACGGAGCCGTTCATCACGGGGCAGGTCCTGGCGGTGGACGGAGGGCGGTCCGTGCAGCCGTAGAGGACCGCAAAGGCGACGCGGTACGGACACAGCGCCGCCCTATCGGCGGCGGCCGGACCGCGTCTAAAGCACAGCGCCGCCCTATCGGCGGCGACTGGTTTGCGCTCTTGCTGCAGGACGTTATATTCACCTCCTGGACCGTCTCGGAAAGGACGCATGACGATGGAGACCACTCAGAACGTCGCGCCGCACACCACCTCGCCCAGCGAGCCGCCTCCGCCGGTGCGCCTCTCCGACAGGGCCGCCGCGATGGTGAAGGAGACCATCGAGCGCGAAAGCCTGCAGGGCTCCGGGCTGCGCGTCGCGGTGGTGGGTGGTGGGTGCTCGGGCTTCCAGTACAGCCTGGACCTTGAAAAGGAGCAGCGCGCCGGCGACCTCATCTTCGAGGTGAAGGGCGTGCGCTGCTTCGTCGACCCGATGAGCTCGATGTACCTGATGGGCGTCGAGATCGACTACGTCGAGGGCCAGTTCGGGCAGAGCGGGTTCTCGTTCAAGAACCCGAACGCCAAGCACACTTGCGGCTGCGGGTCGAGCTTCTCGGCGTAAGCCCAGCGACAGCAGCAGCACACCGAGCGACCCGAACGCGCCCAAGAAGTAGCAGCGGTTGCTTACGCCACGCGGCGGGGGGCGTCCAGACGGACGCTCTCCGCCTCGCTCGCCGCCGATAGGGCGGCGGTGCGCTTTTCCGCAGGATCCGCTGCCAGTGTGTTGTCAGCCCGACAGCCGATGCCCAGGTTCCCCGACAGGAGGGACCATATGCTGAAGGGCATCATCGGCGCGCTGGCGCTCGCTCTGGCGGCTCCGGCGCTGGCGGACAACGACAAGGTGAAGGACGTCGACAATTCGATGAAGAACACCGTCGACGACGCGAAGGACAAGCTGGGCACCGACTCGGGCACGGCGAAGGCCAAGCGCCACGCGAAGAAAGCGGCGCGGAACGCCAAGACCAAGGCGCGCCACACCAAGAACGACGCGAAGGACGCGGCCGAGAAGGCGAAGAACGACGCGACGAAGTAAGCGCGTGGGGCTTGGGGCGCAACGCCCCAGGCCTCAAGCCATCTTCTTCAGCAGTCCGCTCCGATCGAGCGCCTGAAGGATGTCGTCCACGCTGCGATAGGACAAGGACAGCGGATCCTCGTGCCGGTAGCGCACGATCCCCTTCGGATCGATGAGGAAGACCGAGCGCCGGGCGGTCCCCATCAGTGACCGGACGCCGTACGAATCCGCCACCTTGCCCTCCGGATCGGCGAGCAGGGGGAAGCTCAGGGCGTAGCTCTTCGCCATCCGCTCGTGCTTCTCCAGCTTGTCGGTGGAGACGGCCCACAGGGTGGCGCCGGTGGCGACCAGCTTGTCCCGCTGCTCTTCGTAGTGCTGCAGCTGGCGCAGGCAGACGGGCGTGAAATCTCCCGGATAGAAGGCTAGAACGACAACCTTGCCGCGCTGGTCGGCGAGGCGGTACCGCCCCTCGGGGACGCCCTCGAGGGTGAAATCGGGTGCGGGATCGCCTTCGCGCGGGACCATCAGCGGATGGTAGCGCGCGACGCGCGGGGAGGCTACGTGGCGGGAATCGAACCTCGGGACGCGGTGATCGTGGATGCCCTGCGCACACCGGTGGGCAAGCTGCGCGGAGCGCTCGCTTCGGTGCGGCCGGACGACCTGGCGGGATACGCCCTGCGCGCCTTGCTGGAACGCGTCGGCCGCGGCGTGGGGGAGCAGCTCGACGAGGTGATCCTCGGCTGCGCCAACCAGGCCGGCGAGGACAACCGCAACGTGGCCCGCATGGCGGTGCTGCTCGCCGGGCTGCCCGACCGCGTGCCAGGCGTGACGGTCAACCGGCTGTGCGCCAGCGGCCTGGAGGCCGCGGCGCAGGCGGCGCGCCTGATCAAGACGGGCGAGGCGGAGCTGGTCGCGGCAGGCGGGGTGGAAAGCATGACTCGCGCTCCGTGGGCGGTCGCCAAGCCGCCCGACGGATATGCCGGTGGGTCGCTGCAGAGCTGGGACACTTCGCTGGGCTGGCGCTTCCCCAACCCGCGCATGGCGGAGCGGATCCCGCTGGAGAGCATGGGCGAGACGGCCGAGAACGTGGCCACGCACTACAAGATCTCCCGGCAGGCGCAGGACGAGTTCGCGCTCCGGTCGCACCGGAGGGCGGTGGGGGCGGCCGAATCCGGCGCGCTCGCCGCGGAGCTGTTGCCCGTGCCCCTCGCCGAGCTCTCCGCGGACAAGCGGAAAACGGACCGCGCGGTCGAGCGCGACGAGGGCCCGCGCGCGGATACCTCGCTGGAGAAGCTGGCTGCGCTGCGGGCGGTGTTCCGCGAGGGCGGCTCGGTCACCGCCGGGAACTCGTCCTCGCTCAACGACGGCGCGGCGGCGGTGCTCGTCGCCTCGGGCGCAAAGGCGCGCGAGCTGGGCGTGACGCCCCTCGCGCGGATCGTCGCCTCGGCTTCGGCGGGCGTAGATCCCCGCGAGATGGGCATGGGCCCGGTGCCGGCGACGCGCAAGGCGCTCGCGCGAGCCGGGCTGGCGGCGCGCGACCTGGACCTGGTCGAGCTGAACGAGGCGTTCGCCGCGCAGGCGCTGGCGGTCATGCAGGAGCTGCAGCTCGACCCGGACCGGGTGAACGTGGACGGCGGCGCGATCGCCATCGGGCACCCGCTCGGAATGAGCGGCGCGCGGCTCCTGACCCACCTGGTGCACGCGCTCCGGGCGCGCGGCGGGCGGTACGGGCTCGCGACCCTCTGCGTGGGTGTCGGGCAGGGATTGTCAGTCATCGTCGAGGCGGTCTGACCGAAGTTGACTTCGCCGTTCACGCGTGAGGATGCTGCGCAGGGGGGAGACATCGTGGCCGAAAACATGTACCTGCAGACGCTCGTGAACACCGAGCAGCCTGCCCGCATGATTGGGATGCTCACGCCGCGCCAGATGCGGCCGCACGAGCTGGAGCGGCTGGTGGGAGTGTGCCTGACCGCGATGCGCGAGGAGGACCAGGGCGCGTCGCTGACGCTCACGCCGCTCGGCAACCCCACCGCCGCGGAGCTGGAGCTGCAGCGCACCTGGCGCGTGACGGTGAGGGAGTACACCGATTCCGAGCCGCACGACTGCCTGGTGCAGCTCTTCTCGCTCGATGACCCCTCCAGCACCCACTTCGCGCTGGTCGACCACCTGGCCACCATGGACGACGAGCTGGGCATGGAGGCGCGGCAGGCGCTCCAGTCCTCGCAGACCTTCCTCACCGTCGCGAGCGGCAAGCTGGACGACCAGAACCGGGTCCACCCCTTCCAGAACCTGGTGGCCCTCTTCTCCTCGGCGCTGGGCGCCTGGATCCTCGATCCCGCCGCCGCCCTCGTCACCCAGGACGCGGGCGAATGGGCCGACTCGATGGAGATGTCGTTGTCCTTGGAGAAGGACATGGGGCTCTTGCGCCGCTGATTTCCGGCTGGCGTCACGTCACCGGCGCGAGCGGAGTCCCGGAATCGACATGATCTGGATTAGCGCCCTGCTCGCAGTCGGCTCACCCGGTCCGATCCCGCCCGAGCTTTCCGCGCCAGTGCTCCAAGCCGTCGAGCAGCCGGGCGTGGTGCTAGGCGACGACAGGAAGCTACTGTTCGCGCTCTACGACGATGGCACTGTCCTTCACGCCGCTCCTCGGAGCAGTTGGACGAGAGGCGCGAATGGCTTTCCTGTCGCGAGATACCTGCTCACGAAGCTGTCGCCCGGCGAGAAGCAACGGCTGCTCGCCAAGCTTCGTCCCGAGGAGCTTCACACTCTGAAGAAACGTGCCTACGAGGGCTGCCGCACTCACTTCGGTGTGACCTGCCTGGACAAGCGCGGCGCCGCGGTGGTGGCCGTGTGGCAACCATGCGGCCATCGGGTAGCCGTGCGGCGACGTACGTTCGGTCAGCACCAGTTGGTCTCGCTCCTCGTCAGCACTGGGCGTTCGAGCGTCGCCTCGATGATCGTTTCGGAAGAATCCGACGCTGTTCTGATGAAAACAATGAGAATCTGATTGTTTTGGAGGTGGTCTTGACCGTTCTGAAAGAAACGTGAATACTTCTGACAGTTACGGGGGTCATCTGAACATTGTGGAAGAAACTCGCCAAATACTGACAATTCCGCCAAGGAGCCAAGCGCTCGGCTATTCCCGCTTGATCGAAGCTGAAGCACTCGCAGTCCTGCCCCCCTGCTCGCTGGCCTTTCTGGCGACGCAGGGAGGACGTCGCGAGATCGAGACTAACGGTCGCCGGTCGACCGTTTACCCTGCGCAGTATGACCCTGGAGCGTCGATCTTCGACCACCTCGAGTTCGCCCTCAAGCACGAGGGCCTCAACCTCGAGGTGCTCGCCGCCTTCTTCTCGAAGGTGGACCGGGCCGCGCTGACCGCCTACATCCGGTCGCGTCCGACCGGACAATACGCGAGGCGCTCTTGGTTCCTCTTCGAGTGGCTCACGGAGCAGCGCCTCGATGTAGATGATCTGAAGTCAGTGCCGTATGTCCCACTCATCGATCCAGAGCGCTTCTTCACCGGCTTGCCGAATCGAAGCAGCCGCCACGCCATCGACGAGAATCTCCTCGGCACGCGCCAATTCTCGCCCATGGTGGAAAAGACCGACGCTCTTCGTCGATCGCAGGGCGACCGACTCGATGAGGAAGCCCGACGCCTGGTCGCGGGCTACGACGAAGAAACGGTCAAGCGTGCGGTGAACTTCCTCTACACCAAGGAAACGCGCTCCACATGGGAACTCGAGCGGGAGAAACCGAATCCGCAGCGAGGCGAGCGATTCATCCTTGCACTTCGGCAGGCTGCGGGCCTTGACCAACTCTCGGAGGCCGAGTTCGTCAAGCTGCAAAACGTCGTGGTCGATACCCCTTACGCTGACCGCGGCTATCGCGATTCGCAAAACTACGTCGGCAGCGGTTACGTCGGGCGTGGGGTGGTCGAGTTCGTTTGCCCGAAGCCGCAGGACGTCGGCTCGATGATGTCTGGGCTGATCGCCTGCATCGATCGGATGCGGGCTTCGGCAATCGACCCGGTCGTCGCGGCCGCCATCGCCGGCTTCGGATTCATCTTCGTACATCCGTTTCGGGATGGAAACGGCCGCCTCCACCGGTGGCTTATCCATCACGTGCTCGCGCGCTCGGGGTTCACCCCTCCTGGAATGATCTTTCCCATTTCCGCGGTCATGCTCGCCCGCCGCGCCGAATACGACGACACCCTAGAGCGCTTCTCCCGCCCACTCGGCGGGCTGATCGACTACGAGTTAGGCAACGACGGGTCCCTCACGGTCCACGGCGAGACGGCGAAGTACTATCGCTACTTCGACTGCACCGCCATGGCCGAGGCGCTCTACCGCTGGACGGCCGAGACTGTGCGCAAGGAGCTCAAGACCGAGCTCGATTTCTTGGTGCGTTTCCGGGCGGCCCGCGCGGAGATGGATGAAGTCCTCGACATGCCGGACAAGGAAGCCAGCCTCTTCGTGAAGTTGGTAGTGGAGAACGCGGGCCGTCTCTCGAAAGCGAAGCGGGGGCGGTTCCCAGAGTTGAGCGACGACCAAATAGCGCGGCTAGAGGAGATCGTGCGAAGGAACGGCCTCGAAGAAGGCTGAATCTAGCGATGCGTCAAGAGGGTTCCTGGCCGGAAGGTGCGCGCCAACGGTCAGATGGCGTTCGACTGCATGGTCGGCATCAACTTCGACGCGCAGCAGGTGATAAAAGGCGCCGCATGACGACGCCCCTGGTGAACGCCTCGAAGCAAGACGGCGTGATGGTCCTCGAACTGAGGAACCCGCCCGCGAACACGTACAGCTACGAGATGATGCGTGAACTCGACGCCCACATCCTCGATGCGCGGATGGACGAGTCAGTGTACGTCCTGATGCTGACCGGGGCGCGGCCACCGCCGGCAGCGAAGAAGCCCAATGAGTTCTTCTGCGCCGGCGCCGATATCAAGATGCTCGAGGGCGCCAATCCCTATTTCAAGTACAACTTCTGCCTCCATGCCAACGAGACGCTGTGCCGGCTGGAGCAGACGCCCAAGCTGGTGATCGCGGCGATCAACGGGCATTGCGTGGGGGGCGGCCTGGAGATCGCGCTCGCCTGCGATCTGCGCATCGCGCGGCGCCAGGCGGGAAAAGTCGGGCTGCCGGAGGTCGCCCTGGGCGTGCTGCCCGGCACCGGCGGCACGCAGCGGCTGGCGCGCGCCCTGGGACGCGCGAAGGCGATCGAGCTGATGGCCGAGGGCGCCACGGTCGAGGTCGAGGAAGCCAAGGCGCTGGGCCTCGTCAACGCCGTGCTCGACGTGCCCGCCGACGGCTTCCGGGCGGCCGCGCTGGAGTACGCTCGCAGGTTCGTGCCGCCCGCCAAGGCGTCGCGCGCCGTGGGCCTCATCAAGCGCGCCGTCACTACCGGCCTCGAGGTCGGGCTCGAGCAGGGCCTGGCCCTCGAGCGCGAGCTGCAGCAACGCCTGTTCGAAAGCAAGGACGCAGCCGAAGGGATCGCCGCCTTCAACGCGCGCCGCCCGCCCCGTTTCACCGGGAAGTGAGCTTCAGTTCTTGCTTTCGCGCTGGAAGGCGGGCGCGTCCGGCCCGCGGGGGCGGTCCGTCAGGACGCGGAACGCGCACCTTCCGTCTCCGGTCTGGAACCGCTCCTCGCGGACCACCTCGAAGCCGAGCAGCCGCGAGAGGAGCGACACGGTGAGGCTGCACACCACGGGCCGCTCCAGCGCGACGTTCAGGAAGGGACAGTTGTGCTCCACCAGCCGGAACCCGCCGGTCACCTCCTCGGCGTCCATGAACGGGTCCTCTCCCTGGTACACGCCGCGCAGCGCCTCCACGCGCTCGCGCAGCGACTTGCCGGCGAGCCGCGGCTCCCACTGCCGCGCGCTCGCCTCGGTGAGGCTGGCGAGGATGCGGTCCAGCGACTCCGGGCCCAGCTCGCTCGCGACCGCATCGAGGACCGCCACGGTCATCGTGTCGTAGTGCTTGGGGAAGACGTGGTCGCCGGCCTGGGTGAGGCGATAGCGGGCGGCGGGCCGTCCGCTGTGGCGGGCGGCGGCGCGCTCGTGCAGCGCCTCGATCCACCCCTCGCGCTGCAGCTGCACCAACTGCTGGCGCACCGCCTCGCCGGACATCCCCAGGCGCTCCGCGAGCTGCGCGATGGCCAGCGGGCCCTCGCGCTTCAGCGCCTCGAGGATGCTCTGGCGCGTCCCGGTCGGCTGGGTGGGCACGAAACACATCCTACCGCCGTTGCCCATCCGATCTCCAGCGTTCGAGAACAATTCTCGATACTGCGGCCGCGCTCCGGAGGAGCGGCCGGTTCAGTGCACCGTGTCCTGGCGGTTCTCCAGAGTCCTGTTGTCGACGGTCACCAGGTCGTAGAACGCGTGCCCGATGCCGCCCGGCGACCCCGCGGTGCTCGGCGAGCTGGGGAAGGTGTCGTCGCACCCGGCGAACCCCGGCGGATTGCCGACGTACCCGAACGCGTTCCCGTCCGAGACGCCGTCGCCGTCGAGGTCGATCGCCAGCTCGAACCGCGGAGCGCCGCCGCCGCAAGTGCGGTCGACGAAGAAGTACTTGAGATCCAACTGATCGGTCAGGGTGGCGATGTCCACGCCGGGGGGCAGCGGGCGGATCGCTCCGGCGAACTGCGCCTGGGAGGACCCCCTGCCTTCGGCAATGGTGGTGGCGATCACGTCGTTGGTCGGATTCTTCGGGTCCTGCGCGTCCTGGGCCGTGCCGAACAGCTCGAATTTGTGGCCCAGTCCGGGCAGGTCCTGCGAGAACGCCGGATCGGACGATCCCGTCAAAGGCGTCTGCGCGAGCGCCATGTGGCTCACCCAGTCGGGCGCCCCCGCGATCAGCGCCGCTCCGCCGCAGGCGAGCAGCGTCGCCGCCATCGCGGAGAGCGAGCTCCGAGCTCCGGTCCGTCGAGTCTCCTGGTCCACCGTTCCCTCCCCCAAGGGTTTCCGGAACGGTTGCGCGGCGATGGCTGCTCGTCAATTTTGCCGGGTGTGCGTCTTCCTCCGCGCCGCGGAGGCCTTGTGCTGTCCCGTGAGGTGCTGGAGCACCTCGCGGACCGCCCCGGGGACGCCCAGGCGCGAGGTGTCGACCGCCATCTCCGCCTGCGCGTAGAGCGGCTCGCGCACCTTGAGCAGCGCGCGCAGCTCGTCTCGGGCATGCGGGCTGGCGGCGGAAGGACGTTCGTCGCCCTGGGCGAGCACCCGCTGCCAGTGATCGTCGGGCGTCGCCTGCAGCCACACCGTGCGGCAGCGGCGCTGGAGCAGGCGCCACGCCTCGCGATCGAGGACCAGCCCGCCACCGGTGGCGAGGACGCCCGCCTCGGTCTCCGCCAGGAAGCGCGTCAGGACCTCGCGCGCGAGCCGCCGGTAGTACGCCTCGCCGTGCAGCGAGAAGATCCCCGGCAAGGAGAGGCCCGCGGCCTGCTCGACCAGCGCGTCCAGCTCGAAGAACGGGACCGAGAGCTTCCCGGCCAGCGCGCGGCCGATGGTGCTCTTCCCCGCGCCGCGCAATCCGACCAGCGCGACCAGCGGACCTTCGCCGCGGCCGAAGCGGGCGCGCAACCAGCGCTCCGCCTCGTGCAGCTCGTCGCGCGAGAGTCCGGCGAGGAGCGCCGGCCCGGGTGCGGCGGGCGTCCCTTCCGCCTCGCCGAGCAGGGCGGAGGCGGTGGTCCCCAGCGCGCGCGCCACCTCGGCCAATCGGACCACCGAGATGTTGCCCGATCCACCCTCGAGTTCGGCGAGGAACCGCTCCGACACGCCGCTCTTGTCGGAGAGCGCCCGCCGCGACAGGCCGCGTTCCTCGCGCAGCCTGCGGACCGCGCTTCCCACCCCGCCCAGCAGTCCGTCCCTGGCCCGTTCCATGCGGTGATGCACTATAGTGCATCTAGTCTCCGCGCGCAAGCGCGAGGTCACGCACTATACTGCTTGCGGAGCGGCGCGCGATGCGCTACTTTGTCGCGCGCATGGACAAGCCCGAGGAAGCCCCGCGGCCGTCGTTCGAGACGCATCCGAGCCGGTACCGGCACTGGACGCTGGCCGTGGAAGGCGAGATCGCCCGGCTGACCATGAAGGTGCAGCCGTTCGGCGGCCAGGACGCCGAGGTGGAGCTCGGAGGAGCCGGCTCCGCCGGCGACGGGCCGGAGCCGCAGGCGAAGGCATATCAATTGAAGAGCAACTCCTACGATCTGTCGGTGGACATCGAGCTTGCCGATGCGGTGCAGAGGCTGCGCTTTTCGCATCCGTCGGTGAAGGCGGTGGTGGTCACCTCGGGGCACGACCGCATCTTCTGCGCGGGCGCCAACATCTACATGCTCGCCTCGTCGCCGCACCCCTTCAAGGTCAACTTCTGCAAGTACACCAACGAGACGCGCCTCTATCTCGAGGAGGCCAGCGCGCAGAGCGGCATCCGCTTCCTGGCCGCCTGCAACGGCGCCACCGCCGGAGGCGGCTACGAGCTGGCGCTCGCGTGCGACGAGATCCTGCTGGTCGACGACGGCTCGTCGACGGTCTCGCTGCCGGAGGTGCCGCTCCTGGGCGTGCTGCCCGGCACCGGGGGCCTCACGCGCGTGGTGGACAAGCGAAAGGTGCGGCGCGACCTGGCCGACGCCTTCTCCACCCTGGCGGAGGGGATCAAGGGAAAGCGGGCGGTCGAGTGGGGCCTGGTCGACGCGGTGGCGCCGCGCAGCAAGTTCGCCGAGGCGATCCTGCAGCGCGCCAAGGCGCTGGCGGCCGCCGCGCCCGAGGTGGCGCGAGGCCCTGGCATCGAGCTGGACGCGCTCGAGCCGCGGGTCTCGGAAGATCGCATCGAGTACCGGCACGTCACGCTGGCGCTGGATCCCGGCGCGCGGGTGGCGACGCTCACGGTGCGCGCCCCCGAGGGAGACGTCCCGAAGGACGCGGCCGGGGCGCTCGCGCGCGGCCCCGCCGGCTGGGGCATCCGCGCGGCGCGCGAGCTGGACGACGCGCTCCTGTGCCTTCGCTTCCACCACGAAGGCATCGGCCTCGTCTTGCTGCGCACCGAGGGCGATCGCGCCAAGGCCCACGCCGTCGGCGAGCTGCTCGCCGGCCCCAGCGGAGGAGCCGGCTCCGCCGGCGACGGGCTGAAGCCGAAGGCGGAAGCACCGGAGGCTGCCTGGATCTTGCGCGAGACGCGCTTGCTCTGGCAGCGCGTGCTGCGCCGGCTCGACGTGACCGCGCGCAGCTTCTTCGCCGTGGTGGACGAGAAGTCGTGCTTCGCCGGTCCGCTGTTCGAGCTGCTCGCCGCGGCCGACCGGAGCTACGTGCTGGACGCCGGCAGGGTGGAAGTGCGGCCGGGAGCGCTCTCGGAAGGCCTCCTTCCCGGCTGGAACGGCTTCTCGCGCCTGGAGACGCGCTTTCTGGGAGCCCCCGCCCGGGCGAAGGCGGTGATCGCGGCGGGCCGCGAGGGACCGATCGACGCGGCGCGCGCCGACCAGCTCGGCCTCGCCACCGTCCTCGCGGACGACATCGACTTCGAGGAGGAGCTGCGCGTCGCCGTCGAGGAGCGCGCTTCCTTGAGCCCCGACGCGCTCACCGGCATGGAAGCCAGCTACCGCTTCCCCGGGCCCGAGACGCTGGCCACCAAGATCTTCGGGCGGCTCTCCGCCTGGCAGAACTGGATCTTCATCCGCCCCAACGCGACCGGCGAGACTGGCGCGCTCAGCTTGTACGGCAAGCCGGAGCGCCCGCGCTTCGACTGGAGGAGGACGTAGTGGCACAGGCGCTGGAATCGATCCCCAACAACGTCGACCTCTCGGGCGACCGGCGCCTGCAGCGCGCGCTCGAGCAGTGGCAGCCGAACTTCCTCTCCTGGTGGCGCGAGGTCGGCCCCGAGGGGTTCCAGGCGCACCAGATCTACCTGCGCACCGCCGTGAGCGTGGAGCCGGACGGGTGGGCCACGTTCGACTACGTGCGCATGCCCGAATACCGCTGGGGCATCTTCCTCGCGCCGAAGGGAGGCGAGCGGAAGATCGGCTTCGGCGACAACTACGGCGAGCCCGCCTGGGACGAGGTCCCCGGCGAGCACCGCAACGCGCTCCGCCGGATCATCGTCACGCAGGCCGACACCGAGCCCGCCTCGGTCGAGCAGCAGCGCCTCCTGGGGGGCGTCGCGCCTTCCCTCTACGACCTGCGCAACATCTTCCAGGTGAACGTCGAGGAAGGCCGGCACCTGTGGGCGATGGTCTACCTGCTCCAACGCCACTTCGGGCGCGACGGCCGCGAGGAAGCGGAGGAGCTGCTCGCGCGCCGCAGCGGCTCGTCCGACAAGCCGCGCATCCTGAACGCCTTCAACGAGCCGATCGACGACTGGCTCAGCTTCTTCATGTTCGCGATGTTCACCGACCGCGACGGCAAGTACCAGCTCTCCGCGCTGGCGGAGAGCGGCTTCGACCCGCTGGCGCGCACCACCCGGTTCATGCTGACCGAGGAGGCGCACCACCTCTTCGTCGGCGAGATGGGCGTCGACCGCGTCGTGCAGCGCACCGCGGAGCTGATGGCGCAGGGCAAGGACCCGCGCCAGAACGGCGCCGTCCCGCTGGACGTCATCCAGCGTTACCTGAACCAGTGGTTCACCCTCTCGCTCGACCTGTTCGGCGGCGAGGTGTCGAGCAACGCGGCCGACTTCTTCGCGGCGGGGCTCAAGGGCCGCTTCCGCGAGGACGACCAGCCGGAGCACAAGGCGCTCTCCGAGACCTACCGGCTGGAGGTGCCGGAGAACGGCGCGCTGGTTGCGCAGGAGGTGCCGCTGCGCAACGCGATGAACGAGGTGCTCCGCGACGAGTACGTCAAGGACTGCCAGCGCGCGGTCGACCGCTGGAACAAGACGTTGCAGCGCAGCGGTGTGAACGGTCTCTCGCTCCGGCTCCCCAGCCGGCGCTTCCACCGCGGGGTCGGTCCGTGCGCGACGGCGACGTTCGATCCGGAGGGGCGGCTCATCTCCGAGGCCGACTACGAGGCGCGCAAGGGAGAGTGGCTGATCACCGAGAGGGACCGCGCGTACGTGAAGGCGCTCATGCACCCCGTCCATGAGCGCGGCAAGGTGGCCAGCTGGATCGCCCCGCCGAACAAGGGCATCAACGGCATGCCGGTCGGCTACGAGTACGTGAAGCCGCCCGACGCCTGAGCCGTCCGCCCGCCCGCGACGGTGCGTCCCTCTGAAGGGCAGCTCACCGTCGGCTCCGTCTCAATTCCAGCGCAGAAGATATTTTTCCAGGCGGCCGGCCACCGCGAAAATGACCAGCACGACCAACATGATCAACAAGACGAGAGCAAGCATGAGCGCGGAGTTGTACGTGCTCTGCGCGAACGCAAGCAGATAGCCGAGCCCGCGGCTCGCGGCCACGAACTCGCCGACCACGGCGCCGGTGAAGGCAAAACCGACTGCGACCTTCAGGTTGCCCATCACCCAGGCCGCGAGCGAGGGGAGATAGACGTGGCGCATCAGCGCCCAGCGGCCGCCGCTGAGCGTGAGGACGCGCTCGACGAGCTTCCGGTCCACCTGCCGGATGCCTGTGAACACGGTGAAGAAGATCAGCACCGTAACCAGGACGAAGGCGAGCGCGACCTTCGACGCCACGCCGATGCCCAGCCAGATGACGAAGAGCGGCGCAAGAATGACGCGCGGGATGGCGTTGAGCAGCGTCATCACCGGCTCGAGCAACTCGGCGACCAGCGGGACGAGGGCGCCGAGGGCGCCGAGCAGGATGCCGGCCACCATGCCGAGCGCAAGGCCGGCGAGCGCCGCGGTGAAGGTCGCCTCGAGATGGGTCCAGATGCGCCCGCTCCCGAACAGTTCGACCAGCGCCGCGCCGATCTGGCTCGGGCTCGGCGCATAGATCGGATTGAGCCGGCCGGCGCGGCCCGCCGCCTCCCAGACCACCAGGAGGACACCGAACGCCGTCAACTGACGCGCCCACGCGTAGCGCGCTTTCCTGGCAACGGCCGACTCGCGTCGTCCCGCGGCCTCCGCGGGATGTGCGCGATCGACTTCTCGCGTGAGGTCATTCCAGATCTCCTGGTAGAGCGGCGCGAAGGCCGCATTCATGCGCGAGCGCACTGGATCGCGCGGCCGCGGCAGCGGATACTCCCGCGTGACGTGCGCGCGCGGCCCCTGCGAGAGCAGGTAGATATGGTCCGAAAGACTGATCGCCTCTTCGAGGTCGTGGGTCACGAGCAGCACGCTGATGCGCTCGCGCTCGACCAGCGCCGCGACGTCCTGAACGATGCGGGCGCGCACGATGGCGTCGAGCGAGGCGAAGGGCTCGTCCATGAGGAGCAGCCTCGGCTCGCGCGCCAGCACCTGAGCGAGCGCGACCCGTTTCCTCTGCCCGCCGCTGAGATGCCGCGGAAAGCGATGGCCGAAGCCGGCGAGGCCGATCCGCTCGAGCCAGAGATCGGCCCATTCGAGCGCCGGGCGGCGGCGCATGCCGTTCAGAGTGAGGCCGAGGGCGACGTTGTCCCGCGCCGTCTTCCACGGCAGGAGCGCGTCGTCCTGGAACAGGATGGCGACTTCCGGGGGCGCGACCTCGGGCTCGACCGTTCCCTTGAGCGGCTGCTGCAACCCGATCACCGCGCGCAGCAGACTCGACTTGCCGGACCCCGACGGTCCCACCAGGCTGACGAACTGACCTTCCCCGACGGAGATACTTGCGCCTTCCAGCACCGGCTCGCCGCCGTAGGAGATCGTCAGGTCGGAGACGCGCAGGCTGCTAGCTTCCGACGATCGACGTATCGTGCAACCCGGAAATACTCGCATCCGGCTTGATCAGGCCGCCGACGACGAGGCTCTGCGCGACGCGCCTCGCCGCGGCGAGGTCGATGGCCACGGATTCGGGGTAGAGCGAATCGCGGTGGCGCGCGATGATCTCGCCGAACTGCTTGAGATCGAGGCCCGTCGTCATCTCCTTGGGGAGCGCGGCGACCAGTTGATCGCCGTTCATCGTGCGCACCGCCTTGAGCGCGTCACCGAGCGCCCTGGTGAGCTGAACCATCTCGGCCTTGCGCTGATCGAATTCCTTGCCGCGCACCGCGACGCCCATGAACTCGTAGGCCCCGCCGAGATATCGGCCCGCGTCGGCGAGATCCATCGCGTTGACCAGCACGCGCGCGCCCGATTTCTGGAGGAGGGTCAACGCCGGCTCCTGCACCAGCCCGGCATCGATCTGCCCCTGTCGCAACGCCTCCAGGAGATTGACCCCCACGGTCGCGAACTTCACCTTGTTCGGGTCGGCATTGGCCTGCTTGAGGAGGAAGAGCGCGAGCGCGTGATCGGCATTGCCGAGCGCGGAGACGGCGACGGTTTTCCCTTCGAGGTCCTTGAGGGCGCGGATCTGGCTTGCGGCCTTCGGCGCGGTGATGACGGCGAACAGCGGCAGCCGCCCGGTGACGGCGAAGCGGCGGATGTCGACGTGAACGTTGGCATAGGCCTGGATTGCGACGTCGAGCGCAGTGGCGGCGTAATCGACCGCGCCGCCGACCAGCGCCTGCATCGCCGATTGGCCACCGCGGGTATAGATGAGCTCCACGTCGAGACCGTGGTTCTTGAACAGGCCGGCCGAGCGTGCGACCTCATACGGCACGCCGCACAAAAGCTGGCTGCAATAGGCGAGCTTGATCCGCTTGCCTTGCGCGTGGGAGCGCATGGGGCGAAGAACGGAAATCAGGCCCGCGAGGATCATCGAGCCCTTCAGCACGGTGCGGCGCGACAGGTCGGTACTCGGTACGCAGGCGGTGGTTTCGTCGCAACAACTCATGCCGTCTCTCCGGTGGAGAAACCAGCAATCTTGGGCCCATGGTCAATCTTGGGCCCATAGCCCTCGATGCGCGGAACAATCTGCCCGAAGAGAGTCGGTCTGTCCAACCGCATCGACGGGGTCACGGCAATGGATAATGATACTGTCACAGCAGCGTCCCGCGAAGGATGAGGCTCGCGGCGCTGAAGTAGATGATCAGCCCGGTCACGTCCACCAGCGTGGCGACGAACGGCGCGGAGGCGCTGGCCGGGTCGAAGCCGAGGCGGCGGAGCACGAACGGCAAGAGCGAGCCCGCGATGGTCCCGAAAGTGACCACCCCGACCAGCGCGGCCGCCACGGTCGTCGCCACCAGCAGGTGGTGCTCGCCGTAGGTGTGGAAGAAGTGCTGCCAGATCTCGATGCGGGCGAAGCCGATGGCGCCCAGGATGGACCCGAGCGCGAGCCCGCTGGCCAGCTCGCGCCGGATGACGCGGAACCAGTCGCGCAGCCGCACCTCGCCGAGCGCCATGGCGCGGATCACCAGCGAGGTCGCCTGCGATCCGGAGTTGCCGCCGCTGGAGATGATCAGCGGGACGAAGAGCGCCAGCACCACGGCCTTCGCGATCTCGTGCTCGAAGAACCCCATCGCGGTGGCCGTCAGCATCTCGCCGAGGAAAAGGGCCGATAGCCAACCTGCGCGCTTCCTCAGCATCCGGGAGAAGGCGATGGTGAGGTAGGGCTCGCCCAGCGCCTCGGTGCCGCCCATCTTCTGGATGTCCTCGGTCGCCTCTTCGCTGACCACCTCGACCACGTCGTCGACGGTGACGACGCCCTTCATCCTCCGCTGCGCGTCGACCACCGGGACGGCGATGAGGCCGCTCTTCCGGAACACGCGCGACACCGCTTCCTGATCGAGGTCCTCGCCGACGGTGACCACGTCGGTCTTCATCACCTCGCGCACCCGCGCGCCGCGCGGCGCGGCGAGGAGCTCGTGGACGGCCACCACCCCGAGGAGGCGCTGCTCCTGATCGAGGACGTAGGCGTAGTACAGCGTGGCGAGGCTGGAGCGGGGCTGCGCCCGCAGGTAGGTGATGGCCTCGTCGACCGTCATGTCCGGCCGGAGCCGCGCGAAGCGCGGGTGCATGAGCCCGCCCGCGCGGTCCTCCTCGTACGCGAGGAGCGCGCTCACCTCCTTGCGGGTGGCGTCGTCGAGCAGGTGCAGGAGCGCGTCGCGCTCCTCGGGCGGCGCGGCCTGGATCAGGTCGGCGGCGTCGTCGGGCGGCAAGAGGCGGACCCAGGAGCGCCGCTCCGCCGGCGGCAGGGCCAGCACCAGCGCCGCCTGCTCCGAGGACGGCAGGTCGAAGAAGAGGTCCTCGGCGGCGTCGCGAGGCAAGAGCCGCAGGCCCTGGACCCGGTCCTCGCGCGAGAGGACGGGCCACGCGTCGCGGAGCTCCTGGACCGAGAGGGTCTCGGCGGGCTCGCTCATCGCCGGGCGTAGACGCGGACGCCGCCCGGTGTGGCGACGAGGCGGTAGTGTGAGTCGACGTACGAGGCGAGGGCGGCCACGCCCGAGAGCGGCAGGCGGTCCCAGTGGTGGATGGCGGCGGACGAGGTGTCGACCACCAGGCCGACGCGGTTGCGCTCCAGATCGGCGATGGTCGCCTGCACGTCGGGCGCCGAGACGTGCGAGGCGATGTCGAATCCGCGCGGCAGGTGGGCCGGGTCGAAGTTCCCCACCTGGACGGCGCAGTTCAAGTAGCGCGTGCCGGGCGCCCGCTGCGCGAGGTAGTACACCGAGGTGGCGTCGCCCCAGACGAAGATGCGCTGGTCGGGGCGCGAGTTGGCTGCCAGCCAACGGGACACGTCGACCACCTTCTCGTCCTGTCCCGGGAACCCGCCCGAGGCGCCCTTCGCCAGGGTGAAGGCGAGGTACACCGCCGCGGGGACGCAGCACGCTGCCCACACGGCCGCCCGCCGGACACGGGGTAGCTCGCGCCAGCGCCCGAGCAGCGCGGCCATCCGCGGTGCAGCGGCCAGCGCGAGCAGCGGCGCGAACTGCAGGTAGTAGTGCTCGTAGAACCTGCCTCCGGCGCTCACCGGCAGCCACGTGAGCCACAGCGAGATCAGCACCGCCGTGCGCACTGGCTCACGCGCGGACCCACTGCGTCGCAGCGTCTCCTGCGCAGCCAGCACCCACGGCAGCGCGGCCACGCCCACGCACAGCAGCGTGGCGAGCGCGAAGCGCGGCAGCGCCGGCCCGGCGCCGGCCTTCTCCGCGTAGAGCAGGTTTCGCAGGAAGACCCAGCTCGCGAACTCGTGCAGATGCCCGGCCGCGGCGTAGAAGGCGACGGTTCCCGCCCACGGCACGAGGAATCCGGCCAGCAGGAGCGTCGCGCGGATCGCTCGGTTCCGGCCCCGCCAGAGCAGCGCGATCCCAAGGCCCACGCCCAGCATCGCCGCCTGGTGCTTGAAGAGCGACGCGACTCCGATGCACAGCCCGCAGAGCAGATCGAAGCGCGGCCGTTCCTCCTCGGCGCGCACGGCGCAGAGGAGCGCCAGGGCCACGGGAAGGTTCATCAGGAGCTCGGCGCTGACCGACGGCACCTCGCACAGGTTGGCGAGGAGCGCGATCCACGCAGCCCCCCAGCCGGCGTCCTCGCTGCCCGTCCAACGCCGCGCCGCCTCCCGCAGCACCAGGCAAGTGGCGACGAGCCAGGGCACGCCGAGGAGATGCACGGGCAGGAGCGACACACCGCCGAAGAGGCCTCCAGCGGTGAACGCGAGGTAGGTGAACGGCGGCTTGATGTCGACTGCATCGACGTAGGGCAGCCCGCCGTCCAGGATGCTGCGCCCGAGGAGCCCGAAGTGCACCTCGTCGATGTTGACGATGTCGAACAGGAACGAGGCGCTGCGGAGCGCGACGGCCGCCAGGAAGAGACCCGCGGCGGACCGCAGGAAACGCCCCACTACCCAAGGTCCTTCTGGATGTCCGCGACGGCGGGGGCGGATGCCCCGAGGAGGGGCGTCGATCCGGCGCTCCAGCGCAGCCGGTTGAGGGCGAAAAAGATGCGCAGCAACTCCCAACCCAGGATGGGGAACTCGACCGGCCGCAGGCGCGATCCATCCACGTCCACCCACCGCCGCAGCGGGACCTCGATGAAGTCCTCGGCGGTGAAACCGCCCGCGAGCAGCCGCCCGATCAGCTCCACGTCGAACGCCCAGCGAGCGTGGAACGGCTCCTCGAGCGCTTGGGCCAGCACTGGACAGGCGCGGAACGCCTTGGCGCCACACTGCGTGTCGTAGACGGGCAACCGCAGGATGAGCGAGGCGAACGTGGCGAAAAACCGCCCCAGGTAGTGCCGCGCGGGCCTGCGCTCGATGTGGGCGCCGAGCAGCGCGATGCGCGAACCCAGGGCGACCTGCGCGGGGCCGCCCTGCAGCAGGCGCAGGACGCGGACCATCTCTTCGCCCGGGGTGGCCAGATCTGCGTCGAGGTAGGCGACGAAATCGCTGCCAGCCTCCAGCGCTTCCAACAGCCCGCGCCGGACGGCCTCGGCCTTGCCGTAGTTTCGATCGAGCACCAGCAGCCTCGCCCTGCCTGGAGCGGCGCGGCAGATGCGCTCCAGCAGGAGGGCCGTGCCGTCGGTCGACCCGTCATCGACGAGGAGCAGATGGATTCCAGGCACCTGGCCGAGTGCCTGGACCCGCTCGGCCGGCAGTCGCCGGACCTCGTTGAAGCAAGGGATGACGATCGTCGAATAGGTCAACGCAAGTACCTGGATTCGGCGCTACATAGCATGCGTGGTCGACATGCAGAAATTCCCTGTCCTGCAAGACTCGCGAGACCCGTGGACGGCCACGAACACGCCCCTCTCCACGCAAAACTCGGGCATCGGGGCAGAAATCGTTGCGGAGGCTTGAACGAGTGAGATGTTCGGGGTACTTTCCGCGCGCTCGCGACCATGCCGACGCCTTCAACCCTGGATCTCACGGTCGTCATTCCTGTCCTGAACGAGCGCGAGAACCTGTCCGCGCTCCTTCCCCGGCTCGACGTGGTGCTCGCGCAACTCGACTGCGCGAGCGAGGTGCTGGTCGTCGACGGTGGATCGCGTGACGGAACGGCCGAGCTCGCCCGGAGCCTCGGTGCGCGGGTCCTCTTGCAGCATGCGCCAGGGTACGGCGGCGCCCTGCGCGAGGGACTCGCGGCCGCCGGCGGCCAGCACATCATCACCCTCGATGCGGATCTCTCCCATGATCCCGACTTCATCGCGAAGCTCTGGCGCGCTCGCGGCCGCGCCGACATCGTGATCGCCTCGCGCTACGTGAAGGCCGGCGTGGCCTACATGCCCCTGCACCGCAAGCTCCTCAGCCGCGTCCTCAACCGTTTCTTCGCCATCGGGCTCGGCCTGCCGGTGCGGGACCTGTCCAGCGGCTTCCGGCTCTATCGTGCGTCCCTGCTCGCGGAGCTCGATGTCCAGGGTCGGAACTTCGACGTCCTGGAGGAGATCCTGGTGAAGGCGTACGCGGCCGGGTGGCACGTCGTGGAGATCCCGTTCACCTACTATCCGCGAGACCGTGGCTCGTCGCACGCCAGGATCTTCCGCTTCGGCCTGGCGCTGCTCTACGCCTTCGCCCGGCTGTGGCCGCTCCGGAACTCCGTCGATTCGGCCGACTACGACGAGCGCGCCTTCTACAGCAAGATCCCCCTGCAGCGATACTGGCAGCGACGCCGGCATCGCATCATCACGAACCTCGCCCGGGGTGGCGCGCTACATGCGGCGCTACGACGTTCCCCTGGTCCGCGCATCCGTCACCGCGCTCCCCTTCGGCGACGCGACCTTCGACTGTGTGGTCTGCTCCCAGGTGATCGAGCACATTCCGGAGGACCCCGCGATCTTCACGGAGCTCGCGCGTGCTCTTCGACCCGGCGGCCTCCTCATCCTCGGTACGCCCGACTATGCAACCATCGGCTGGCGGGTGATCGAGCCCCTCTACGGGTTCTTCGCTCCCGGCGGCTACAAGGACGAGCACATCACCCACTACACGAAGGCGAGCCTGACCGCGCTCGCCGCGCGTCACCAGTTCGAGCTGATCGAGCACGCGTACGTCCTGCGCAGCGAGCTGGTCCTCGCCCTGCGCAAGACTCCTCGCGGGGACGCTCGCGTCCTGCGCACACCGGCGACACGGGAGCTCGCCGAGGGCACCCTGAATCAAGGGATCGCGCAGGCGCGTTCATCCGTGCCAGGCCCGGGTTGACCCCGTCGCACTCCATCAAAGACGCATTGCGCGACGTGCTGGCTGAGGCGGCCAGCGCCAGGTAATTTCCAGCAGCGGGTAGAGCATCCGCAACACGAGGACATTGATCACGAGATACGTGACGGGGTCGAGCGGAACCCCGTATTGCACGAGCGAGAGCACGGAGTAGACGGCGATCAAGGTCCGCCAGCGAGCGTCCTCCTCGGCGAGCCCGAGCGGGAGCAGCCAGAGCATGTACCAGGACTGGAACCAGGGGGCGGCGATCAGGTCGTACAAGAGGAAGAAGACGAGCCCGCCGCGCAGCACCTGCTGCAGCGACCGCGCGCGCAGCGCGGCCCGGATCCCGACAGAAGCGAGCAGCAGGGTCCCGATCGCGAGCCCGACCCAGTAGACCGCTCGCTGGGCATGTTCCCCGAGCGGCCGGACGAGCCAGACGACCATGTCGGTGAGCGAACGCGCCGTCAGCGTCGAATCCGCCACCAGCGTGGCCATCGGCCCTCGCACCGTGGAGGCGCCCTGCCAGAATGGCGCCATCAACGCCGCTCCCAGCCCGGCGACCACCGCCGCCATGACGAGCGCCCGCAGCGGCCTGCGCCGGAAGACGAAGCAGAGGTAGAGGCAGAGCAGCGGCGCCAGGACGGGCTTGGCGTAGACGGCGCAGGCCAGCGCGAGAGCTGCGAGCCACTCCCGGTCGCGCGTCGCCGCCCAGACGAAAGCCACCATGCCGACGAGCACCAGGCCCTCGGTGTGCGCCTGTGCGCTGATCTCCCATGCGAAGAGCGGATTCCAGGCGAAGAAGACGAACGCAGCCTCGGCCCGACCGGGCGGCAGGCAGGAGCGGCAGAAACCATAGGCGAGCATCACGGCGGCGAGCGAGGCGAGCAGCATCTCGAGCTTGAAGGCCCAGAGCGCGCCCAAGAGGCTCTCGACGGGCGCGATCGCGGCCGTCGCCCACGCGGTGAGCGGACCGTACACCATCGGCGTGTGGAGCCATCGCGGCGCGACCAGGGCGGCGCGGGGATCGCGATCGCCGAGATCCGCCGGGCCCGAGCGGTACGGGTTCTTGCCGACGTGCATGAGGCGCGCATAGGAGACGTAGGCGAACAGGTCGCTCGAAGTGAGGGGGAGCGCCGGCGCAGCGAGGAGGTGGATCGCGATCGCGCCGGCCAGCAGACGGGTGGGCCGGGGCTGTTCCCGGCGGCGGAGCGCCTGGAGGTAGACGTAACCGGCGAGAGCCGCGAGGCACCCGAAGAGCAGAAAGGGCCAGATCCTGTGCACCAGCGCGAGGTGCCGATCGTCGAGTCCAAGCGTGCCGGCCACGCGATCGCGCGCCCAGGAGACGGCGGCCGCCGAGAAGAGGCAAAGGCCGATGAGGAGAGCCGGGCGCGATCTCAAGCGAGCCGCTCCTACCACCGGTCAGGTCCTGGACGGCGTCTCGCGAAACTGCTCGGCCGCCTTCAGATCGTTCTCGCTCAGGTCCTTCATCGGGCTGCCGGCTTCGCCGCGGTGCTTCTTGAAGACCTCGAGCACGTGCAGCTTGTGCGGCCGCGCGGCGGAGAGCGGGCACGCCTCGTAGGCCTTGAGGTCCTCGTCGCAGTACCCCATGCGGCGCTCGCCGCACTTGGGCTGCAGGTAGCGGGCGAGCTCGGGGATCCGGCGCATCAGCTCGGCGCGCATCTTCGCGACCATCTGCCGGATCTCCCACTGCGCCCGGGTGCAAAGCCGCAGGTCGGCGATGTGCAGCAACTCGGCGAAGTTCACCATGATCTGGAAGTTGGTCGGGGCGGCGTTGGGCAGGACGAATCGGGCGTCCTCGGCGGGAATCCCGGCGGCGACCGCCTCCCGGTACACGCGGGTGATCTCCGCCATCAGCCCTTCGAACTCCTTCTCGCGGCCGGCGTCGCGCCAGGAGTCGGGCATGACGAACTCCAGCCGCTCCTCGTTCTTCCCGGTGAAGCGCACGTACCGCTGCGACTGCTGCTCGAACGAGATGCCGATGCGGTGCCGCACGAACTGGTGCGACAGTGAGCGGGAGACCCCGCCGATGCCGAACCAGAAGACCACCTGCTCGAGCGGAGAGACGTGCCCGGTCTTGAGGCGCTCCTCGACGAACTGGGCGATCTTCTCCGGGCTCACCTCGCCCTTGGCGATGTCCTCCCACACCTCCCGCGGCGTCTTGGGCGTGTAGCAGGTGCGGTAGGCGCCGTAGAGCTTGGTGAGCGGGTCGTTGGCGATGTCGATGAGCACGACGTCCATGCGGGCCTTCTAGCATGACGGCACCGCTGCGCTGAACGGCGGAGGCATGGGCACCGTCCCCGGGGGTAGCTTGGCGAGATGCGACCGCTTCCAGGCGCTGCCTAGACTTCCGCCATGACCACTCGCAGGCAGCTCCTCCGGGGGGCAGCGCTGCTCCCGCCTGCATTCTGCCGCTATCCTGGCTACCAGCGTTTCACGCGGAGGGCGCTGAGAGAGCGGAGCGCGCGGAGCTCCGTTTTTTGAAAACAGTCTCCGCGCGCTCTCTTTTTTCCTCGGCGCGCTCCGCGCGATACGCTTCTGGTCCTTCTCGCGGCTAGACTGGAGATATGCGTCCCCCGCGTCCTCTCGGTCCGTTCGCCCGCGCCGTGAGGCGGATCGTGCGCGCCATCCCGCGTGGGCGCGTGCTGTCCTACGGGGAGGTCGCGCTGCGCGCCGGCCGGCCCGGAGGGGCGCGCGCGGTGGTCCGCGCGCTGCACCAGCTCGACGACGTGCCCTGGTGGCGCGTGGTGCGCTCGGACGGCACTCTCGCGCCCCTCGTCGCGCGCGAGCAGGGGCAGCTCCTCGCCGCCGAAGGCCACAGGGCGAGGGCGGGAAGGAGCGCGCGGCCGAGGGCGCGGTAGACTCCCGCGCCGCGATGCCCACCCTCTTCGTGGTCAGCGACCTGCACCTCGGCGAGACCGGCCTCGCGAGGATGTTCCACGATCAATCGCAGGGGATGCGGTTCGCGGAGCTGTGCTCGCTCGTGGCGCGCACGCCGGACAGCGAGCTGGTCCTGCTCGGCGACATCTTCGACGTGACCGCCTCGCTCCCGCCGGCGCGCGGTCTGGCCGCGTTCGGACGCGCCCTGGAAGTGCCGCTCGAGGACCGCCCTGCCCGGCCCCTCGCGGACATCTGCGCCTCGATCCGCCACAACAACCCCGTCGCGCTCGACGCGCTGGAGGCGCTCTGCGGCGAGGCCGCCGTGACGCTGGTGACCGGCAACCACGACCGACAACTCGCCACACCGGAAGGGCGCGCCGCGCTCGAGCTCGCGGGGCTCCCGGGCATGACCGTCGACACCATGGCGGTGCGGAAGGCGGGCGAGCGCGTGGTGGTGCTGCAGCACGGCCACGGCTGGGATCCGTCGAACGCGACGCCCACCGGCGGGGGCGAGGTGATGACCTCCATCCTCCACCACGCCATCGTGCCCTTCCTCCGGCACCAGCTCCCGCGCACCAACGTGTCCATCGACCCGGACCGCGTGATCGCGCTGCGTCCGGAGGAGCGCGTGGTCCCCGTGCTGGAGCGCTGGCTCAAGCCCGGCATGTTCGAGCGCTTCACCGACGCCTTCGTCGAGATCCTGGTGGCGAACGGCTACATGTCGCGCGCCCTCTCCTGGCTCGCGACCGCCGATCGCATCCGGGGCCGGCTCAAGGACGACGACGACCTGTGGGAGCGGGCCGGCCACGCGGCGCTGGGCGCCTTGACGGGGTCCCGCAAGCTTCCGGGGAAACCTCCACCGCCCGACATCCTCGTGCTCGGACACACCCACGTGATCGACTGGGCGGTGCAGGAGGGCCGGCCGGGCGTGCAGAGGCTGTACGTCAACCTGGGTACGTGGGCGGCGCGCGCCTCCGATGCAGCAGGTCCGGTGGAAGCAATCCTGCCCGTCTTCCGCCTGGACGCCCCGGATCGTGGCAAGGTGATCGCAACGCTGCGAGATCTGTCCAACCAGGCGCGCCTGCTGCAGCGGTTCGAGGTGAGGGCATGACCGAGGCCGGTACCGCCGGAGCCAAGACCCCGCGCGCCTCGCGGGTGGTGATGATCGAGTCGGTGCTGCCCGGCGACGGCAACCCGCTGGGCACCGCGTTCGGCGGGCGCATCGCGCAGTGGATCGACGTGGCCGGGGCGATCGCCTGCCAGCGCCATTGCCGGCGGCGCGTGGTGACGGCCTCGATGGACGACCTGCACTTCCTGAAGCCGATCCGGGTGGGGATGATCGTCGAGCTGCGCGCGCAGGTGAACGCGACGTTCCGCACTTCGATGGAATCCGGAGTGCGGATCGAGAGCGAGAACCCGCTCACCGGCGAGCGCGCGCACGTCTGCAGCGCCTACCTCACCTTCGTGGCGCAGGACGAGCAGGGACGTCCGGTCGAAGTGCCGCGGCTCGTCCTGCAGAACGAGGAGGACCGCCAGCGGGAGCAGGACGCCAGGCGCCGGCGAGCGGTGCGGCTCGAGCACGCGCGGGTGAAGCGCGAGCGGCTGCTCGCCGAGACCAAGGAGCGCGGTTGAAGGCGGTCGCGGTCGCGCTGCTCCTTCCCTCCCTCGCCCTCGCCCTCGCCGCCCCGCGCGGCGCGGGCAAGGCGCGGCCCGCGTCCGCGCGAAAGCCGGCCGCCCCGGCTCCCAAGAAGCTCGCGCCCGAGGAGAACCCCAAGCTGGGCGGCGCCGCCAGGGCATTCGCGAAGGCCCGCGTCCGCTTCGAGGCGCCCGGCGACCGGACCGAGGTCGCGACGGGCGAAGTGACCGTGCGCCTCGCGATCACCGGCTACGCGCTCGCCGGCGGCGCCCATGCCCACCTGATCGTGGACAACCAGCCGGCGCTGCAGGTCGACGACGTCTCGCGCCCGCTCACGATCGAGAACCTGCCGCCCGGACCCCATCTCCTGCGGGCGGTGCTGTGCAGGCCGTGGCACGAGGTGGTGAAGGCGCCGCACGCGTTCGCGCTGGTCCGCTTCTGGTCGGGTCGGCGGACGCCGGGCCGGGCGGGAACGGTCGCCGAGCAGCAGGCCTGGCCCGACCCGCGGCGAGCGCTGCTCACGTACGTGCTGCCACTGGGCACGCCTCGCGCCGACGACGCGCGGATCGCCGCTGCCGCGCCCGTGGCGGCCGCTTCCGTCGGCGCGCCGGCCACCAACGATCCCAACCTTGGCGGGAGCAACGGCACCGATCCTCCTCCGCCTCCGCCTCCTACGCCGCCGCCCGCCCCCGCGCGGGCGCACCGCGCGCGGCCGCCCGCCCTCGACTTCTATCTCTCGCGCGCCAAGCTCGGCCGGCGCTCGTACAAGGTGCGGGTGGTGTTGGACCGGGCGGAGCTGCAGCTCATCAAGGCGTGGCAGCCCAGGCGCCTGCCGCGCCTTCGCCCCGGCAGGCACCACATCTCGATCGATCTGCTGGACCGCAGGGCCCTCAAGGTGCCGGGCGCGCTAAACAGGACGGACCGTGCCTTCCACACGCCCTGACGTCTCAGCCCTTCTCTATGGGCTTGCCGGCTTTCTCCCAGCCCATGATGCCGGCCGGCATGATGTTCACGTTCTTGTAACCGAGCTGGAGCGCCGCACGGGCGCCCTGGTGACACGCGTGTCACTTCTCGTTCGCGCAGTAGAAGACCAGCGTCCGGTCCTTGTCCTTCGGGAGATCGGCCGCCTGCACGTTCTTGAAATCCACCCACTTGGCCGTCGGAACGTGGCCCTTCTGCCACATGTCCTTCGGGTTGTTGTCGAAGATGGACGCGTCGCCCTTGGCGACATGTTCGGCGACCTGATCGACGGTCAGGCTGCCGAACTCCTCTTTCTCCTCGGCGCGCGCGGCAGCGCCGAACAGGAGCGCAGCCAGCGCGAGCGTGGTGCAGATGCGGAGCATCGGACCTCCCTGCAGTATTTGCGCAACTAACCCCTGGCGTTCCTTCGGTCAAGCACAACGCCGGAGGGCGAATTCCGGAGGGGACACCATGGAATGGTGTCCCCCATCGGCATCCCCCGTCAGGCCGGGCGGTCCATCCGGACGTGCGGGATGCCCGCGTCGTCGAAGATGGGTCCGATGGCCCGGTACCCGGCCTTCTCGTAGAAGCCCCGCGCCGACACCTGCGCGTTCAGGGTGAAGCGCTTCGCCCCACGCTTGCGCGCTTCGTCCTCGAGGAAGCGGAGCAGCGCGGTGCCGATGCCGTTGCCGCGCGCGTCGTCGACCACCGCCATCCGTCCGATGCGCGCGACGCCGGGCTGGACGAAGACGAATCGCCCCGCCCCGGCGGGCACGCCGTCGAGCAGCGCCAGCGCGTGCACGGCTCCCGACGAGTCGTCCGCGTCTACTTCCAGGGAAGGCGGGACGTTCTGCTCCTCGACGAACACGGTCCAGCGCAGGCGCAGGCAAGCGCGCCGCTCAGCTTCCTTTTCAGCCAGCCGGACTTCGACCATCGGGCGCGCTCCGCAGCAGGCGCTCGCTGGCCACGAGGAACAAGACCCCGGCGAGCCCCAGGAAGAGCAGGAACGAGACCAGGTCGCTCGCGGCGAACCGGCCCAACTTCTCCGTCACGTTGATGCCGCGCAGGAAGTTCCGGGTCGGCTCGGACAGCTGCAGCATGGCGAGCACGGTGCCCGTCACCGAGGCGCCCGCGATGAGCCCCGAGCTGAAGAGCACGCCGGGACCGCTCTCCGCCTCGGCGTCGCTCAGCTTGGCCCTCTGCCGGCGGTCGACCAGCCAGCGCACGATGCCGCCCACCATGATCGGTGTGGAGGTGGAGACCGGCAGGTACACGCCGACGGCGAAGGCCAGCGAGGAGAGCCCGCAGAGCTCCAGGACGATGCTGATGAAGATCCCGATCAGCACCAGCCCCCAGGGGAGCTTCTGCGACATGATGCCCTCGATGATGAAGGACATCAGCACCGGCTTGGGAGCGGAGAACTTGGAGGTGACCTTCTCGCCGTCGTCGCGCTGGGTGAGCTGCCCGTTGATGCCGGGGTCCTCGAGGTACTTGATCCGCCCGCCGTCGTCGACCAGGTACTTGCCGGCCGGCACCGGGCCGCGCGGATCGCGCAGGCGGACCACGTTGTACTCGGCGGCGTCGCGCCCCGCGTCGGGCCCGCGCAGGCGCTCGCGGCCGTCGTACTCGCTGGGAGAGAATTTCACCTGAGGGTAGTCGCGGCGGGCGAAGACCGTCCCGGCGTCGTTGAGCTTGAGGATCACGAACCCCAGCAAGAGCGCGCTGGAGAGCGCGCCGACCAGGATGGCGATCTGCTGCCGCGAGGGCGTGGCGCCCACGATGTAGCCGGTCTTGAGGTCCTGCGAAGTGGTGCCGCCGTTGGAGATGGCGATGCAGGCGATGGCGGCGATGGAGAGCGCCGCGATCTTGTAGGGGGCGCTCACCCAGCCCAGCGAGAAGAAGATGAGCGAGGTGATGAGCAGCGTGGCCACCGTCATGCCGGAGATGGGGTTCGACGAGCTGCCCACCTCGCCGGTGAGGCGCGAGCTGACCGTGACGAAGAGGAACCCCAGCACCAGGATCAGCGCCGACCCCAGGATGTTGATCTTCAGCGACGGAACCAGCGCGCAGACGACCACCAGCAGCAGCGATCCCGCCCCCACCACCCAGAGCGGGATGTCCCGATCGGTGCGGGGGATCTGCACGCGCTTGCCGCCCACGCCGCCGGAGAGGCTCTTCATCCCGCGCATCGCGCCGCCGACGATGGTGGGGAGCGACTTGAACAGGGAGATGATCCCGCCCGCCGCCACCGCGCCCGCCCCGATATACAGAATGTATTGATGCCAGACGTCGTCCGGCGTCATGTCGCGGATCAGCTTGGTGGCCGGATAGATGGGCTGGGTGGCCGAGTTGCCGAACAGCTTGATGGCCGGCATCAGGACCAGCGAGCTCAGGATGCCGCCGGCGCCCATCGTCAGCGCGATGCGCGTGCCGATGATGTACCCGACCCCGAGCAGCTCGGGGCCCACCTCGAGCGAGACGTTCCCGCCGTCGTAGGTCTTGCCGAAGATCTTCTCGGGGATGTCCTTGAAGAAACCGAACGCCTTGTAGCAGAGCGCGAAGAGCGACCCCACGCCCAGGCCGGCGAACACGGTCTTCGCGGTGGTGCCGCCCTTCTCGCCCGAGATCAGCACCTCGGCGCAGGCGGTCCCTTCCGGATAGACCAGCGTCTTCGCTTCCTTGACGATCAGCGCCCGCCGGAGCGGGATCATCAAGAGGATTCCGAGCAGGCCGCCCAGCACGGCGACCACGATCAGCTGGCTGATCTCCATGTCGTAGCCGAGGATCAGCAGGGCCGGCATGGTCACGCCCAGGCCGAAGGCGATGCTCTCGCCCGCGCTGCCCGTCGTCTGGGTGATGTTGTTCTCCAGGATGGTCGCGCGGCGGACGCGGAACACCTTGGTGAAGGCGCGGAAGATGGTGATGGAGAGCACCGCGACCGGGATGCTGGCGCTCACCGTGAGACCGACTTTGAGCACCAGGTACATCGAGCTGGCGCCGAACAGGATGCCGAGCAGCGCGCCGACGATGAGCGGGACCGCGGTCAGCTCGGGGATGTCCTGCGAGGCCGGGATGAACGGCTGGTGGGCGTCTTCCGCCTCGGCGGCGGGGACGCGATCGACGGTGGCGGCATGCGGGTGCTTCGACTCGGGTGCGGTAACCGGCATGGACATGAAGTGGGGAGAGGTAGCACACGCCAGAGGGGGGAGTCACTGTCCCTGACCCATTCCTCGTCGTAAGATTGCACGGTGTTCAGCGTGAAGATGGTGGCGCGGCCGGACGCGCGCATGGTCGAGGTGCCCCTCGAGATCCAGGCGGAGCTGCCGCGCGATTTCGAGGGCGCGGCGCTGCTTTCCTCGAGCGGGCTGCCGCGCAAGGTGCGGCTCAAGGCGCAGCGCGACGCGCTGAAGCTCTCGACGGCGTATCGCGCGGACCAACTGCTGGCAGATCTAGTGAAAACGGCGCTGCGTGGATCGCCCATCGACGTCGAGAAGGTGCAGATCGCCGCGCGGAACTTCGTCCGCTCGGTGCGCGAGCGCAGGCAGGACGGCGCCACCCTGACCGTCGAGTCGAACGGCCGCGGGAAGATCGAGGTGAGCGAGTCGCTCCCACCCGTTCCCACCCCGGCGCGCATGACGCCCGCGGAGGGATCGCGGCCGCCGACCTCCAGCCCGACGGACCGGTTCGCGGCGGTCGAGCGCCGCCTGGACCAGATCGAGGGCCGGATCGGGCGCCTCCTGCCGCACGGGGACGAGGGAGACCGCGTGTCGAGCCTGGAGAAGCGGCTCCTGGCCCTCGAAGCCCGGCCCCAGGCGCCGGGCGTGGGCGAGCCGCCGCGGGGAGTGCTGAAGGGGCGCGGCACCGCCATCGAGTCCTTCGCGGACGGCCTGCGCACCGAGCTGCGCGAGCGGGTCGCCTCGCAGCGCGCGCAGGCCGAGCAGACGGCGGCGCGCTGCGACAAGGCAGCCGCGCTGGCCGTCGAGGCGGAGCGCGTGCTGCGCGCGCCGCAGGAAGGGATCTCGCAGAACCTGCGCGCGACCTCGGCGCAGGCCGCCGCGCGCGAGCAGTCGCTGCAGCGCGTGCACGCGGAGGTCGACCTGTACGCGGCTTCCGACCTTCCCCTCGCCGAGCGGCTGGTGGCGCGCCTCCTGGAGGGTGCCTCGACGCCCGATCCCGCGGCCCTGCTGGAGCGGCAGGCGCAGTCGCTGGTGCGGGCGGCGCGCGGCGAGAACGCGGAGCTGCGCGCTTGGCTCGTGCGCGCGGCGGCGCTGTGCGGGTGGGAGCTGATCGATCCGCCGGCGGACGAGCCGCTCTCGCCGCAGCTCCACGTGGCCGTCGACTCCGGCGGGGATCGCGTCGCTCGCGTGGCGGCGCCGGGGGTGCGGCGCAGGGACCGCTCGATCCTCTGCCGCGCGCGCGTCGAGGTGTCGCCCGAGGCGCGGGCGGCGGAGGTGCCCCTCCCGACGACCGACGCGGAGGAGGTGGAGCTCCTCGCCGAGGAGGTGGTGATCGAGGCGGCGCCGGCGCCTCCGAGCGACGACACGCCGCCGCCCATCGACGAGCGGACTCCCGTGCAGGGGCTCCCGGTCGCGCCCGCGGCTCCGGCGCAGCCCGAGCGGACCAGGCGGCTCGCGGCCCCAGGCGAATCGGAGCGCACCAAGCGGCTCGCCGTCCCGCCAGCCCAGGCGGGGGACGCAGCGGCGCCGGCGCAGGCTCCCCGGGCCGATCCGGCACCGGAGCAGGCCGCACGCGCGGAGCGCGTGGCGGGACCCACCCTGAAGCTGCCCGGGCGCGAGGCGCGCGACGTCGAGCGGCGGCCGGCGCGAAGGCCCCAGCCGGTGCACCTCGCCGAGCTGGCGCCGCCGGAAGAGCCGGTCAACGAGCTGGATCGCGACGTGGCCGCGGCAGCGCGGCAGGTCCCCGAGATCAGCGGGGACGACCTCGCCCTGGCCACGGAGGTGGCTGCCGCGGTGGAGACGGAGACCGACGAGGACGCCGAATGGGCGCAGCTGGCGCGCGGCCCCGAAGCCTTCCCGGGCGACCAGGCTCCCGACGCCCCCGCCGAGGTCGACGACGAATCCGCCGGCCCCGACCGCCAGAGCGAATAGGCGCGAGGGCGGGCTAGAAGCGTTTCACGCGCACCGCCATTACGGTTTGCGGGCGCGGAGCCAGTGGACGGCGTAGAGGCTCGCGGACCGGGCGTCCCGGCGGAGCGTCCACGGCACCTGGTCGTCGTCCTCGACGATGGTCCAGCCGAGCTGGGCGGCCTCGGTGCGAAGCGCGGCGGCAGGGTCGGCGCCGCCGAGCCGTTCCGCCTCGTCGGTGATCCCGCTGCGCCAGGCGTAGGGCGAGGCGACGGCGATGTCGCCGCCCGGCGCGGTGAGCTGATCGAGGTGGTGGAGCAGCTCGCGCGGTGAGCGCACCGAGTCGATCAGGTTCAACGCCACGGTCCGCTGGAAGGTGCCGGGAGGAAACGGCGGGGCCACCGCGTCGGCGCAGATCAGCTGCGCGCCCGGAGCAGCGTCCTTCTGCGCGCGCACGGTGGCCGGAAGGTAGGTCCGGCCGGCGGCGCGGCGCGGATAGCGGACCTCCTCGCCGCGCAGGATGCGGCGCGCGAGCCGCAGCGCCCAGGGAGACTTGTCCACGCCGACCACCACCTCCGCGCCGCGCGCCAGCGTGGAGAGGCCGCGTCCGACGCCGCACCCCAGCTCCAGGCACAGCGGCACGCGCACCGACGAGAGGTCCCGCAGCTTGCGCGCGAGCGCGGCAAACCCGGACGGCGGCGACGGTCCGCCGGGCGGCGGATCGGAGCGGTCTCCCCACTGCGAGTCCAGGTAGCTGCCCAGCTGCGCCAGCGCCTGCGGCAGCGGCGCCTCGTCGGGACCGGGCTCCGCCAGCACGGCGGCGACCTCGGGATCGAGGGTCCGGGAAAGAAGGCCCAGCAAGTGCGCCTCGCCTCCTTCGCGCAGCAGCACGGGGATGCCGTCGACCACCGCGAAGCGCCGCGCGCACCCGGTGCAGCGCAGCACTCCTTCCACCAGCTCCTCGCCCTCGCTGCGGGAGCGCGACTCGATCTCCAGCGTGGCCAGCTCCACGCCCCGCTCGGAACGCTTGCGGCACGCCGGGCAGACCAGGGGCAACAGCTGCGGCAGATCGAGCCGGATGGGCTACCCCATCTCGGCGGCGAGCGCCCTGGCCGAGGGCAGCCCCGGGAAGACGAGCTGCGCGTCGTGCACCAGCCGCTTCGCCTCGGCGCGGGCCCCGCCGTCCTGCTCGGACTTCCAGCGCTGCCACTGCTCGCGCGCTTCCTCGACCATCCCTTCGGCCTCGGCGCGGACCTCGGCGGTGCGGTTTGGATTGAGGAACGGGGCGACGGCCTTTCCGGTGGCGGCTGCGTCGCCCACCTGGAACGGATGCGCCGCGCGCTTTCCGTCGCGGGAGCGGACGAGGACCGCGTACCAGCCCCGCGCGTCGCGGGCAGTCACGTTGTCGATCACGGCGCTGACCGAAACAGGGACTGCCACCGCGGTGGTGAAGTCGGCGCGGCCGGCGAGGGCGTCCTTGAGCTCTTCCCCGAAGATCTGGTGGTCCGAAACGATGACCTCGTAGGCCGCGGCGCGGGGATCGCGCTCCCAGCAGATGCGCAGCCCGTCCCAGGTCTGGTCGGCGCCGCTCATCCGCACCTCGAGGTCGTGCTCGAGCGGGATGCTGGACGGAGGGGCGGGAGGCTCGGGTGCCGCCTGGGAGGCGGCCCGTGGCGGCTCCTGGGGCGGGCGGACCGGTTCCTGCGCGGGACGGGCAGGCTGCGCCGCGGCGGGGGCAGGCGGTTGGGCGGCCGCGCGGGGGGATTCAGTCCCGGGCGCGACCCGGATGAACGGCTGCCCGCGGCCGAACACCTCGGCGGGACCAGGCGGCTCGGTCAGCGATTCCGCCGTGACGCGGGCGCGGGCCTCGCGCTGGGCGCGCTTGCGCGCCTCGAGCGGATCCTCCGCGGTCGAGGGCTCCGGCGCGGCGGCGGGCGGAGGCGGCGCCCTGCGCGGCGGGGCGGCGGGGCGGGCGGCGCCCTGCGCGCTGGAGAGCGCCAGCGAAGCAGGCGTCGCGCCGTCGGGCATGGCGCGGAAGCGGGCCGGCTTCACCGTGCCGTCGGCGAAGATGATCGCCACCGCGTAGAACCGCGGCTCGCCCGCCGGGGTGACGTCGTCGACGACCGACTTCACCTCCGGCCCGACCTTGGCGAACAGGCAGTCGTCCGTTCCCCCCAGCGACTCGGCCGCCTCCAGCTCCTCCGGCGACAGCCGCTTGTGCGCCACGAAGACCTCGTAGGCCTGCACTCCTTCCATCTCGCCCCAGGCCAGGGCCATTCCCTTGCTGCTCTGCCGCTGCGGGACGAGGACCAGGTTCAGCGCCATGGCGGACCCCCTCCGATGTAGGAGGGCAGCCTACCAGATGAGGCGGCGCTCGAAACCTGCGACGCGGCGTTTGACTTCCGCAAATCCGTGGTCTATGTGCCGCCCCGCTCGGACCTCCGAGGGGGACGATGGCGCGCGACCTGGGCACCAAGTACGTCTGCTTCAAATGCGGTACGAAATTCTACGACCTGAAGAAGCCCGTCCCCGCATGCCCGAAGTGCGGGACGGACCAGCGCGAGGCCCCGTCCGCCAAGCCCGCCGGCAGGGGCGCGCGAGCCGCACCCCCGCGCCAGGTCGAGCCGGAGGAAGCGGCGGCGGCCGGCGACGAGGAAGAAGCCGAGGCCGAGGAGGAAGACGACGCGGCCGAGTCGGACGAGGACTGAACGTCGAGCTCCGCGTTCGAGAGGGCTCAGGCCGCGCGTTCGACGCGCGAGCTCTTCAGCCAGTCTGGCACCTGGTCCTTGCGGTAGATGAAGATGGCGTCGTAGGGGCACGCCTTCTCGCACTCGCGGCAGCCGGTGCAGTTCTTCTCGATCACGGAGACGATGCCGAGGAAGCTGGAGGGATCGCTCACGGGAACCATCTCGAGCGCCTCGAACGGGCAGCGCTCCACGCACTTCTCGCAGCCGGTGCAGCTCTGCTCGTAGACGAAGGCGATGGGACGCTCGTTCTTCTTCAAGAGCCGCTGCACGTTGCCGTACTGGTCGAGGATCGCGTCCACCGGACACACCGGCCCGCAGGCGCCGCAGTCGATGCACAGCTCGGGCGAGATGATGTGCAGGGCCTTGCGGTCGCCGGTGATCGCGTCGGTCGGGCACCGCTTCACGCACGCCGTGCAGCCGATGCACGTCTCGATGATCCGGTACGCCATGCGCTCACCTCTAGCATGCCGGCGCTCGCCGCGGCAGGTTCCCTGTGACGATCGGCCGCAGTCAGGCCATCCAGCGGGGCAGGTGGTAGAGCATCACGTACACGACGACGCCGGTCACGGAAACGTACGCCCAGATCGGGAACGTCCAGACGGCGATGCGCTTGTGCCGGGCGAACGATCGCTTGACCGCCGAGAGCCAGATCGTGCGCAGGACGAAGGGCAGCGCCACCACCGCCAGCACCGTGTGGCTGCCCAGCAGGACGTAGTAGAAGGTGCGCACCGGGCCCTCCAGCGGAAAACGATGCACCCCCGTGAGGGCAATCCGGGTCAGGTAGCCGGCCAGGAACAGCGCCGAGGCGCCGAAGGCGGCGGCCATCAGCTTCCAGTGCAGCTCCCGGTTCCCGCGGCGGATCGCCGCCCAGCCGGCGAACAGCGCGGACGCGGAGACTGCGTTCATCGCCGCGTTCCAGGAAGGCAGGGCTTCGGCGAGCGTCATCGGGCGGCGAGGGCGCGCGCTGCGCGCAGCACGGCGGTGAGCCCGGCGTCGTCCGCCACGTAGTAGCCGCGGATCCGCGCGTCGGCGTCGACGAGCACCAGGCGGTCGCCGTGCATGATGTCGAACGCCTGCGCGCGCAGCTCGTCGTCGCTCTCCCGCGGAGCGTCCTCCAGCGGCACCTTGGCCATGGCCATCTTGAAGCCCTTGACCACCGTGCGCTGCACCTCGGTGGGAGAACCGGTGAGCAACCGCCACAGGTCGTCGCGGGCGCCGTAGGCCTCGCCGTAGCCGCGCAGCTTCTCGGGGGTGTCGCGCTCGGGGTCCACGCTGATGGAGAGCAGGCCCACGCGGCCGCGCGGATCGAGCCGGTCCTGCAGCGAGCGCATCCGCTGGGTGAGCCGCGGGCAGGCGTCGGAGCAGCTGGTGAAGACGAAGTCCGCCACCCAGACCTTCCCGCGCAGGTCGTCGCGTCCGAAGGCGCGCCCGCGCTGGTCGATGAGGGAGAACGCGGGCAGCTCGCCCAGGTCGGGGAGCGCGGGCGGCCGCCGGGACAGGAGGAGCGGCGCGACGGGGATGGCCAGCGCGAGCGCCGCGAACAGGAGCCACCCGGGCGAGAGCCGCAGGTGGCCTGGGGTGGTCGGTAGGGATGTCTCTGCCACGATCTCCTCGGGTCGGCGGGGAAACCACGGCCCGCTCCGGTTGTCAAACACCGCTGGAGCGCGGCGTAT
>WNGG01000550.1_pt1 | contig 57763 bp, 53 predicted proteins | sample 5400661 | NCBI WGS metagenome assembly WNGG01 (sample SAMN13153372, study PRJNA577476) | soil metagenome | isolation source: 100 cm soil or saprolite under Garry oak tree replicate 1 | place: USA:California | collected 2016-06-15
TTGACCGGCCCTGTGCCTACCTGCGGCGGCGCCGGGGGCGGCTGCTTGGCCAGCGCGTCGAGGGCCAGCCGGACCGCGGTCTCCAGCTGCGGGTCCCGGCCGGCCGCCGCGTCGTCCGGGGTGATCCGCACTTCCACGTCCGGGTCGACGCCGTGGTTCTCGACGCCCCAGCCGTACTCGTCGAAGAAGAACGCGTATCTCGGCACGGTGACGGTGGAGCCGTCGACCAGGCCCTGGCGGCCCTCGATGCCGATCACGCCGCCCCAGGTCCGGGTGCCGACTACCGGGCCGAGGCCGAGCAGCTTGACCGCGGCGGTGACGATGTCGCCGTCGGAACCGGCGAACTCGTCGGCCACCGTGACCAGCGGGCCGCGCCGCGCCTCCTGCGGGTAGGTCTCCGGCTGCAGCCAGCGGCCCATCCCCCAGCCGACGACGCGCCGGGCCAGCTTCTCCACCACCAGCTCAGAGATGTGGCCGCCGCTGTTACCGCGCACGTCGAAGATCAGCCCGTCGCGGGCCATCTCGCTACGCAGGTCACGGTGGAAGTGCGCCCAGCCCTCCCCCATCATGTCCGGGATGTGCAGGTAGCCGAGCCGTCCGTCGCTGAGCTCGCGGACCAGGCGGCGCCGCCCGGCCACCCAGTCCTGATAGCGCAGCCGCCGGTCCGAGCGCAGCGGCACCACCACGACGCGGCGCATGGTGCGATCTCCCCCGCTCGCGGGGGCCAGGGGGGTACGGGGGGGTGGAGCCCCCCCCAAGGGGGGTCTGGCCAGGGGGGTACGGGGGGGTGGAGCCCCCCCCAAGGGGGGTCTGGGGGGATGGGTCCCCCCAGGATCGGGGGGGTCTTGGGGGGTCGTCCCCCCGGCTAGCAGCACCAGCTCGACCGGCTTGCCCGCGGTGCCGGCCAGCAGCGGCCAGGGGCCGCGCCGCGGGTCGACCGGCTGCCCGTCGACCGCGACCAGTTCGTCGCCGGGGCCGACCGCGACGCCGGGCGCGGCCAGCGGCGAGCGCGCCCGCGGGTCGGACGACTCGCCCGGCAGCACCCGGTCCACCACCCAGCGGCCCGCCGCGTCGCGCGAGATGTCCGCGCCGAGCTGGCCCACCGGAGCGTAGTTCCGGGTGCCGTTCCAGGCCGCGGTGACGTATGCGTGCGACGTGCCGAGCTCGCCGAGTACCTCCCAGAGCAGGTCGGCGAAGTCGGCCGCGCCGCGGATCCGGTCCAGCAGCGGCCGGTAGTCCCCGAGCACGCCGTCCCAGTCCACCCCGGACATGTCCGGGGTCCAGTAGTCCCGGCGCAGGTACCGCCCGGCCTCGCCGTAGGCGTGCCGCCAGAGCGCGGCCGGGTCGGCCTGGAACCTGGCCCGGGTCAGGTCGACGGTGACGGTCTCCCCCGCGTCGTCGTGCTTGCGCGCCGACGGCATGACCCGCAGCTCGTCGTGGTCGCGGACCAGGAGCCGGGTGCCGTCGCCGCTGACGCGGAACCAGTCCAGCGCACCGGCCAGCTCCTTGACCTCGCGCTTGCGCAGGTCGAAGCGCTGCAGGGCCGGACGTGGCCGGTCGTCGTCGGGCCCGGCGCCGCCCTCGCCGAGCACGCCGGCGACCGGGGCGCGCAGCCACACCAGGCCGCCCTTGACCGGACGCAGGTAGCGGTAGCGGGCTTCCTCCACCGGGAGGGCCACCACCCGCCCGGCCAGGCCGTCCGGCTCGACCGTGACTTGCGACCCGGGGGGGTTCGGGGGGGTCGTCCCCCCCGGAGCCGGCCGAGCCTCGGCGGCGGGGTTCTCGCCGTTGTCCTGGCCTAGCGGCCGCCCGTCCGGCATCGGCCCGAACGGCGACGGGGTTCCCGCCGCCAGCGGCACCAGGTAGGGCCGGCCGCCGAACGGGAACGACAGGTCGAACGTGTGCGCGTCGTAGACCGGGTCGAACGTGCGCTGGGACAGGAAGGCCAGGTAGAGCCCGTCGAGGGTGAAGACCGGGCTGACGTCGGCGAACCGCCCGTCGGTCACGTCGATGACCTCGGGGACGCTCCCCTCAGACTCCCCCGCGGGGCGGGCGATCCGCGCGATCCGGATCCGGGTCAGCGGGCGCGGTCCCGGCTGGGACCAGGCCAGCCAGGCCGAGTCCGGCGACCAGGACAGCCCGTCGATGGCCCCGTCATCGGCCGCGGCCAGCTCGGTGACCTGCCCGGACGCCACGTCGACGACGAGGAGCCTGCCGTCCCTTGCGGCGGCCGCGACCGTAGTCCCGTCCGGGGAAGCGGACAGGCTGAGCACGTGCCCCAGGAGGCCTTCGGCTATCCGGACGGTCTCAAGCTCACCGGTCACCGGGCCGATCTCCAGCGCGTCGACGCCGCCGGCGTCGGTGACCCAGACCACCTGGCCGGTGTCGCCGAGCACCCGCGGCAGCCGGGCCCGGGCCCCGGGGTCCACGTGCAGCGCCCGGGCCGGACCGTCCTTGTGGGTCAGCCAGTGCACCGTGCCGCGCACCTCGACCACGCTGGCCTGCCCGGTCCGGTCACAGTCCACGGCCCCCAGGTGATCCTTGGCCGAGATAAGCCGGGGCGACCGGGCCGCGGCCGGGGAGCCGAGGGTGATGTCGAGCCGGCGCGGCCCGGGCGCTTCGGGTGAGTCCAGGATCCAGATGTCGCCGGCCACGTGGTACACGATCCGCTGCCCGTCAGTGGCCGGGTTCCTGGCGTACATGCCGTCGTGAGATGTTGCCGGTGCCCTCGTGATCGGACAGGAAGAACAGCCGGCCGCCGATGATCATCGGGCTGGCCAGCTGGCCGCCCAGGCCGGCGAGGACCCGGGTGAACTCTGCAGCTTTATGAGGGGGGTCCCCGGCCGTCGCGGTCCACAGCTGGCCGGCCCGGCCGCCGCGGTACCGCTTCCAGAAGGCGGGCTCGCCGGCCACGCTCCCGGTGAGCAGGGCGGTGCCCGCCTCCTCGATGGCCACGTCGTTGACGGCGCCGAAGGGCAGCAGCCGGGGCGGCGTGCCGTCGCCGGGAACGGCGTAGGCGCGCCTGTACTTGAGGGCCGGCTGGTTCGCCGCGGTGATAGCCAGCACCTCGCCCGCCGAGGTCCAGCCGGTGACCCTGGTCTGCGGGTCGCCCCAGTAGGTGAGCCGGTCGGCCGTGCTGCCCTCGGTGTCGGCCGAATAGGCCTCGGGACTCCCGTCCCGCCAGCTCGTCCAGGCCACCCGGGACCCGTCGCGGGAGAACCGGGGGTAGCTCACCGGCACGTCGTCGGCGGAAAGCCGCCAGGCGCGGCCGCCCGCGGCCGGGGCGAGCCAGACGTCGTCGCCGGCCGCGAAGGTGAGCAGGTCCCCGTGGATGTGCGGGTAGCGCAGGTAACCGGCTGCCATCAGGCCTTGCCCCTGGGGGGCAGCGGCGGGCGGGCCTTGGACGAACCGGTCGCCGGGTCGGCCGGCACCTTGGGCGGCTGTTTCTCCAGCGCCTCGAGCGCGAGCCGCACCGCGGTCTCCAGCTGCGGGTCATGCCCCGCGGCCCAGTCATCCGGCGTGATCAGCACCTCCACGTCCGGGTCGACGCCGTAGTTCTCCACGCCCCAGCCGTACTCGTCGAACGAGAACGCGTACTTGGGCACGGTCATGTGGGTGCCGTCGACCAGTTCGTGGCCGGGGATGCCCTCGATGCCGATCACGCCGCCCCAGGTCCGGGCGCCCACCACCGGGCCGAGGCCGAGCAGCTTGACCGCGGCCGTGACGATGTCCCCGTCGGACCCGGCGAACTCGTCGGCCACGGTGACCAGCGGGCCGCGCCGGCCGTCCTGGGGGTAGGAGATCGGCTGGATTCCCCGGCCCTGGTCCCAGCCGATGACGCGGCGGGCCAGCTTCTCCACCACCAGCTGCGAGATGTGCCCGCCGCCGTTCCCGCGCACGTCCATGACCAGGGCGTCGAACCGCATCTCGGTGTGCAGGTCGCGGTGGAAGTCAGCCCAGCCTTCACCGATCATGTTCGGGATGTGCAGGTAGCCGAGCCGCCCGTCGCCGAGCTCGCGGACCAGGCGACGCCGGCTGGTCACCCAGTCCTGGTACCGCAGCCGCCGATCGTCGCGCAGCGGCACCACGGCCACGCGGCGCCGCATTTCGGGATCGCCGTCCTTCGGCCGGACGGTGAGCTCGACCGGCTTGCCGACCGTCCCGGCCAGCAGCGGAGCCGGGCCCAGCACCGGGTCGACCGGTCGCCCGTCCACTGCGACCAGCTCATCCCCGGCCCGGACCGCCACGCCGGGCGCCTCGAGCGGCGAGCGCGCCCGCGGGTCCGACGACTCGCCCGGCAGCACCCGGTCCACCAGCCAGCGGCCGGAGCCCTCACGGGAGATGTCCGCGCCGAGCATCCCGACGGCCGCGTCCCCCGGGCCGGGACCGCGGAAATCCTGGCCGGCCTTGCCGACGTAGGCGTGCGAGGTGCCCAGCTCGGCTACCACCTCCCACATCAGGTCGGTGAAATCGTCCGCGCCCCGGACCCGGTCCAGCAGGGGCCGGTAGCTGTCGAGCACCCCGTCCCAGTCCACCCCGGACATGTCCGGGGTCCAGAAGTCGCGGCGCATGAGCCGTCCGGCTTCGGCGAAGGCGTGCTGCCACAGCGCGACCGGGTCGGCCTGGAACCTGGCCCGCGACAGGTCGACCGTGACCGACTCGCTGGAGCCGTGGTCCTCCTTGTGCTCGGACGGCAGGACCCGCAGGTCGTCACCGTCCTTGACCACCAGCCGGGTGCCGTCGCCGCTGACGTCGAACCAGTCGAGCTCGCCGACCAGCTCGGTGACCTCGCGCTTGCGCAGGTCGAACCGCTCCAGGACCGGCCGCGGCGCGCCGTCCTCCAGGCTGGCGGCGCCCTCGCCGAGCACCCCGGCCACCGGCTCGCGCAGCCAGGCCAGGCCACCCTTGGTGGCACGCAGCCGTGAGTACCTGGCCTCGGTCACCGGGACGCCCACCACGCGGGCGGAGAGACCTTCGGCGTCGACAGATACCTCGACCCGTTCGGGAGAATTGTCCTTGTCCTTGTCCGCGGGCGGATCCTGGCCCAGCGGACGCCCGCCGGGCAGCGGGCCGAAGGGCGACGGGGTCTCCGCGGCCAGCGGCACCAGGTAGGGGCGGCTGCCGAAGGGGAACGACAGGTCGAAGGTCTGCTCGTCGTATACCGGGTCGAAGCTGCGCCGGGAGATGAACGCGAGGTAGAGGCCATCCGGAGTGAACACCGGGTCGGTGTCGGCGAACCGGCCGTCGGTCACGTCGATGACCTCGGGGACGCTCCCCTCAGACTCCCCCGCGGGGCGGGCGATCCGCGCCATGCGGATGCGGTGCAGCGGCAGCGGTCCCGGCTGGGACCAGGCCAGCCAGGCCGAGTCCGGCGACCAGGACAGCCCGTCGATGGCCCCGTCATCGGCCGCGGTCAGCTCGGTGACCTGCCCGGACGCCACGTCGACGGCCAGCAGCCTGCCGTCGTGGGCGGCAGCGGCCACGGTGGCCCCGTCCGGTGAAGCGGCCAGGCGGAGCACGTGGCCGAGGAGGCCTTCGGCTATCCGGACGGTCTCAAGCTCACCGGTCACCGGGCCGATCTCCAGCGCGTCATCGCCGGCGGCGTCGGTGACCCAGACCACCTGGCCGGTGTCGCCGAGCACCCGGGGCAGCCGGGCCCGGGCCCCGGGGTCCACGTGCAGCGCCCGGGCCGGGCCGTCCTTGTGGGTCAGCCAGTGCACCGTGCCGCGCACCTCGACCACGCTGGCCTGCCCCGTCTCGTCGGTGCCGAGGCTGCCCAGGTGGTCCTTGGCCGAGATGAGCCGGGAGGCGCGGGCGGGGGCCGGGGAGCCGAGGGTGATGTCGAGCCGGCGCGGCCCGGGCGCTTCGGGTGAGTCCAGGATCCAGATGTCGCCGGCCACGTGGTACACGATCCGCTGCCCGTCAGTGGCCGGGTTCCTGGCGTACATGCCGTCGTGAAGGAAGAACAGCCGGCCGCCGACCAGCATCGGCGCGCTGAACTGGCCGTCGACGTCGGCGAGCAGCCGGGTGAAGAGGGGATCCTCGCCGGTGGCGATCCACAGCCGGCCGCGGGTGCCGCCGCGGTAGCGCTTCCAGTAGGCCATCTCGCTGCTCATCCGGCCGGTGAGCAGGGCCGTGCCCGTGTCCTGGTGGGCCAGGTCGGTCACCGCGCCGAACGGCAGCCGCCGCGGCGGCGCGCCCTCGAGCGGGACCGCGTACGCCCAGGTCAGGAAGCTTTCGGGCTGACCGGTGGCGGAGACCGCGAGGACCTCGCCGGCCCGTGTCCAGCCGGCCACCCGGGTCCTGGCGTCGCCCCAGTAGGTGAGCCTGCTGGCGGCGCTGCCGTCCGGGTCGGCCGTGTGGACCTCGGGGTTGCCGTCCCGCCAGCTGGTCCAGGCGATCCTGGCGCCGTCGCGGGAGAAGCGGGGGTAGCTCACCTGGGCGCTGTCGGCGGATAGCCGCCAGGCGCGGCCGCCGCCGGCGGGAGCGAGCCAGATGTCGTCCTCGGATGCGAAGACGAGGAGGTCACCGTGAATGTGCGGGTAGCGCAGGTATCCGGATGAAGTCACGCACTTCATCTTATGGTCTAGAGCCAGCCGCGCTCGGAGGCAATGCGGAGCGCCTCGGCACGGTTCCTGGCTCCCGTCTTCTGGATGCACGCGGACAGGTAATTCCGCACCGTACCCTCCGAGAGGAAGAGCCGGGAGGCGACCTCGGCGATGGTCCGGCCGTCCGCGGAGGCCTCGAGCACGTCGCGCTCGCGCGGGGTGAGCGGATTGACCCCGTCGGCGAGCGCGGCGACGGCCAGGTCGGGGTCGATGACCCGCTCGCCCGCCAGCACCCGGCGGATGGCCTGCGTGAGCTTGTCCGCCGGCGAGTCCTTGACCAGGAACGCGGACACCCCGGACTCCATCGCGCGGCGCAGGAACCCCGGCCGGCCGAACGTCGTCAGGATCACGATCTTGGTGTCCGGGTGGTGCTTGTTCAGCTCGGCGGCGGCGGCCAGGCCGTCCATGCCCGGCATCTCGATGTCGAGCACGGCCACGTCCGGATTGGTCGTGTCCGCGGCCTTGATGACCTCGTCGCCGCGGCCGACCTGGGCCACCACCTCGAATTCGCCCTCGAACGAGAGCAGCGCGGCCAGCGCCTCCCTGATCATCACCTGGTCCTCGGCGAGCAGCAGCCGGACCGGCTCCTTCGGGGTCATGGCTGGCAAGTATGGCCGGCCACGGGAACGGTCGCGGTGAGGCGCAGGCCGCGATCGGGTTCGGCCCATCCGAGCGCCAGGCGGCCGCCGATGGCGGACAGGCGCTCCGACATGCCGCGCAGTCCGCTGCCCTTGGAGTCCCCTGGGTCCTGGCCGGCGAGCCCGGGGCCGTCGTCGGTGACCTCGAGGGACAGCTCGCCCATGCGGCCGCCGAGCCGGATCCGGCAGTGCCTGGCGCGGGAGTGGCGGATCACGTTGGTGACGGCCTCGCGCAGGCACCAGGCCAGCACCGCCTCCGCGTCCGGGTCGAAGGTGCCCGACCGCAGGGTCAGTTCGGCGTCGTCGTCGAGCCCGATGCCGGCCGCCTCGAGGGCGTTGCGCGCCGTGATGACCTCGATCGCGAGCGTCGGCCTGCGGTAACCGCTGACCGCCTCCCTGATGTCGTGCAGCGTCTGCCTGCTGACCCGGCCGATGTCACCGAGTTCGGTGAGCACCGCGTCGCGTTCGGCGCAGGACGGCAGCCGGGCCAGCCGCTTGGCGGCCAGCTCGGACTTCAGCGTGATCATCGACAGCGACTGGCCGGTCAGGTCGTGCATGTCCCGGGCCAGCCGGAGCCGTTCTTCGTTCGCGGCCAGCTTGGCGACCGTCTCGCGGGCCTGGGCCAGCTCGCGCATCAGGATGATCTGGAACCGGAACCCGATCATGGCCACGCCGATCAGCAGGACGGGCAGCAGCACGGCCAGGGTGGTCCCGAGGTCGACGTGGGAGACCCAGCAGAAGAACGCGTAACAGGCGCTGACCCCGGCGACCCCCAGCGTGGCCACCCGCCGCCCGTCCGGCCCGGCCGCGAGCACCATGCCGACGGCGGCGGACACGTAGATCCACAGCGACACCCAGCTCTTGCCGTACACCGCGCAGGCCAGCGCGGCCAGCAGGGCGATGACCACGAGCCCGGACCTGGCCAGCCCCGGCCGCGACTCCGAGCGCATGAGGACGAGGAGGTAGATGACGCAGAAGGCGACCGTGACGGCCATGCCCCCGGCGATCCACGCCACCCCGTGGCGATGGCCGAACAGCTCCCCGACCGGCTGTATCAGGTAGGCGAGCCAGACGCCGGAGAAGAACCAGCGCAACGGGCTGCCGGTACCCGGCACGTGCCTGTCGCTGAAGACGCTCCCGCGCAGGCCGGGCTGGCGCACGTCCGGGCCGGCCTCGTGGCTGACGGCTTCGGTGGACCTTGTCGCCATCGCACCCTCACCTCCCTTTCCATGCTGCCACGCTTACCTTCGCCCGGATGCCCGGCCGGGCCCCCGAATGGCCGGCCGGGCGCCCCGGACAGGTCAGACCGTCTCGGCCGTGGCCCGCACCGCGAGGGTGGCCAGGGCGGTGAAGATGCCGAGCCAGACCACCAGCCCGATGGGCAGGCCGATGGGCACGGACACGTTCTGGATCACGTCGGTGCCGATCTTCACGGCTTCGTAGGTCGGGGTGAACTGGCCGACCTTGCCGAGGAAACCGGACAGCGGGAACCACAGGCCGCCGAGGATGGCGAAGACGAAGTAGATGACGAAGGCGACCGGCTGCACCTGCTCCGGCGCGAACCGGTAGCCGATGGCCACGGCCAGCGCGGCGAAGATCGTCGAGCCGAACCAGACCGTCACCGCGATGACCGGCCACTCCCAGGCCGGCAGGTGGACGTTGCCGTAGAAGCGGCCGAGCAGCAGCACGATCACGATGGACGGCACGGTGGTGGCCAGCGAGACCAGCACCTTGCTGATCACGTAGGCGTTCGGCGGCAGCGGGGTGAGCCTGAGCTGGCGGATCCAGCCTTCCTTCTTCTCCTGCGAGATCCGCTGCGCGTTGCCGTTCAGCGCGCCGCTGAACGCGCCGAACGTGGACATCGAGATCATGTAGTACGCCCCGAACGCGACGCCGTACGCGGTCGCGGTGACCTGCCTGCCGATCAGGAGGTAGAGCACCACCGGGAAGGCCAGCGTGAAGATGAAGTAGCGCCGGTTGCGGAGCAGCCGCATGAGTTCGGCCTTGGTGAGAGCCAGTGTGCCGGCCATGTCAGTTCGTCTCCCCTGCTGCGTGCCCGCCGGCCGCTTGTTGTCCGTTGGCCGCATCGTCTTCCGCGGTGATGGCCAGGAAGGCCTGTTCCAGGCCGAGGCTGCTGACCTCGATCTCGCGCGGCCGGTAGCCCGCGTCGAGGATCGCGTACAGCGTGGCGTCCGAATCACTGGACTGGATCTGCACCACGTCGTGCCTGACCTCGAGGTTCACCAGCCCGGGCAGGCCGAGCAGGAACGGCTCGTCCACCCGGTCCAGGCGGAAGGAGAGCCGCTTGGCCCCGGCCCGCGCCTTGATCTCGGCGGGCGTGCCGTCGGCGAGCAGGCGCCCCCGGTTGATGACCAGGATCCGGTCCGCCGCCTGGTCGGCCTCCTCCAGGTAGTGCGTGGCGAACAGGAGCGTGCGCCCCGCGGCCACCTCTTCCTTCATGCTGTTCCAGAACAGCCGGCGGGTCTCCACGTCCATCGCCGCCGTCGGCTCGTCCAGCACGATGAGCTCGGACTTGCCGCAGATGGCCAGCGCGAACCGCACCCGCTGGGTCTGGCCGCCGGACAGCCGGTCCACCCGCTGGCCGGCGAACTGGGCGATGCCGGCCCGCTTGAGCGTGATCTCAACCGGTTCTGGCCGCGGGTGCAGGCTGGTCACCAGCGTGACAAGCTCGCGCACCGTCACCTCGGGCATCAGGCCGCCGGACTGGAGCATGGCGCCGACCCGGCCGGACTTCACTCCCGTGTACGGGTCCGAGCCGAACATCTGGATCTTGCCGCTGGTGGGCTTGCGCAGCGCGAGCAGCATGTCAAGCGAGGTGGACTTGCCTGCCCCGTTCGGGCCAAGCAGGGCGACGGTCTCGCCCGCGCGCAAATCCAGGGTCAGCCCGTCAACGGCCCGCAGCCTGCCATAGTGCTTGGACACGTTCTCGAACGAGACCACCGGGCCGCTGTGGCGGCCTCCGTAGCTCGTTACCGAGCTGGTGCTTTCATAGTCGCCTCGGCTGCTACTGCCATAGCTGCCGTCACTTCCATAGCCTGAGCCACCTCCGTCAGTATTGGAGGCGCTGTATTCCGTCCCATACTGGCTCATGTAGTTCCCCTGTTTCGGGCTTCGCCTGGCCGGTTTCTCCGGCCCTGACCCCCAGCGCTCCAATATCACCATCTGGGCCAGCGGCTAGGTAGTGCCGTCCCTCAGGAACCACCCATGACATGAGTCATCGTCCATGCGGTGACACGCCATGCCGAAGGTCGCCGGGGTGAGCACGCGGCGACGGCCACGATCATGAGACCTCGCCCCGGGGAGGTGCGAGCCGCGGGGGGGCGGTGTTAGCGGCCTACGGCGTAGCCCTGCATGCCGCGGGGGTTGGCGGCGGCGTACAGGATGCCATTACGGCGGGCCACCGCGCTGACCCGGCCCAGCGACCAGGCGGGGCGGACGTTGACCAGGTGGCCGCGGCGGCGGAGCTCCTCGATCGCCGGGCCGCCGGCCCGCGACTCGACGTCGAGCGCGCCGGGCTGCGCCTGGCGCGGGTAGAACGACGACGGCATGTGCGCGGAGTGGAACGACGGGAAGTCGATCGCCTGCTGCAGGTTCATGCCGAACTTCAGGTGGTTGAGGAAGAACAGCAGCGACCACTGATCCTGCTGGTCGCCGCCGGGCGTGCCGAACGCCAGGTACGGCTCGCGGTCGCGCAGCGCGAGGCTCGGGGTGAGCGTGGTGCGCGGCCGCTTGCCCGGCGCGAGCGTGGCGGGCAGGCCCGGGGTCAGGGTGAACATCTGCGCCCGGGTGCCGAGGCAGAAGCCGAGGCCCGGGATGACCGGCGAGGACTGCAGCCAGCCGCCGCTCGGCGTGGCGGACACCATGTTGCCGAACCGGTCGGCCACGTCGAGGTGGCAGGTGTCGCCGGCCCGGTAGCTCGACGCGGCCCGGCCGCCCGGGCCGCTGGTGCGCATCGTCGGCTCGCCGGTGCCGGGGTCCAGCCGCGGCGGCTCCACGTCCAGGCTCGGCGCCACGCTCCCGTCGTCGCCGCTTCCGGCGGCTGCGCCGGTGATGAAGTCCGGCAGCCGGGGCGCCCGGCCCTCCGGGGCGCCGGGGCGCAGCTCGGCCGACGCCTCGGGTCCCACCAGCCGGCGCCGGTCGTCGGCGTACCCGGCGGAAAGCAGCGCCTTGACCGGCACGTCGGTGAAATCGGGGTCGCCGTACCAGGCTTCCCGGTCGGCGAACGCGAGCTTGGCGCACTCGGTCACCGTGTGCATGTAGTCCGCGGTGCCCGGGCCCATGGCCGCCAGGTCGAAGCCGTCGAGCAGCGCGAGCTGCTGGAGGAACACCGGCCCCTGCCCCCACGGCCTGGTCTTGCACACGGTCAGGCCGCCGAACTCATAGGTGAGCGGTTCCTCGAGCCGCGGGTGCCAGGCCGCCAGGTCGGCGTAAGACAGCAGCCCCCGGTGCGGCTGGCCGGTCACGTCCATCACGTCGGCGGAGGCGACGTAGGCGGCGATCGTCTCGGCCACGAAGCCCTCGTAATAGACCCGCCGGGCCGCCTCGATCTGCTCGTCGCGGTCCTGGCTCGCCGCTTCCGCCTCGTCGAGGATGCGCTGGTAGGTGGCGGCCAGCGCGGGGTTGGCGAACCGCGAGCCGGGGGCGGGCACCCGGCCGCCGGGCAGGTACACCTCGGCCGAGCTGGGCCAGTGGTGCAGGAACAGCTCGGCCACGCTGGCGATCCCCCAGCTGATCGCCGGCAGCAGCGGGTAGCCGCCGGCCGCGTAGCCGATCGCGTACCCCATCACGTCCCGCAGCCGGAGCGTGCCGAACTCCCGCAGCAGCAGCATCCAGGCCCCGAACGCGCCGGGCACGCACGCCGCGAGCAGCCCGCTGCCGGGCACCAGGCCGAGCCCGAGGCCGGCGAACGCCTCCGGCGTCGCGGCGGCCGGCGCGGTCCCCTGGCCGCAGAGCACGAAGGTCTCGCCGCGCCCGGCGTGATGGGCGATGACCGGGACCTCACCGCCGAGGCCGTTCAGGTGCGGCTCGACCACCTGGAGAACAAGCCCGGCGGCGACGGCCGCGTCGAACGCGTTACCGCCGTGCTCGAGCACCGCCAGGCCGGCCGCCGAGGCGAGCCAGTGCGTCGAGGCCACCATGCCGAACGTGCCCGCGAGTTCCGGCCTGGTCGTGAATTCGGGGATTTCGCCCATGACCCGATCCTCTCATCAAGCCCCGGCGGCCGGCCCTGTGTGTCGGCTGGCGCACGACGGGGACATACTTGATGATTACTCAGTGCGACTGTCCGGCGACTATGAGGTGACACGCTGATGCTCACGACTCCCCCTGCCCCTCCGCTGAACTCCGGCCGGAACTCCGGCCGGAACTGCGGCCGGTCCCGCGGGCGGCACGCGGTATCGCTGGCGGCGGCCGCGGTGGCCGTCGCGGGCCTGCTCACGGCCTGCGCCTCGGCAAGCACGCATCAGGCCGCCACCAGCCCGGCCGGCGGGGCGGCCACGCCGGGCGGCAAGACCGCGACACCGGGCGGGACCGCGGCCGCATCGCCCGCGGGCACCGGGTCCGCGAGAACCTCCGGCCTGGCCGTGTGCCAGTCGGCGTCACTGCAGGTCACCGTTAACGCCAGCCAGGCCGGAGGGGCGGCGGGCAGCACGTACTACCCGGTCGACTTCACCAACACCTCGAGCTCGCCGTGTGGCCTTTACGGCTATCCGGGCATGTCGTTCGTCACCGCCGGCGACAGCGGCGGCCGCCAGATCGGGGCGGCGGCGCAGCAGGACCCCGGCTTCGGGAAGGTCGCGGTCCGGCTCGCGGCGGGCGGCATGGCGCACGCCTGGCTGCAGGTCGCGCAGGCGGGCAACTACCCGGCCTCGGCGTGCCAGCCGGTGACGGCGCACTGGCTGCGGGTATTCGCGCCAGGCGAGACGCAGGCGCTGTACGTGAACCACGCCTTCGACGCCTGCTCGTCGGCCAGCGCGCCGCTGCTGACCGTCATGCCCGTGCGGCCCGGCCAGGGGATCCAGGGAAGCACACCCTGACCTCGGCGGGCGCCGGCGGGGCGTTCCCCGGTGAGCAGCACGGCGTCCGGTAACGTCTCCCGCATGGATCTCTCCCCCCGGGTGCGCGCCGTCTGCGATCTTGACGTCGCCGAGGTACGTGAGTTCGCCGGACGGCACGAGTACGACGGCAAGCCGCAGGACCTGTCCCCGGCGGGCGTCCGGGCCGGGCTCGCCCGGCTGGCGGCGGCCCGGGCCGGCGGGCAGCTGGCGGACGCGCACGACGAGGCTCACCTGGCCGCGGCCGAGGGGCACAAGCAGGTCACCTACGCCGGGCTCGAGCTGCACCGCAGGAACCCGATCCTGCACCTCGGCGAGCTCGACCTGGCCTGCTACGACCGGGACTACGCCCCCCGGGAGGAGCGGGATGCCGCGCGGGCCGAGCATCTCGCCGCCTGGCCGCGGCTGGCGGATGCGGCCGTCGAGTCACTCGACCAGGTGAGCGCCCCGGTCGCGGAGGCGCTGCTCGGCGGCATCCGCGGCCTGGCGGCCGGGCTCACCGCGGGATCGGGCGGTGGCTCCGGCCCGGGCCGGGACGAGGCCGCCCTGGCCGCCGCGCGGGCCGCGCACGCACGGCTGGTCGCGCACGTCGAACGCATTGCCGCGGAGGGCGATCCCGATCCGGCGCTCGGCGGCCCCGGGCTCGCCGCCCTGATGGGCGGCGCCGAGGCGGCGCCGGTCGACGTGGGCAGGCTGGCCGAGCAGGCCGATGCCGAACGGGACCGGCTGCACGCCCTGCTGGCCGAGGGGTGCGCCCGGCTCGGCCCCGGTCACGGGGACAGGCCCGCGCTCGACGTCGCCCGCGACCTGGTCCGGGACCACCCCGACGGGGCGGGCGTGATCGACGCGGCCCGGATCTGGACCGAACGGGCCATCGAGTTCACTCGCGACCACGACCTCGTCCCCTACCACGACGGAGAATGCCTGGTCGGCCTCGCGCCCGAGTCACGGCGGTGGGCCATGGCGATGATGTCGTGGGCTGCGCCCGGCGAGCCGGAGGGCCCGTCGTGGTTCCACATCACGCCGCCGGAGGAGTCCTGGCCGGAACATGAGCAGGAGGAGTGGCTGGAGGTGTTCAGCCACACCACCCTGCCCGGCATCGCCGTGCACGAGGTGGCGCCGGGGCACTTCTCCCACGGCCGGGCGCTACGGCACGTGACGTCGGAGGTCAGGCGGACCCTGCACTCCAGCGCGTTCGTCGAGGGGTGGGCGCACTACGGCGAGGAGCTCTGCGTCGAAGAGGGGTTCGGCGGCGGGGACCCGCGGATACCGGTCGGCGTCTGGCTCGAGGCACTGGTGCGGGTGACCAGGCTGGCCTGCGCCATCGGGGTGCACACGGCCGGGATGACGATCGACGACGCGGCCCGCCGGTTCGAGGCGGATACCCACCTGTCCGGGTCCGCGGCGCTGTCCGAAGCCCGGCGGGCCACCTTCGACCCGACCTACGGCCGGTACACCTGGGGCAAGCTGGAGATCCTCAAGCTCAGGGCACGGGCCAGGAAGGACTGGGGCGCCGGCTTCACGCTGCAGCGCTTCCACAAGGCGATGCTGGACCTCGGATCCCCGCCGCTCGGCCTGCTCGGCACCGCCCTGGACCGCGGCTGACGCAAGGGGGGTCTGGGGGGATGGGTCCCTCCCAAGGGGGGTCCGGGGGGATGGGTCCCCCCGGGAGGAAGAGCGGGGGTTCCGGGGGGTCGTCCCCCCGGGCCAGCACTGTAGCCTGTGAGCGTGCGCAGACTGACGCTGGTCCTCCGGGTCGCGGGTGCCGCCTGGCTGGCGGCGCTGGTGGTGACCGGGTGCGCGTCGGCCAACGCCACGTCGTCGATCGTGGTCGCCAGCGCGTACGTGCCGCAGCCGACGACCCCGGGCACCACGGTCGCGTACCTGGATATCCGTAACAACGGCCGGGCCGACAAGCTGATCTCGGTGCAGACCAGCGTCGGCGGCACGGTGCAGCTGCGCGCTCCGGTGGCACGGCATTCGGGCGTCCTGACCATGCGTACCGTGCCGGAGATCCCGATCCCGGCGAACTCGATGACCCTGCTCAACCCGGACTCCTTCCACCTGCTGATCACGGGCGCCGGGGCCATGCACGACGGCAAGGACATCATGCTGCGGCTGACCTTCGCCAACGCCGGCACGGTCACGGTCATCGCGATGGTCACCGACCCCCGGTCGGGCGGCAGCAGCTACTTCCTCAACTGACCCCGCCGGGGCGCTATCCGGCTACGGAGGCGGGGGTCGCGATCCGGCGGGTCAGCGGCATCCTGGCCCGGGTGTCCGCATCCCGCGGGGTGTAGACGACGATGCGCGCGTCGGGCATGGCCGGCACGTCGAGCTCGCTGACGGCCAGGCTCAGCGTCCCGGCCTGCGCGTGCAGGTAGGTGAGGGTCCGCGGCTCGGCGTCGGCCACCTCGTGCCGGGCCCACAGCTCGGCGAACTCGCGGCTCAGGCTGGCCAGCCGGCGGATGTCCTCCTCCCAGTCCGGGTCGCCGATATGCATGCTGTAGGCGGAGCGCAACCGCGCCACCAGGTAGCGGACGTGCGCGTCGTACTCGACGAGGTTGCCCCGGGCGGCCGGCTCGGTGACGCAGCACCACAGGGTGTTCTTGTGGACGCACGGCAGCGAGTGCCACTCCCAGAACAGTTCCTCGGAAGCGGCATTGGTCAGCAGGATGTCGAACCGGCTGTTGATCAGGGACGCGGGGAGCGGGTCGAGCGAATGGACGATCTCGCGGATGGTATCGGGCACGGTCTTGCGCTCGGACTCCATATGCAGCGGCGTCGCCTCGGCCAGCCGGTACAGGTGTTCGCGTTCCGCCCGGTCCAGCCGCAGGGTGCGGGCCACCGCGTCGAGCACCTGGGTGCTGGCGTTGATCTCGCGGCCCTGTTCCAGCCAGGTGTACCAGGTGACGCCGACGCCGGCCAGGAGCGCCACTTCCTCACGCCGCAGCCCCGGCGTACGGCGCCGGGAACCTCGCGGCATGCCGAATTCGCCCGGGCTGAGCCGGGCCCGGCGCGCCTTCAGGAACTCGCCGAGCTCCGCGCGCCGCCGTTCACCTGCCCGCCGCGCCGTCCCGTCCTTCGCTTCGTACGTGACCAAGGCTTCTTCCCATCGACCAATCTGCCCCAGTCCAATCTAGCGGTCCCCTCTGACATTTCCGCGGGGACCAGGCTGGCCGGCTGGCCTGCGGGGAACCTTTCCCGGGCGCTTTCGCTCGCGGCCCCCGGCCAGGTACTCGACCTGGCGGCCGTTCGCTAGGCGGTCCAGGCGACGGGGAGGCGCTTGACGCCACGCTGGAAGTTGGAGCGCAGGTAGGACGGCGGACCCGCGGCGGCAAGCGCGGTGGTGCGGGCCAGCACCTCGGCGAACAGGGCGCGCATCTGGGTGCGGGCCAGGTGGGCGCCCAGGCAGAAGTGCGGGCCGTGGCCGAACGCCAGGTGCGGGTTGGGCCGGCGGCGGATATCGAAGCGGTCCGGGCCGGCGAAGACGGCTTCGTCGCGGTTGGCGGAGGTGAAGGAGACGACCACCTTGTCTCCCGCTGCGATGGGCTGGCCGGCCAGCTCGCAGCCGGCGGTGGCGGTCCGGCGGAACGTCATCACCGGCGTCCACCAGCGCAGCATCTCGTCGGCGGCGACGGGCAGCAGGGCCGGGTCGGCGCGCAGCTCGTCCTGGGCCCGCGGGTGCTCGAGCAGCGCGATGCACGCGCCGGGCAGGCCGTTGCGCAGGGTCTCGTTGCCGGCCACGGCGAACAGCCAGAACATGTTCTCGAACTCGGCCACCGAGACCCGGGCGCCGCCCTCGTCCGACTGGGCCAGCAGGATCGACACCGCTCGGCGAGCGCCTCGCGGGCCATGGCCGTGCCGGCGGACGGGTCGAACTCGGCCGAGGAGGCGTAGTCGGGGTCCTGGTAGCCGATCACCCGGTTGGACCAGTCGAACAGCAGCCAGCGGTCCTGTTCGGGCACGCCGAGCACGTCGGCCAGGGCGAGCAGCGGCAGGTCGGCGGCCACGTCCTTGGCGAAGTCGCATTCGCCGCGCGGGCCGGCGAACGCGCGGTCGCAGATGGCCCGGGCGTGACCGCGGATGCGCTGCTCGAGCTGGGCGACCGCCCGGGGCGTGAACGACCGGCCGAGCAGCCGCCGCAGCCGGGAGTGCTCCGGCGGGTCCATGTTGAGCATCATCCGCCGGACGTAACTCAGCGCCTGCGGCGTGGCCGGGTCCCGGATCTGGGTCGCGCCGAGCGCGGAGGAGAACAGCTCCGGCCGCCTCAGCACCGATTCGACGTCGGCGTGCCTGAGCACCAGCCAGAACCCGGGGCCTTCCGGCCAGCCCAGGACGGGGATCTCCGGCACCCATGCCACCGGGGTCTCGCGGCGCAGCCGGGCCAGGGCGTCGAAGGGCACCCCGGTCACGTAGGTCGCGGGATCGAAGACGACCTCGGTGTCCGGCCGGGCCTGGCTAGCCGTCGTGCTCAATCGCGCCCCAGGAACTCCTCGATGGAGGTGGCGAGCGAGACCGGCGACTCGAACATCGGGTAATGCCCGGCGTCGGGCAGGATGGTCATCTCGGCCTCGGGGAAGAAGACCAGCCACGTCTGCTCCATCACGTCGGCGGACAGGGCCGGGTCGTTGACGCCCACGATCACCTTGACCGGGGTTCTGGTGTCCGGCTGGACCTTGCCTGAGAAGTCAGACTTGGCCCAGGCCTGCAGGTACGCGGCGAACGCCTCGACCGTGGAGTTCTCCAGCGAGTGCCGGACCACGTGGTTGATGAAGGTCGTGGTCAGCTTGTTGCCGGTGGTGAAGTCGATGATCGCCGCGCGGTTTCCGGGGTTCTCCGCCGCGCCGGAGAACAGCTCCCAGCCCTGCTCGTCCATGGGCACCGCGTTTGCGGGCACCGGGTTGAGGCCGATCAGCCGGTCTACCCGGTCCGGGGCCTGCAGGAGCATCTGGTGGGCCACCTTCCCGCCCATCGAGTGCCCGATCACCGAGAACCGGTCCCAGCCGAGCTCGTCGGCGAGGGCGATCGCGTCGGCCGCGGCCTCCTCGATGGTGAACTCGCCGGCGACCTGCTTGCGATCGCCGTAACCGCGCAGGTCCATGAAGGCGTAGGTGTAGGTCGAGCGGTCCAGGAAGTCCGGCAGCGAGCCCCAGCCACGGGCCGAACCGAACCAGCCGTGCACGGCCAGCACGTGGCGGTCACCGGACCCGATGCTCACCAGGGAACTCGTCATGCTGGCCTCCGCTCTCGCGTCCTTCGCTGCTTAGCAGCCGACTCTAGCGAGCCGGTACGGCGCCCGCTACGGCTAGCTGCGACGCTGGCCCGGGGCGAGGCGGGGCGAGGCCTGGCCGGGGCAGCGGGGAGAAGGCGGGGCAGGCGCCCGGTCCGTTCGGGATCATGATCTTTGTCGTTGAGCCTCAGCCGGGTAGCGCCAACACCGGCATCCGCAGGCTCTGAGCACGCGGGGCGGCCGGGTGCAGCGTGGTGACATGACCACGACAACTGATTCGCTGGTGCGGGAGCGGGCCGCGGGGACGGCGCGCGGCCCACGCACGACCATGGGGCGGGCACCGTCCGCGCGCCTACGGCGATCCTGGCGCGTTCTGGCACGCTCAGCGATCGATCCATCACGGGGCAGAGCCTACATAGATACCTCAGGCCGACCAGCATTCCGTAAGCTATTCGTAAGACAGGTCCTTGATGAGCGCGGCGAACGCGCGCAGCCTTTCAGCAAGCCCGGGGACGGAATCCGAAATGAGCGTGACGTCAAGCCGGCGATGATCAGCAACGTACCGGCCCGGACGCCACACGTGCCATTCCGCGCCGTATTCGTTGCTCAGCACGGTAAGCGGGTCCGCCGAGATGGGTTCCGTTCCCATGGTCACGGCAATACCCCGCTGGCCTGATGACGGTCAGCGCGCCCGGCAAGCTCGGCGTCTATTGCCCGCATGTGAGCCCGAATCGGCACGCGGGCCGGGGAATCATCGGTAATGAGCCCAAGATTTGCCTGTAGTTCACGTTTCACGCGTTCAAGCTCCGCGGTCGTGAGCTGCCGGACGCAATAATGATCCTGATCGTCATTCCGCCTGCTGACCTTCCGGATACGGGCACGCTCCTCCTGTTCGGCTATCACCTCAGCAAGGTCGTTCCGCAGATATTCGGCGACGGGGACATCCGGAGAGGTTTCCCTGATCGCGCGCTCTAGCGTGGTGCGAAGGTCCTTCAGTTCATAGGTCGTCAGTGCATACGCCGGGTGCTTTGCCGTTTTCACATCCTGTCCCTTTGATTCGCTTGCCGCTGCAATCATGCTCTTGGGTGGATATAATTCATTTATCTTCGTGAGGCACGGCACGTGCACGGTCGATAATGCAGGTGACCAGGGCCAGTCGCCAGTACTGATTAGTGATACGCAACAGCCGATTACTGATACTGGTAGAGCCACGCTGCCAGGCCGGCGCGTACCCTAGGTTTCATGGACCAGGTGACAGGACACCTTCCGCCAGAGCTGTGGTCCACCCCGGTGGTGGCTGCCGCCCTTGCAAGTTGCGACTTCGCGACGCTGCTGGAGGAGGTCAGACGAGCGCACGGCTGGACGCAGAAGCAGCTTGCATCGGCGGTGGGCTACTCCCAGAGCTGGGTGTCGAACGTGCTGCGCGGCCAGCAGGCGCTGACCGTCGACCAGATCCGGGAAATATCCCGCAAACTTGGCGTTCCTGTTCACCTGCTCAGGTTCAGCGACACGGGAGGTGATGATCCGACGAAACGCCGTGATTTCGGTAAAGCCATGGCGCTCGCGCTTATCCCTCTGCCCGCACGGTCAGAGGTAGACGAGACGACCGCGCCAACCCTGACTGCCATTACCGGCGCTCAGCGCCGGCTCGATTCAACTACCCCGGCTCGTGACCTGGCGCGGGGCGTCGCCGCCCATGTGGAAATGGCCAATCACCTGCTTTCCCGTGCCCGCAAATCGCCATTCGCCACGGACATTGCCGCCGCGGTGAGCGAGGCAGCCGGATTCGCCGCGTGGCTGCACGCCGACATGCACGATATCGGCACCGCGCGCATGTACTACCGGCTGGCGATTGACCGGGTGCGTCTCGCGAAACAAAGCCTGCTCGCGGCTTACATGCTCGGCAGCCTCGCCGCATTCGAGATCGATGGAGATGATCCCGGTCTCGGTCTCGCACTCATCGCTGAGGCACGGCGGCAGATTGGCGAGGCACCGCATTCCACCCCGCAAGCCTGGCTGGATTCCATTGAAGCGCTCAGTCTCGCCGCCATCGGCAAGGGCGCGGATGCCGATAACGCGCTGAGCCAGGCTAGGAAGACCGTCGAGAGAACATCGGAGCTTGCCCCGGTGCCCTGGCCCTGGGTGTTCTCCTTCGATCAGCCGAAACTGGCCGGTTACCATGCATTGGTAGCCGTCAGGCTGGAACGGCCGACCGACGCTCTTGCCGCTTTCGCCGACTCATTGTCAGCGACGCAGCCCGCACCCAAGCAACGCGCGACCATCATGCTCGAATTGGCCACGGCTGCCCGCCAGGATGGCATGCGGAAGAACGATAGCGAGCGAATTGACGAGTCGTTCCGTCTTGCCTCCGAAGCGCTCGGGATCGGCATCGCCTACTCATCTGAGCGCGTGATCGAGAAGGCGAGACGTTTCCGCCGTAATTACGCGGGTCCGGGCACCAGTCATGTCCGGAGCTTCGATGAGAAACTCCGCTCCACTCTCCTGTGAGGAGATCCATGCCCCGCATTGCCGTCTCTGGTCATCGCGGATTGAATGCCCGCACGGCCAATCTGGTCAACCAGGCAGTTCGCGAGAAGCTTTCAGGACACCCGGCAGATGTGACCGGCCTGTCCTGCCTCGCGGACGGGGCAGACCAGATATTCGCACGCGCCGTAGTTGATATCGGGGGGAAACTCGAAGTCATCATTCCGGCTGAAGAATACCGGGCAGGATTGCCCGCCGAGGCGCACGCCGAATATGACGATCTGCTAGCCCGCGCAGTATCCGTTCACCTGCTGCCGTTTACCCAGTCCACGTCAGAGTCCCACATGGCCGCTAGTAAGCTCATGGTCGACGAGGCTGACGAACTATACGCCGTGTGGGACGGTCAGCCAGCGCGCGCTTACGGCGGTACCGCCGATGTAGTCGCCTACGCCCGTGACCGCGGCACAACGGTACGAGTGATATGGCCCGCTGGCGCAGAACGTGACTTAGCCATATAGCTCGCTGAATGCGGAATTCCCGCAAGCTCGCGGATGCCAACCACACTCGTAATTGTCAACGTCCTTTGTCTACGACTCCGTGCCTGGCGCTCTACCGTGCAGGCGCGACCGTAGACGTAGACATAGACGATCGCGCCCGCGCCATGTTCACTTTAAGCTCATTACAGGGTTGGAGTTTCCGATGCGGACAGCCACGTCCGATCAGCATGTGCGCTTTACTGTATATGGATTAGAAATTAGCGATGTGCCGTGCAAGTTGCGACGATTGATATCCCAATTACTATTTCCGTCATTTTGCCGATTCTGGCGCAGCCAGGAAAATTCTGCTGAATCATTAGCGCTGACGATCACGAGATTCCGCGTGGAGCCTATTGTAGAGTTTATCAGCTCGACACTCGGAGACTGGGGACCGGTCGCATTGTTTAGTTCGGCCTTGGCGATGTAGACCTCGCCTCCGGGGACGGCCACGACTGCCATAAGCCAGATTTGGCTATTTCCCGAGGCCTGGCTAGTAATGTTAACATATACTCGAATCGTCGATCCGGTGCAAGCGCGGCCAGTCGCATCGTTGACCTTCACAATTTCTGCCGTACCGTCTGGCGTTTGCGGGCCTTTAGTTGACGTCCCTGCAGGTGAACTGCCGCTGGGCGTGGGTCTCGAAGTTAACGACGGATGCCTTGGTGTCAGTGATGACTGAGAGGAAGGGACGCCTTGGCTCTGTCCTGTCAATTCATGCGCAATTCCCAAAGAAGCCGCGATAAGAGCGCCTGCTGCTATTACTACGCCCGTTATGCCAACAAGAACCTTTTGAACGGTCGTGAGGCCGTTCAGCAATTTGTGGACCGGGCTATGGCTGGAACGTTCGGATTTCTCCTTGTCGTCGGAGTCCGGCATTGTCCCTCCCTCATGCGCGGGGTTGCTTTCCGTCGCAACTCGTCGCCTTCGATTCGGTAGATAGCTCGGAATTGCGACCGGACACGACGCGCAAACCCTCTCGACACCGTGGATGCATACGTGGCCAAGCGTACGCTACTCGTGCAACTATGCGATCTCGGTTTGTGCACGTGCACGCCTCGCGCGTGTCTGCACGTAAGGGGACGCTCATGCACGATGCACGTGCACATGCACGAGAACGCGAAACGGACAAAAAGGGCTCCGGTCGCGCATAGTGATTGTCTACGTCTTTTGTCTATGAGCCGTATCCGCCGCTCTACAGTGCAGACGCGCGACCGTAGACGTAGACAAAGACGATTCGGCTCACGCTGCGTGGCGGCCGGGTCCGGCAGGCACGCCGCGGCGGCAGGCTATGCGTGCTTCGACGCCGCCGACCCGGCCGCGGTCTCCGCCGCCCTCAGCCAGCTGCCCGAGCGGGTCGACGTCCTGGTCAACAACGCGGGCGGGAACACCGTATTCGACCGGGACCCGGTCGCCGAGGGTGACCTGGCCGGGCTGGCCGCGCAATGGCGGGCCAACCTGGACGCCAACCTGCTGTCCGCCGTCCTGGTCACCGCCGCGCTGACGCCGCGTTTGGCGCCGGATGCGCGGGTCATCTCTTCGGCTCAATCGCTGCCCGGCGCGGAGCGGGATCCTACGGCGCGGCCAAGGCGGCCGTGGAGGCGTGGAGCGCGGACGTCGCCCGCGAGCTCGGGCCGCGCGGAATCACCGTCAACGTGGTCTCCCCCGGCCTCACGCTGGGCAGCGAGTTCTTCAGGGACACGCTGACCGAGGCGCGCAAGCAGCGGCTGATCGCGGAGACGCATAACGGGCGGCCGGGCACCACCGCGGACGTCGCGGCGGCGGTGATGTTCCTGGCGTCACCATCCGCCGGGCACGTCACCGGCCAGGTCATCCACGTCAACGGCGGCGCGTACCTGGGCCGGTGAGGGGGCCGCGACCGGTGACGGGGCCGCCGCGGCCGGTCAGGGGACCGCGGAGGGCGAGCGCCGCGAGGATGGTGGCCGCGCCGGCGATCGCCATCGCGGCGGCCGCGCCGAGCGTCCCGGCCAGGGCGCCGGCGGCCGTGGGGGTCAGGCCCTGGCCGCCCATCGTCCCGGTTGAGTTGAGGCCGAAACCCTGACCCCGCCGCCCCTCCGGCAGGCTGTCGAGGAAGGCCTGCTGGATGCCGAGCTCGTAGGCGAAACCGGTGCCGCAGGCCAGCAGGGCCAGGCCGGCCAGCGGCAGCGGCAGGCGGAACGCCAGCGCGAGCAGAGGTGCCCCCATGGCCGCGGCCAGCGGGAACGCCAGCCGCCTGCGCGTGCCGGGCCCGCAGAACCGTCCGACGAGCAGTTCCCCGAGCAGCATCCCGGCCGGCATCGCGGCCAGCAGCGGCCCGGCCGCGCTGGCCGGCCGCCCCAGCGACCCGGTGTACGGCACGATCAGCGACTCGGCCCCGGCGATGAACCAGGCCGGCAGCCACTGCGCGAGCAGCAGGCCGCGCACGGTCCGGTCCCTGAACAGCTCGATGTTGCCGGTCACGGTGCCCCGTATGATCGCGGGCAGCGAACCGCGGGCCGCGCGGGCGCCCCTGGGCCGCAGGCCCAGGCGGGTGATGACGGCCGCGCCCGCCAGCGCCCCGCCCGCGGCCAGCAGCAGCCAGCGCACCGGCACGGCGGCCAGGACCGCGCCGCCGATGCCGAGCCCCGCGATCTGGGTGCCCGAACCGGCCAGGTTGAAGACCGAGCGGCCGAGGACGTAGCGATCCCCGTCGAGCACATCGGGAAGCAGGCCGGAGAGCGCCGCGGTGAACACCGGCGCGGCCGTCGCCGCGACGGCGACCAGGGCCAGCATCACCGGCACCGGCAGCGCCGGCCACAGGCCGATCAGCAGCCCGGGCGCGGCGCGGGCCAGCAGGCCCGCCACGATGACCAGGCGGGGCGGCAGCCGGTCGGCCAGCGGGGCAGCTCACCTCGAAGGGCTGGGCTGCCGCGCTGACCGACCTGCACGCCGACGTGAGCTGGCGCCAGGGCCGGATCGAGCTCAGCCGCTGGACGGCCGACGAGGACGCCGAACTCGGCGGGCGCGGCCTGCTGTTCATCCCCTCGGTTTTCGTCTGGCCCCGGCTCGCGCTGTCCCTCGACCCGCCGTGGCCGCCGGCCCTGATCTACCCGGCCCGCGGGGTCTCCGCGCTGTGGGAACAGCCCGGCCGGACCGGGCCGGGGACCGCCCTGCACCGGCTGCTCGGCGCCTCGCGCGCCGCCATCCTGCTTGCGCTCGAGGATCCGGCCAGCACCACGCAGCTGGCCGCCGCGCTCGGCCAGTCGCTCGGCGGCATCGGCGGCCACCTGGCTGTCCTGCGTGCGGCCGGGCTGATAACCAGGGCCAGGTCCGGGCGCTCGGTCCTCTACCGCCGCACCCCGGTCGGAGACGCGCTGGCCGCCGCCGAGCTTTAAGCCTCAGGGCAGGGCGACGAGCAGCACGGGAACGCCGGCCACGGTCAGGCCGCCGGCCACGCGCAGGACCATCCGCACGGCGGGCACCGAACGGGCCTGCGCCTTGGGGAAGTCCGCAGCCGGTTCGGCCGCGACGGCCATGACGATCAGGGACAGGACGAACCAGGTCAGCACGGCACGGCGCCAGTTGCGCGCCCGCCAGGCGGCCACGCGCTGCCGGAACGGGGCCCGCGGCGCCCGCTGACGCCAGGTGATGCCCCCGGCAGTCCGGCCACGGTAGGAGGGGACCGCCGGCGTTCCGATGGCGGCGGCTCCCGGCTTCAGCGGGACCATCCTCCCGATCGCGGCGGAACCCGTCCCCTCGCGGCCGCGTTCCCGCTGGAGCACCTGGTGACTCATGATCCCTCCCTGCGGCCGCCCCCACGTCGGAGCGGCACCTACACAGAGGGCGTTCGGGCTTCGTTGATACGTACGCGGTAACTCAGCTTGCCGTCCGATGTCTCGCGATATATCGTGCTAGGTACTTAGGGATTCCCCGTTCTTGCTACGGAGGGCACGATGGCTACGGGATACAACGTGCGCGTCGGGGACGCCGAGCGTGAAGCAGTGGCCGGTCAGCTGCGTGAACACTACGCCGTTGGACGGCTGACGCTCGAGGAACTGAACGAGCGCCTCGATCAGGCATTCGCGGCCAAGACCAAGGCTGACCTCAACACCGTGATGCGCGACCTCCCGCAGGCTGCGCGGCCGGGCGCGGGCATGCCGTACGGGGGCGCCGCGTGGCCGGGACAGGCGCCGGGACAGGCCTGGCCGGGGCCGATGGCCACCCGGCCTTGGCAGGACCAGGGCAGCGGCTGGGAAGGCGGTCAGGGGAGCCAGCGACCGCGCGGGCTGTGCGGTGCCTTCGCGCCGATGATGGGGATGGTGTGGCTTTTCGTCATCCTCGGCAGCGTTTTCCTCTTCGGCGGTCTTGGCGGCGGCGGCCGGCCGCTGGCGATCGTGCTGTTCCTCGCGGCGCTAGCGCTGGTCAGGCGGCTGATCGGGCTCGGCAGGCGGCGCGGCTTCCCCGGGCCGCGGGGTCCCAGGGGGCCCCGGGGACGTCGCCGCTGGTGATTCTCGCTACGTCTGGCTTCCGCGCCGGGCCGGCTCGACTTATCGTTGAAGGGTGAGGCAGCCTGCCTGGCGAATGATGGGAGCCGATGACAAGGCGATATGACGTCCGAACCGGAATGGTAGACGAGGATCCAGACGCGGCGAAGCCGCGCGAAGAACTGGTACCGGGATGGCACGTGCCCGGCCGGACCCGGTACGACTATGACCTGCGTATCGGCGACGCCGAGCGCGACGCGGCCATGGACCAGCTGCGTGAGCACTTCGTCGCGGGACGGCTGACCTTCGACGAGCTGACCGAGCGGATCGACGCCGCCCTCACCGCTAAGACGCAGCGCCAGATCGACGGCCTGATGGCCGATCTCCCCCGGCCGCCCAGGGTCACCCGGACCGAGCCCGCGCTGCCGGTCCCGGCCCCGGACGCGGGCCGGTACCTCGTCTTCGCGATGCTGCTCTTCGCGCTCGCGACGTGGATCCTGATCATGGCGTGGATGTCCCGGCATTCCTACCTGGACGGGCAGTACCCGCCGTTCCCCCGGCCGGGAAACGGCTAGCCGGTCAGGCGCTGGCCAGGGCGCGCAGCGGGACGACCAGGTAGCGGTAGTCCGGAGCGGACTCGTCGCCGTTACCGGCGCTGCCGGTGATCAGGGCGGGCTTGGTCGGGCTGGTGAACTGCAGGCGGATCCGCGCCTCGTCGGGGACGGACGTCCCCTTCTCGGCATTCTGGTTCTCGGCATGCTGGCCCCGGCCGGCCTGATCTGCCTTCCCGGGCCCATGGGTTTTCGATTTCCCGGAACTCCGGGGCTTGTCCCCGGCGCCCGATGAGCCGGCGGCCACTGCTCCCGCGGCCGCTCCTCCCGCGGCCGCTGCCCCCGCGGCCGCTGCATCGGCGGCCGCGATCAGGGCCGCGCTGAGGCCGTCCATCAGGTAGTGCGGGCTGAACGCGATCGTGGTTTCCCCGCCGTCGAAATCGGCGGCAACCGTCTCCCGCGCCCGTGCCTGACCCTCGGTGCCCGCTTCGATCGTGACCTGGCCATGGCCGAACGACAGCCGCACCGAACTGCCCCGCTCCGCGACCAGCGCTACCCGCTTGACCGCTTCGGCGAGCGGGATGGCAGGCATGTCACCGCGGCTGCCGAAACCATCAGGGAACCGGGACATGTACTTGATGTACTCCCCCGCGATCAGCCGGGTGGTCAGCCGCCGGCCGCCCGACTCGAATCCGATCATCGCGTCGGCCGCGCGCAGCGATTCCCCTGCGGTGGCGTCGGCGTTCCCGGCGCCAGGCTCACCGCGCATCATGACCCGGACATTGACGCCGGGCACCATCATCCGCGCGGCGTCGGACAGGGTCTTGGCCGGCACCAGGAGCGTGCTGCGGGAGCCGGGGCGAGCGGGACTCCAGCCGAGTTCCCTGATGGCGAGCCGGTACCTGTCGGTCGCCACCAGCCTGATGGTGTCATCGTCGATCTCGAGGTTCACTCCGGTGATCACCGGCAGGGTGTCATCGCGGCTGGCCGCGAGCGCCACCTGGCCGATCGCCGTGGCGAGCACGCCGCCGTCGACGGTGCCCGCCAGCCGGGGCAGCTCAGGCAGCCGCGGATACTCCTTGACCGGCAGGGTGACCAGGGTGAATGACGCCGGGCCGCAGGTCACGGTGACGTCTTCCTTCTCGTGATCCAGCTCGACCGGGAGCGGCGGCAGGCTCCTGGTGATCTCGGCCAGCAGCCGCCCGGGCACGAGCGCCGTGCCCGCCTCCGTCACCTCCGCGTCCACCTGGATCCTGGCCGATACCTCGTAGTCGAAGCAGGAGAGGGTCAGGCTGCCCGGGGACGCCTCGAGCAGGAGCCCGGACAGGATGGGCAGCACGGGCCGCGATGGCAGCGAGCGCGCGACCCAGGCAACCGCTTCAGCCAGCGCGTCCCGCTCGACGATGATCCGCATTCCCTTCCGCCTCCATCCCACGGGGCCGCCCTCCGCGGGGACCCACATGCATAGTCGCACGAGGCACTGACATTCCCGGGGGTTCCGGAGGCGCCCCCGAGGCGGGGCGAGGCGTCTCCTTTTCCTGAGCACTCCGGGCTTACTCCCTAGTCGTCGACGTAATGACCCTTTTCTATGTCGGCGATCAGTCCAGGCCCCTCCGGCTGCCACCCCAGCCGGGCCTGGGTCAGCGCGCTCGACGTCGGGTTGTCGGACGACACGAAGGCGGAGAGGAAACCGAAGTGCCCGCCTGCTTCCTCGGCGGCGATGCTGACGGCCGGCAGCTTCAGTTGCCGGCCGATGGCCTCGGCGATGTGTCCAAGACCTGTTTCGCACCGGGCGATACGTTTTAGTTATCACCGCAGTTCACAACCGGTCGGTTTACGAGCATCAGAGGGTACGATGGGGACATGCCAGACGCGCCGCCGCCGCCCGCGGATATCGATTTGCGGCTGGTGCGCTACTTCACCGTCGTCGCCGATCACCGGCACTTCGGCCACGCCGCCGCCGCCCTGCGCGTGGCCCAGCCGTCGCTGAGCCGGCAGATCCGCCGCCTCGAACAGCAACTGGGCGCCCGCCTGCTTGACCGCACCCCGCAAGGCACCCGGCTCACCGAGGCCGGAGAGGTCTTCCTGCCCCGGGCCAAGGCGCTGCTGCGGACAGCCGCCGAGACCGCGGCGCGCACCCGGGCCGCCGCCCAGCCCAGCCGCATCACCATCGGCTACACCACCAACCTCATCATCACCCCGGCGGTGCGCGACCTGCGTCACCGGCACCCCGACGCCGACGTGCGAACCCTGCACCTGGCCTGGAACGAACCCCGCGCGGCCCTGCTGGATCACCGGGTGGACGCGGTGGTGGCCCGGCTGCCGTTCCCGACCGGCCAGCTGCACGTGACGATCCTGCACGACGAACCCCGGGTGCTGGTGGTCCCCGTGGACCACCGCCTGGCCGGCAAGGAATCCGTCACCCTTGACGACATCGCCGGCCAACCCCTGCCCCGGATGCCCGACCCGGCCTGGAACGTCTTCTGGCGCATCGATCCCCGACCCGACGGAAGCCAGGCACCCGACGGTCCCCTGGTCCAGGCCCTCGAGGACAAGAACGAGCTCATCGCCAGCGGCCAGGCGGTAGCCATCGCCCCGGCCGGCATCAGCCTGCGCCCCGACCTCACCACGGTGCCCCTGGAAGGCGTCGAACCAGGCCACGTCGTGCTGGCGACCCGCGCCGACGACCACAGCCGCCTGGTGACAGCCTTCCGCAAGTCCGCTCAGGCCCACCTCACGAGCCCAGGCCCGGCCGAGCCGCCGAGGGCCCCGCGGGAGACAACGGCGGAATGACCGGCGCCGCCGACGCCGCTGTCGCCTAGCTGACCAGGCCGGGCGGCGCGGAGTCCAGCGTGGCCTGGATGGCCTTGGCCAGGGCCCGGGCCGACTCCGCGGTGAGCTCGACCGCGACCCGCGCCGACGGGCCGGCGCCCGGGTCGAGGAAGTCGATGTTGAGGGTGTGCTCGGCCTGCGCGTGCACCGGGTGGTCGAAGTACACACTGGCGTCGGTCAGCCGGAACCATCCGGACGGCCCCTTGCCGCTGCCGCTGATCGAGACCTTCTCCGTCAGGTAAGTGCACATATGCGACTCCTCTCAGAGCACGGACGATAACAGGTAACGGCCGAAGAAGGCCCAGATGCGCTGCCAGGCGTCCACGGCGGCCTCGGGCCGGTAGCTGGGCCGGTCCACCTGCAGGAAGGCGTGCCCGGCGCCGTCGTAGGAGTGGAACTCATAGGTCTTGCCGTGAGCCTTGAGCGCGTTTTCTAGTTCAGCGACGTGCTCGGGCGAGGGGTGCTGATCCTCGGCGCCGAACAGGCCGAGAAGCGGGCAGGGCAGGTTCGGAGCCCGCTCCACCAGGGGCGGCCAGCCGTGCAGCGGATGGCCCTCGGGCGGGCTCTCGACGACGAAGCCGCCGTAGCAGTCCACGGCCGCGTCGAGCGGCAGGCTGACCGCGGCCAGGAACGACTGCCGGCCGCCCGAGCAGTGGCCGATCACGCCGACCTTGCCGTTGGAGTTGCTCAGCCCGCGCAGGTAGGCCGCGGCGCCCGCCACCTCGCCCACGATCCTCTCGTCGGGAATGGGGATCGCGCCCGACGCCCGCGCCGCCGCCATCGCGTCGTCCGGGGCGGCCCCCGGCGCCTCTCGATGGTAGAGGTTCGGCATCACCGCATTGAGGCCGCCGGCCGCGAGCGCCCGGGTGAACTCCGCGGTCTGCCGGTCGTAGCCGGGGAGGTGGTGGATGACGACCACGCCGCCGACCGGGCCGGCCTGGAGCGTCCGGGCCGAGTACGCCTCGATCTCGTCGCCGTCGTGGCCTGTGATCGTTATGCTCTCGGCCAGCATCGCGTCGTACATCGCCGTCCCCTCTCACGTCGTATACAGCCGGCAACATGATTTCACGGGGGCAGCCGATACGTGCCCGGCCGACGGTGAAAGACTTCTGACATGACCTATGTCGCTGCCGGTGACCGTTATAGTAGGCTTCCCTACCGCCGCTGCGGGCGCAGCGGGATCATGCTGCCCGAGGTGTCACTCGGGCTGTGGCAGAACTTCGGCGACAGCAAGCCGGTCGACGATCAGCGCGCGATCCTGCGCCGGGCGTTCGACCTGGGCGTCACGCACTTCGACCTGGCCAATAACTACGGACCTCCGTACGGCTCGGCCGAAATCAACTTCGGCCGGATCATGCGGGAGGACCTGCGCCCGTACCGCGACGAGCTGGTTATCTCCACGAAGGCCGGCTATGACATGTGGCCGGGCCCCTACGGCGACCACGGCTCGCGCAAATACCTGCTGGCCAGCCTGGACCAGTCGCTGGGCCGGATGGGCCTGGAGTATGTCGACATCTTCTACTCCCACCGCTTCGACCCGGACACCCCGCTCGAGGAGACGATGGGCGCGCTGCACACCGCGGTCCAGTCGGGCAAGGCCCTGTACGCCGGCATCTCCTCCTATTCGGCCGAGCGGACTCTGGACGCGATCGCGCTGCTGCGCCAGATGGGCACGCCGCTGCTGATCCACCAGCCGTCGTACTCGATGCTGAACCGGTGGGTCGAGGGCGGCCTGCTCGACGTGCTCGGCCGCGAGGGCATCGGCTGCATCGCCTTCTCGCCGCTGGCCCAGGGCGTGCTGACCGGCAAGTACCTGGGCGGGATGCCGGCCGGGTCACGGGCCACGCTGAACGGGTCGCTGTCGGCCGACCAGATTTCCGAACGGACCTTGGCGCATGTCCGCGCGCTAGCCGGGATCGCCGCGGCCCGGGGCCAGTCCCTGGCCCAGCTCGCGCTGGCCTGGGCGCTGCGGGATCAGCGGGTGACCTCGGTGGTCATCGGCGCCAGCAGCGTCGCGCAACTCGAGGAGAACCTCGCCGCGGCCGGGCGCAGCGACTTCACCGACGAGGAGCTAGTCGCGATCGACCGCGACGCCGTGGAAGCCGGCATCAACATCTGGGCCGCCTCCAGCGCCCACTGACCCGGACCGCATCAACGTGGATCGTTATACCGGCTATGACAGGTGTAGCGATCCACGTTGATTGGCGTCGCCCTGGGGCTGGGAGTGGGGGGAGACGTGGGGTTTGTGCGGCGGAGGGGTTTGGGGCTGGGGACGCGGCCGGGCGGATGGGCGGCCGGGCGGATGGGCGGCCGGCGGATGGGCGGCCGGCGGATGGGCGGCCGGCGGATGGGCGGATGGGCGGGACGGGCGTGGGTTGGTGGGCGGGAGGGGCAGCTGGGCGGGCGTGGGGTGGTGGGTTACGAGGCTAGGTAGCGGGCGAACCAGGTGAAGATCTTTTCCCAGCCGTCGACGGCGGCTTCGGGGCGGTAGGCGGCACGGTTCACCGAGAAGAACGCGTGCCCGGCGCCCTCGCAGGAGTGAAACTCATACGTCTTGCCCTGCGCCTTCAGCTCCTGCTCGAGCTCGCTGACCTGCTCGGGCGACGGATACTGATCATCCGCGCCGAACAGGCCGAGCAGCGGGCAGGACAGGTCCTTGGCCAGGTGCTTGATCGGGCCTACCTTCAGCGGCATGCCCTCGGGCGGGGCGCCGGTGATGAACGCGCCGTAGCAGTCGACGGCGGCGTCGAGCGGCAGGCTGCAGGCGGCCAGGAACGACTGCCGGCCGCCGGAGCAGTAGCCGATGACGCCGACCTTGCCGTTGGAGTTGCTCAGCCCGCGCAGGTACGCCGCCGCCCCGGCCACGTCACCGACCAGCCGCGCGTCGGGCACGCCGCCCTTGGCGCGGGCGGCCGCGGCGGCGTCGTCCGGGCTGGCGCCGGGGGCGTCGCGGTGGTACAGGTTCGGCATCAGCGCGTTGTAGCCGCCAGCGGCGAACCGCCGGGTGATCTCCTTGGTCGGCGCGTCGTAGCCCGGCATGTGGTGGATCACGACCACGCCGCCGAATGGCCCCTGGCTCATCGGCCGGGCCAGGTAAGCCTCGATCTCATCCCCGCCGTCGCCACGGATGGTAACGGTCTCGGCCAGCGTCGCGTCATACATCAGGTTCCCTTCGTGTCCCGGCCACGGCGTTCAGATCCTACTGCGCAGCTCCCCGGGCAGCCCTATCCGGCCTTGCGCGCGCAGACGCGCTCGACGATGCCTAGCTTGAGCCGCTGCGATTCCTCGATCAGGAAGCCGAGCTCGCGCACGTGAGCGAGCGGCCGGCGGCGGAAATACTCACCGGCCAGCGGGATGGTGGCCCGCTCGTACAGCCACTGCACGGCCCGCAGCGCTCGCGCCGACGCGGCCACGTGGTCGACGAGCAGCAGCCGGCCGCCCGGGCGCAGGACGCGCGCCATCTCGGTGACCGCGCGCCGGTCGTCGGGGATGGCGCACAAGCCCAGCGCGCACAGCACGGTGTCGAACGACTCGTCGGGGAAGTCAAGCGCCTGGGCGTCGCCCTGGCGCAGGTCGGCGCCCCGGCCCATGGTAGCCGCGCGCTCGCGGGCGATGCCGAGCATGGCCGGCGACCAGTCGACCCCGGTGAGCCGGATCCCGTCCGGGTAGAACGGCAGGTTACGCCCGGTGCCGACGGCGACCTCGAGCACCTCGCCGGCCGCCCGGCCGCACAGCCACGGCCTGCTGTCCCCGAACAGCTGCCGGTCCCAGAAGTCCATCGCGCGGTCGTACCGGCCGGCCTGCTTGTCCCAGTAGGCGGCGCGCCGCCGGTTCACGTCGTCGGTCACGATCACACCCTGGCACACCGGTGGCCGGTCCCGCCCCGCGCGGGACCGGCCACCGGGGCAGGTCAGCGGTGCACGTGAGACAGCGGGCCCGCGTTATCGGGGAACTCGGAGGTGTTGAGCACCTGGATGCCGGCGTTCTGCTCGCCGTTGAACGGCGTCACGATCGGCTTCGGCGCGCCGGGCTCGCAGCCCAGGCTGAACGGCAGGTTGGGATCGTTGAACCACAGGCCGAGGTGGAACTGGTGGGTCGGCGCGAACGTGGTGCTGCCGCCGGGCGAGACCGAGAATGTCTCGGCGTCGAAGATGCCCCGCACCGTGGCGTGGCCGAAACCGTGGCTGTCGGCGTTGACATCGGTCTGGTACCACGACACGCCGAACGGCTTGAGTGGCTGCTGGATCACGAACAGGTCGAAGCCGGCATTGCGCGGCATGCCGAAAACGGAGACCTCCATGGTGTCGTTCTGCGACCCGGGGATGATGGTGACCCGGCCGCCCGCGTGAGGCAGGCAGGAATGGATGCCGGGCGAGGGCACCAGGGCGAACGTGAACGCGCCGCCTGTACCCGAGGCGCTGGTCACGGGGGCCGCGGACGCCGCTGTGAGGCCCAGGGCGCCCGCCGCCGCGGTGGCGGCCAGCCCCGCGGCGGCCAAGGTCACGGTGCGGCGGCGCAGGTGCTTGAGGATGGACATGGATGCTCCCCTGTTTTCGATGGCGACGCCACGGCGGCGGGGCCAGTTCGGGCAGGGGTACGCAGCGCCGGGCGCGCAGGGTTCACCCGGCGGCGAGATTTTTTGTGTTGAACCCGCGGGCGGTGCCCCGCGTATCTCCTACCGACGGACGACAGCCGGATGGAGCGACGCGATGTGGGGAGCAGTGCGATCTCGCACCGCCGACGACGCGATCGTGACCGAGATGTACCGCCAGTACCGGGTGCCGCTGATGTCATACGTGCTGCGGCTGACCGCGGGTGACCGGCAGCACGCCGAGGACGTCGTGCAGGAAACCATGGTCCGGGCCTGGCGCCAGGCCGGGCAGCTCGACCTGACCGAGCCGTCACTGATGCCGTGGCTGGTCACCGTGGCGCGGCGTATCGTCATTGACGACAGGCGCCGCAGGAGCGCCCGGCCGACGGAGGCGAGGGACGACATGCTCGAAAACGCCTCCGCCGCCGACATGACAGACGACCTGCTGCGGAAGATGGTGGTGACCGAGGCACTGCAACTGCTCTCGCCGGCCCATCGCGAGGTGCTGAACGAGACGATCCTGCGCGACCGCACGGTCAACCAGGCGGCCCAGGCCCTGGGCATCCCGGTCGGTACCGTCAAGTCGCGGGTGTACTACGCGCTCCGGGCGCTCCGGGTCGTCCTGGCCGAACGGGGGGTGCCGGCATGAGCCCCGAGCACACCGACGTGGGTGCCTACTCGATGGGACTGCTGGAGGAGCAGGACCGGCTGGCGTTCGAGGATCACCTGGCCGGATGCGCGATCTGCGCCGCCGAACTGGCCGAGCTGTCCTCCATGGCGGGGTTGCTGCGGGGGGTCGAGCCGGTCAGGCCGGCAGAGGAACCCGCCGAGACGGCCGTCACCGAGCTGATCCGCCGCCGCGTGGCGCGGCAGCGCCGCCGCAGCCGCTGGCAGGTGGCCGTGGGGGCGGCGGCCGGCATCGCGCTGATCGGCGGGGGCGTCGCCGTCGGCGTCGCGGCGGCTCCGCACCAGACCGGGTCCGCCGCGCCGCCGGCCGTCGCGGGTCAGCTGCACTCCGCCACGGATCCCGGCACGGGCGTGGCCGGGACCGTCGGCCTGGTGGCCAAGGCCTGGGGCACCCAGGTCACCCTGGACCTGTCGAGGGTGCGCGGGCCGGTGGAGTGCGAGCTGGTCGCGGTGTCCAGGACCGGGGAACGACGGGTGGTCATGGGCTGGCTGGTGGCCGCCCCGGGTGACGGGGTTCCCGGCCATCCAGCCCACCTGCTCGTCCAGGGCGGCACCTCGATCCCGAGGAGCGACCTGGCCCGTGTCGATGTCGACGTGGTGAACGGCCGCACCCTGCTCACCATCCCGGTGTGAGCGCGGCCGCGGTCAGGCGGTTCAGGCGGGCAGCTCGACCAGGGTCAGGAAGAACGTGTCGATCTGCCGGATGGCGTCGATGAAGTGCTCGAAGTCGACGGGCTTGCTGATGAACGCGTTGGCGTGCAGCGAGTAGCTGCGGACGATGTCCTCTTCGGCCCGCGAGGTGGTCAGCATGATCACCGGGATCATCAGCAGCTCATCGTCCTGCTTCAGTTCGGCCAGCACCTCCAGGCCGCTGCGCCTGGGCAGGTTGACATCGAGCAGGATGAGCCCCGGGCGCGGCGCGTCGGCGTACGGGCCGGCCCGGTACAGGAACTGCAGCGCCTGGTCGCCGTCGCCCACCACATGAAGCCGGTTCCGGATCTTGTAGTACTCGAAGGCCTCCCTGGTCATGAGGACGTCGCCTTCGTCGTCCTCCACCAGCAGCACGTCGATCACCTTCGGCTCCTCGTACTCAGTCATCGGCTTCCTCATCTTCGCGCAGGAGGGCGTCGGCTGCTTCCTGGGTAAGTATTCCCACTGCTTCGGGGTTTTCGTCCTCCGCGGCCAGGTTCATCGTCTCGGCCGGCATGGGCAGCGTGAACAGGAACCGCGAACCCTCGGTCCAGGTGGTGTCGAGCCAGATCCGCCCGCCAAAGTACTCGATGATTTTCCTGGTCATGGCCAGGCCGATGCCGGTGCCAGGGTAGGCGCTCCGCTCGTTCAGGCGCTGGAAGATCACGAAGATCCGCTCGGCATACTCCGGTTCGATCCCGATGCCGCTGTCGGCGAAGGAGAACAGCCAGAACGGCTCGTCCCGGCTGGTGGTGATCACGATGCGCGGCGGCTTGTCGCCGCTGAACTTCAGCGCGTTGCTGAGCAGGTTCTGGAACACCGCGGTGAGCAGCGTCAGCTCGGCCAGCACCAGCGGCAGGTGCCCGGTCTCGAGGGTGGCGCCGGTCTCCTCTATCGACGCGGCCAGGTTGTTCCTGGCCTGGGCCAGCGCGGTGTCGCTCGACACCAGGGCCGGCTCGCGCGCGGACCGGCCCACCCGGCTGTACTGGAGCAGGTCGTTGATCAGGGCCTGCATCCGCTTGGCGCCGTCCACCGCGAACTCGATGTACTGGTCGGCCCGGGCGTCCAGCTGGCCGGCGTAGCGGCGCTGCAGCAACTGGGTGAAGCTCGCCACCTTGCGCAGCGGCTCCTGCAGGTCGTGGGAGGCGATGTAGGCGAACTGCTCGAGCTCGGAGTTCGAGCGCTCCAGCTCCTCGGTGTGCGCCTGCAGCACGGTATTCGTGTCCCGCGTCGCAGCCAGCTCATGCAGGATCCGCTCGCGCATGCTGTTCACGTCGGCGGCCAGGTTGGTCACCTCCCGCGGGCCGGTCAGGCTGACCTCGTGCCCGAAGTCACCGCCGGCCACCCGGCGGGCCTCGGCGGCGAGCCGGTGCAGCGGCCTGATCGCCATCGCCCGCAGGCCGGCCGCGAGGACCACCACGATGATCGCCAGGCCGACGGCGATGGCGGCAAACACGATGTCGAGCACGAGCGCCGAGTCGTTCAGGGCCGCGACCGCCCTGGTCCTGGCGGCCGAGACTTCGGCCTGAAGCCGGGCAACCTGGCCCCGCAGGGCGTCGAAACCGGCCTTTCCGGCCAGGATGTCGGGGCTGAGCACGGGCTTTGCGGTCCGGGCGACCTGGCTGATGGTCGGCTGCGCATAGTGGGTGCGCCACAAACCTGCCTGAGCGATCACGCTCGCCAGGTCGGCCGCAGTGCCCTCCGGCAGCTGGCCGATGACTGCCCGCAGGGCCTTGATCGCGTTGTTCTCCTCGGCCACGCCGTCGTAATACGGGGTCAGGAAGTCTTTCTTGCCGCTCAGCGCATAGCCGCGCACGCCGGTCTCCTGGTCGACCAGCGAGGTGTCGAGCCGCTGAACCTGGAACGTGGCCGGGTCGAGGACATTGAGCACCCGCTGGCGGTCGTCGTGCAGGCCGAGCAGGGCGATCCCGCCCGCCACCATGGCGGCCACCGAGAAGAGCAGCAGGATCAGCAGGGCCACGCCGACGATCCGGCTGAGCGGCCAGCGTTGCGCCGCGCCGGCCGGAGCCGCCTTCAGGTCCGCCGCGGCGACGGCCGGCCCGGACCCGTTGGCCTCGGCGGGCGGCGAACTGGCCGGGCTCTCCTGAGCGCTGGCGTTTACGTCAGTCATCATTCATCCGGGGACGAGAAACCCAGGGCCATGACGGCCAGGTCGTCGTCCAGGTCTCCTCCGTTCAGCTCGCGGACACGATCGATCACCTGGTCGAGCAGCTCATCCCCGGGCGTGTCCGGGCCGCTGAGGGCGTCCCTGATCAGGTCCATCAGGCCTTCGCTGCCGAGCCGCTCTGACCCCTTCCCGATCCGGCCCTCGATAAGCCCGTCCGTGTAGAGCAGTATCGACCAGCTGCCGTCGAGCCGGATCTGGGTGCCCGGCCAGTCGCGTGCCTCGGACAGGCCGAGCGGCGCGGCGAACAGGGTCGGCAGCTCGGTGACGCCGCCGCGGCTGACCAGCAGCGGCGGCAGGTGGCCGGCCATCCGTATCCAGCCGGTGGCCCGGTCCGGGTGGACCGACGTCATGCACAGCGTGGCGAACATGGTGTCGTCCTGCCGCTCGTGCTCGAGCAGCACGCTGAGCGTGGACAAGATCTCCTCGGCGGGCCGCCCGGCCAGCACCATGGCGCGCCACGCCACTCGCAGGCAGACGCCGAGTGCGGCTTCGGCCGGGCCGCGCCCGCAGACGTCGCCGATGAGCGCGTGCACCCAGCCGTCCGAGGACTCGACCACGTCGTAGAAGTCCCCGCCGAGCAGCATGTGCTTGCCGCCGGGCAGGCAGCGCGCCGACACGCTCAGCCGCGAGTCGGCCAGCAGCGGCGAGGGCAGCAGGCCCCGCTCCAGCCTGGCGTTCTCCTGGGCGTGGATCTGCGCCACCTGCAGCGCCCGCTGCGCTTCCTCCGCGCGCCGCCGCTCGACCGCGTACCGGATGACCCGGTTCAGCATGTTCCCGGCGACCTCGCCCTTGATCAGGTAGTCCTGGGCGCCGGCCCGGACCGCCTGCTCTCCCAGGTGCTCGCTCGCCTCGCCGGTCAGCACGACGATGGCCGCCTCCGGCTCGAGCTGCAGCAGCTGCCTGAGCCCGTTCAGGCCCTGCGAATCCGGCAGGCCCAGGTCGAGAAGCACGCAGGCCGCGCCGGGCACCAGGCCCTTGGCCTGGGCGAGGGACCGCGCGCGCTGCACGACGACCGCCGCTCCCACCTCGCGCAGCAGCTCGCCGACCAGCACGGCATCGCCGTCGTCGTCCTCGACGAGCAGGACATGGACCTGATCGTCGCTGGCGGCAGGGGCCGCGGTCTCAAGTTCAGCGTTACTTGTCATCAGAACCTACATCGGTGAGGCGAGCCTGCGTCATCGGTGGACTAGCGTACGGCAACAGATATCAGCACTTACGGAGATACCATCATGCCCGCCGCTCCGCACCGCGCAGGACCGCCCTACACGGCCTGCGGGAACGTGAACACGCGGTCCGGGTCGTATTTGGCCTTGACCTGGGTGAGCCGGGTGTGGTTAGCACCGTAGTAGGCCTGCCGCCAGTTGGGCAGGGCCGGGTCGATGTAGTTCTGATAGGCCTGGCCGCTGGCGTAAGGGCGCATCGACTGCCAGAACGACTGCTGCCAGGCATGCTGGCGGGCCACCGCCGCGGCGGCCGAGCCGACCGGCCAGGTGGTGGTGTACTGGGCCTGGAAGAGCGCGTTGCGGTGCACGAACGCGGTGGCTCCCGGGGCGACCCGGTTGACCGCCCCGCCGAGCGCGTCGAACGCGATGCCCCCGGACGCCCCGCGCGCGCCGGCCACCCGCCGGAAGCCCTCCACGCCGGACAGCAGGGTGCCGATCCCGTGGCTGCTCAGCGGCTTGGTGAAGAAATCGGACTTGGCATACTCCGAGGCCCGGGAGAGCCGGCCAGCCGAGGTCTGGGTAGGCAGGTGGCACTGGTTCACGGTCAGGCTGGCGCAGCCCGCCTCGACCAGCATCGCGTGCAGCCAGGAGGTGGTCTCCATGAACGGCGAGGACGGGTGCGAGCCGGCCGCCGCGTACAGCTTCTCCAGCTGCGCGGCGGCGGCGCCGAGGCTGCCCAGGTAGGTGCCGCCCACCTCGATGGTCGGGACCGAGCCGCCCGGCGCCGCGGCCAGGTGCACGTTCGACCAGAGCGCGTCCGGCGCGTGCGGCGCCCAGGACTGCCAGGCCGAGATCACCCGGGCGGCCTGCGACCACGGCCAGGACAGGAAGAACAGGACGATCTGCCCGGCCGGGTGGGTGCGGAAGGTGAACGAGGTGGCCACGCCGAAGTTGCCGCCACCCCCGCCGCGGCAGGCCCAGAACAGGTCGGAGTTCTGGTTGGAATTGCAGGTCCTGACCTGGCCGTCGGCCGTGACGACCTGCAGCGACTGCACGTTGTCGCTGGTCAGCCCGTAGGCGCGGGAGACCACGCCGACGCCGCCGCCCAGGGTGAGGCCGGCGATGCCTACCGTCGGGCAGGACCCGCCCGGCACCGCCCGGCCGCGCGCCGCCAGCCCGTTGTAGAAGTCGATCAGATGCGTGCCGGCGCCGACGGTGGCGGTGCTCCCGCTGACGTTCACCCCGGACATCGGTGTCACGTCGATGATCAGGCCGCTGGTCGAGGACCATCCGGCGTAGCTGTGCCCGCCGCACCTGGCGGCCACCGGGACGCCGAACTTGCGCGCGAAGGCCAGGCAGGTCGCCACGTCGTGCGGGTTGCGGCAGTAAGCGATGCCAGCCGGGTGCAGTGAGTCGAACCGCGGGTCGAACAGGCGCTTGGACACGGCGTAGGCGGCCTCGCCCGGGCGGACCAGCGGCCCGGACAGGTCGTGGCCGAGAGCGGTCCAGTCGGCGGGCGCAGGCGATCGCGCGGCCCCCGGGGCGGCGAGGGCCCGGGCCGCGCCGCCCGCCGTCGCCCCGGCCGTGCTCGCGCTGGCCGTGTCCCCCGCGGCGCTCGTCCCGCCGCCCTGGCGGCAGGACGCGAGCAACCCGGCCCCGCCCGCTGCCGCGGCCAGCCGCAGGAATGTGCGCCGCCCCTGGTCCTCCGTCATCGCGAGCCTTCCCTTCTGGGTGAGCACCCAGCTGTAATGACGCCGCAGGAGCGCGAACAGTTGTGTCGTCGCAGGTTCGGAGGAATTCTGCCCGATATTCACTTGCTTGCACCAGCAAGCGGAAATATAGTTGAGTTACTCAATGGTTGAGAGACTCAGGTAAGTATCTAGATGGTTCGGTCGAGGCAGCGGGCGGAGGTGAGCACCGTGGACGAGCAGCCGGGGGCGGTGCTTGACGCGGCCGTCCTTAAGTCGGCCGGCCTTAGCGCGGGGCCGGGATGCGAAGCGGGCCCGGCGGGGCACGCCGAGCCGGTGCCGCACGCCGAGCCGCTGACCGACGATCAGCTCAACCAGCAGATCAGCGAGACGCTCCCCGAGCTCATCAAGTACGTTCACGACCTCGGCCAGAGCATCGCGACCGAGTTCGGGCTGACCGGCAGTGACGCCATCGCCATGCTCAAGCTCGAGACCCCGATGACGATGAAGGAACTCGGCCAGCGGATGGGCTGCGACCCCTCCTTCATCACCACGATCGCGGACGCCCTGGAAAAGCACGGGCTGGCCCGGCGGGAACCCTCGCTGCGGGACCGGCGGAGCAAGAACATCGTGCTCACCCCGGAAGGGGTGACGGTCAGGGAGCGGCTGTTCCGCGAGCTGATGGCCCGGGCGCCGTGGTGCACGGCGCTCGACACCGGCGAGCGCCGGTGCCTGCTCGGGCTGATGCGGAAGATGATCCGGTCATGCGGCGGGAGGTGATGGTGTCACAACTGCGGCGGCTGCCTCGTCATCAACGATGAGACGAAGGCCGCGGGGTCGTCAGAACCGAGGACGGCGACCCGCACGGGGAAGGAAACACAGCTACGGGGAACGGGAACCTCGGTCCGTTCGGGTCAAAAATCTTTAGCACCGAAGTACGGCGCGTGACCTCGGGCAGAACCGCCTGGTCACGGCGATAGTTCAGTACGCCCTCGATCTAGGGAGAATTGTCTTGTCCGCCACACCACCAGACACCGGGCAGCCGACCCGGGAGGTCAGTACCGCGGCGGCGTCCAGCGCCGCCACGTCAACCGGCTCCCCGCCGCGTCGGCTGGGCCTGGCCCTCGCCGTCATCGCGACGGCGCAGCTGATGGTCGTGCTCGACGCGACCATCGTCAACGTCGCCCTGCCGCACATCCAGACCGCGCTCGGCTTCTCCGGCAGCAACCTGGAGTGGGTCGTCAACGCGTACGCGCTGGCGTTCGGCGGGCTGCTGCTGCTCGGCGGCCGATCCGGCGACCTACTGGGGCGCCGCCGGATCTTCATCTTCGGCATCCTGCTGTTCTCGGCGGCCTCGCTGCTCGGCGGGTTCGCCACCGACCAGGCCTGGCTGCTCGCCGCGCGGGCGTTGCAGGGTATCGGCGGCGCGTTCGCCGCGCCCACCGCGCTGTCGCTGATCGCGGTCACCTTCCCCGAGGGGCCGCCGCGTAACCGGGCGATGGGCGTGTACGCCGCGATGAGCGTGGCCGGCGGCGCGGTCGGCCTGATGGCCGGCGGCCTGCTGGTCCAGTACGCCAACTGGCGCTGGGTGCTGTTCGTCAACGTGCCGATCGGCCTCGTGGTCGCGTTCCTGGCGACCCGCGTGCTGCCTGAGTCGCAGCGGCGTCGCGGCCGCTTCGACCTGCCGGGCGCCATCACCGGCTCCCTCGGCCTGGCCGCGCTCGTCTACGGCCTGTCCAACGCGGCGACCAGCCCGAACGGGGTGTCGCACTGGGGCGACACCAAGGTGATCGTGTCGCTGGTGGCGGCCGTGGTGCTGCTGGTGACGTTCGGGGTCATCGAGACGCGCAGCAAGCACGCGCTGCTCCCGATCCGGGTGCTGCGCAGCCGGGACCGGTCCGGGTCCTACCTGATCATGCTGTGCGTCGGCACCGCGCTGTTCGGCATGTTCTTCTTCCTCACGCTCTTCCTGCAGGAGGTGTGGGGGTACAGCGCGCTGAAGACCGGCATCGCCTACCTGCCGATGATCGGCACGGTCTTGGTGGCGTCCGCGATCGCGTCGCAGCTGGTGAACCGGATCGGCGCCCGGCCGCTGATGCTGGCCGGCAGCACGATCGCCACCGGCGGGATGTTCTGGCTGTCCCGGATCACCGAGACCAGCCACTACGCCTCCGGGCTGCTCGGGCCGATGATGGTGACGGCGCTCGGCATGGGGCTGCTCTTCGTGACCGTCTCGCTGGTCGCGCTGACCAGGGTGGCCAACAACGACGCGGGCGTGGCGTCCTCGCTGCTGAACACCGGGCAGCAGGTCGGCGGGTCGATCGGGCTCGCGATCCTGGGCACGGTGGCGTGGAGCGCGGTGGCGAACAGCATCCACTCGCAGGCCGCCGCGGCGGCGAAGGGCGCCTCGGCGCACCTGTCCGCTGCCAAGCAGGCCGCGCTGCAGAAGGCGATCACCGACCACGCGTTCTCGGTCGGCTTCTCCAAGGGTTACCTGGTCTCGGCGGGGATCGCGCTGCTCGCGCTGATCATCACGGTGATCGCGATCCGGGTCAGGCGGGAGGACCTGGCCGGGGTCAACCCGATGGCGGCGCCCACCGACTGAACCCGGGCTCGAGGATCGTGGCCAGTTCTGGGCGAGTAGCGCCTGGAACTGGCCACGATCATGAGACGACGTACGATCGGACTGTCGCCTAGCCGGGAGGGCCGATGGCCGCGGGGCTTTTCTACGTCTACACCGAGCCGGGCTCTGCCGACGAGGCGGAGTTCCACGACTGGTACGACCACGAGCACGGCCCGGCCCGGCTGACCGTGCCCGGGTTCGGCCACGCGTACCGGTACCGCGCGCTGGACGACCTGACGCCGCCGTGGCTCGCCCTGTACGAGCTGGACAGCCCGGACGTCATCGACAGCCCGGAGTACAAGGCGCTCAGCGCGAACGCGAGCGACCGGGACAGGTCCATCGCCGCCGGGCTCACCACCCTGGACCGCCGGGTGTACGAGCAGGTCAGCGACGATGGGCCGGCGGCGGGCCAGCCGGCCCCGGTGATCCTGGCCGTGGCCCTGTCGGTGCCCGAGGGGAGCGAGGACGACCTGGCCGCCTGGTACACCGAGGAGCACATCCCGATGCTGCTCGACGTGCCCGGGTGGCGGCGGATCCGCCGGTTCCGGCTCGTCCGCAGCATGGACGCGCCCGGGCCCGATTTCCTGTCCCTGCACGAGCTGGCGGGCCCCGAGGTGCTGGCGGACCCCCGCTACCGGGCCGCGGTCAGCACGCCGTGGCGCGACCGGGTGGTGACCTCGGCCTTGCGGCGGGAGCGACGGGTGTTCGGCTTGCGCAACATGATTGGCGCCTAGCGTGCTCGCCACCTTGGATGTGGCCGGCTGATCCTCATTACGATCTCTATTTGGGCACAGGTCATTTCGAACTTCAGGCGCACCGGCACCCGCTGGCCGTATCGTTAGTCACTGCACCAACCGGGCGTATCAGGAGGTACCGGGTGCATACCGGCAGTTACGGTTTAATGTCGGCGGATGGCCCAGTGCAGCCTACCGGGCAGCCCACCGGGCAGACCCACGGCCACACCCCCACGTGGCCGGTCTGGTCGGGTCCGGTACCTCCGCTGGCCGAGGGTTTCACCGTCAGGCCCGATACGGTGCCTGACCTCGAGACCACGCTGATTCCCGGGGCCACGGTGGCGCTCGTGCCTGACCAGGTGCCCGCCACGGCTCAGGACTGGCGGGCCTCGAGCGGCAAGACCCAGCTGGCCCGCCATTTCGCCGAGTCGTTGTGGCGCTCCCCCGGGGTCGACGTACTGACCTGGGTGGTGGCCAGCAGCCGGGCGTCGGTGCTTTCCGGGTTCGTGCAGGCAGCTGCGGCGATGGGAGCCGGCGACGCGGGCGACGCCGAGTCGGTGGCGGCCCGGTTCGTCGGCTGGCTGAGCCAGACCAGCCGGCCGTGGCTCGTCGTACTCGACGACCTGCGTGACGCGGCGGACCTGCGGGGGCTCTGGCCTGCCGGCCCGGCGGGCAGGCTGCTGATCACGACCGCCAATCCGGCGGCCATATCCGCCGAGCACCGCGCGCTGGCCCTGCCGGTGCCGGCCTTCAGCACCAGGGAGGCGATGACCTACCTGTCCGGCCGCCTCAGCACCGACCCGGACCAGCGCAGCGGAGCGATCGACCTGGTGGGTGACCTCGGCTGCGAGCCGATCGCGCTGGCCCAGGCCAGCGCGGTGATCGCCAGCTCGGGCATGTCCTGCCGCGACTACCGGCAGTACTTCAACCAGCGGCAGAAGCAGCTCGTGGACGCGGGCCGGGCCGAGGCGGCGGCCGCCGCGGTTACCTGGACGTTCTCGGCCGAGTACGCCGAGCACCTGTCGCCAGGCGTGAGCATCCGGTCGCTGCTGGCGCTGGCCGCGCTGCTCGACGGCAACGGGATACCCGGCGCCGTGTTCACCACGCCGGCCGCCGGCCAGTTCGTGACGGACGATCCCGCGCAACCGTCGGATCCGCAGCGGACCTGGAACGCGATCCTCGGCCTGAAGCAGGCGGGGCTGATGGTCGTCGACCCGCCGGGCACGCCGCCGGCGGTCCGGATCAGCCCGGTGATCCAGGCGGTGATCCGCGCGGCCGTGCCCGGGGACCTCTACGACCAGGCGGCCCGGGCCGCCGCGGACGCGCTGCTCGAGGTGTGGCCCCGGGATGAGCCGCGGTCACGGCTGGCCGCGGACCTGCGGGCGTGCGCGGTCAGCCTGCGGCTGACCGCGGGGGACGTGCTGTGGGCGGATGGCCGCCCGCACCCGCTGCTGATGCTGACCGGGCAGAGCATGGACAGCGCGAGGCTGACCGGCCCGGCGGTCGGCTACTGGCGCGCGCTCGCCGCGGAAAGCGAGCAGATCCTCGGTCCCGGCAGCCTGGAAGCCCTCATGGTGATTAGCCGCCTGGGCGAGGCGCTGATGGCGGCCAGGCAGGCGACCGAGGCCGTCTCGTGGTTCCAGCAGGTCCTCGACGGGCGGGCCGGCGTGCTCGGGCCCGATCATCCGGCCGCCATCGCGGCCAAGGTCAGCCTCGGCCGCGCCCTGGTGGCCGTCGGCCGGCCCGATGACGCCGTCGGCCTGCTGGAGGAAGCGGTGGCCGGCAGCGAGCTCGTCCGCGGCGCCGACCATGTCGATACCCTGGCCGCGCGGGAAGAGTACGCCGCCGCGGCGCTGGCCGCGGGCCGGCCCGCCGAGGCGATCCGCTCCTACCGGCACTCGCTGGCCGACCGGGAACGCATTCAGGGCGCTCAGCATCCTGGCACCATGACCGCCAGCCAGGGGCTGGCCGCCGCCTACCTGGCGAGCGGCCAGACCAAGGACGCCCTCGCCCAGTACAAGCGGGTCCTCACCGACTCCGAAGGCGCGCTCGGCCCGGACCATCCGGACACGCTCCAGGCCCGCGGCAACCTCGCCGCCGCTCAATTCGCCGCGGGCCGGATGGGTTCGGCGCTGCAGCTCTACGAGGAGAACTGCGCGGGCTACTCCCGCACCATCGGCGCTGACCACCCGACCACCCTGGCCTGCCAGGCGGACCTGGCTCGCGGGTACTACGCCACAGGCCGGCTCGGTGACGCGATGGCCCTGCTCAACGACATCATCGCGCGCGGCGAGCGGGCCCTGCCGCCAGGGGATCCGCTGACACAGAAGATGCGGGAGACACTGGCGAGCATCACGGGATGATGATCGCTCGGTGCGACCGCCGGGCGTGACCGTATTTAATTGGTTTCCTCTAGGTAAAACGGACTATTCATGACGAGATTGGCCGCTATATTAGCCTCGGCTGGCGGCCTTGGCGTCGGCTGCATCGACTGGCGATATATACCGATCGGAGGAACCCCCCCGGCGCGAACCTCTGGCACACCTCCTCCACGCTCCAGAATCGCCGCAGTTCCTCAGGGCGTGCATCCGGACGCCTACTCAATGGGTCTGGATTAGTCCTTTCATATCCTGCGTCGAGCGGCCCGGGGCCGTGACCGCGGCCTAGGCGACCTAACAGTCCAAGCGGTACTCCACGACGACGTGAGCAGCTCCTTTTCGGAAGGGTAATTTAGGTCATGAATCAGACCGTGGTGCAGGATGAACAGCTGCGCCGGTATGTCGAGACGCACCACATCGACATGATCCCGGTCGGCGCCCGGCACGGGAAACCGTGGCAGCAGCTCCCGTTCTGGGCTGGCGCCAACATCAACGTGTTCAACGTGGTGCTCGGCGGCGTGGTGGTGGCCTTCGGCCTCACGTTCTGGTGGGCCGTCATCGCCATCGTGACCGGGACACTGGCGGGCGCGCTGTTCATCGCCCTGCACGCGACCCAGGGTCCCAAGCTCGGGGTGCCGCAGACCATCCAGTCCCGCGGCCAGTTCGGCTTCTACGGGGCGGCCTTCCTGTTCCCGTGCGTCCTCCTGCTGAACATCGGCTTCATCGCGGCACAGCTCGTCATCGAGGCAACCGCGGGCAACGGGGTCATCAGCTCGATCTCCATACCGGAGTGGATCGTGATCATCGCCTTGCCTGCCGCGGCGATCGGGATCTTCGGCTACCGCTGGATTCACCGGGCCATGCAGGTGACCGTGGTCGTGGTCGGCATATCGATGATCATCATGCTCATCCAGGGCATCCGGTTCGGTTCGCTGCCGGCCAAGGAGACGTCCATGACCGCGCCGACGGCGGGCCTGTTCCTGGCGGGCGCCGCGCTGCTGGTCATCGACATGGTGAGCTGGGCGCCGTTCGTGTCCGACTACACCAGGTACCTTCCGGTGAACACCAACGGGCGGCGGTTGTTCTGGACCATCTACGGCGGCAACGTGATAACGACGGTCCTCTCCTGCGTGCTCGGCGCGTACCTGGCCGCCTTGCTGCCGGACCTGTCGCCGGTCGCCGCGATCGGCAAGATCTCCGGCAAGTGGGCGCTGGTCATGCTGGTGCTGAGCCTGATCGGCTCGGACACCCTCAACGCGTACACCGGCGGGTTCCAGGTGCTGGCCTTCGCCAATATGTGGCGCCGGTTCAAGTCGGTATCGATATGGCTGCGCGTGGGGCCGTTCCTGGCCGTCATGGCGGTAGGCGTCCTGCTCGCCGTCATCGGGTACAAGCACTTCGTCAGCAACCTTTCCAACTTCCTGGACGTGCTACTGACCATTTTCATTCCGTGGTCCGCGGTAAACCTGACCGACTACTTCCTGGTTCGCCGGGGCAATTATGACGTCACGGCGTTTTTCATCCCGAACGGCGTTTACGGTAAATTCGCGTGGCGCGGGCTTCTGGCATACGCGATAGGCCTCGCCGCGCAATGGCCGTTCGTTTCGCAGCCGGACTATGTGGGCCCGCTCGTCAGTCACCTCGGCGGCGCGGACATTTCATGGCTCGTCGGGTTCTTTGTCTCGGCCATTGTCTATCTCGTCCTGCTGGTCACCACCAGGACCGAGACGGGCCGCCACGACCGGCAGATGGCCGCGACCGGCAGGTGGTGAGGCAGTACACCGGGCGGACGTCCCGGGCGGGCCTGGCCCGCCCGGGACGTTTGCTTTAGCCGCAGGTCGTCCGGTTGAAGGCGCAGGCCGCGGGGACCGTCTCCGTGCCCGAGGCGACGAAGAAGACATCCAGGGTGCCGCCGCCGGGCGGCACGACCTGGGCCGCGCTGGCCGGGCTCAGCAGCAGGATGTGGTTGCTGACGAATCCGCTCGCGTTCTGGACCGAGGTCACCGTATCGGCGGGCAGCGCCACGACGACCTGCCAGTCGGCGATGGGCTGGGTGCCGTTGTTGATGACCTGCACCTGGGCCTGGAAGCCGCCCGGCCACTGGCGGTCGACGAGGTACCTGACCACCACCTTCGGCGCTCGCCTGGCCTGGCCCGGCGGCGGGGAGGACGAGCCGCTGGCGCCCTTTCCTTTACCGGTGTGCACGCCGGCGGCGGCTCCCTGGCCGGCGCTGGCTCCCGTTCTGGTGCGGGCTTCCTGACTGACGCCCGTGTCCCGGCTGGTGCGCGGCCCGGGCTCGGGCCGGCGCGGGCGCGGTGACGCGGGCCTCTCGCCTGGACGCCACGGCGGACCCTGCAGCGGCCCCGGCAGCGAACCCTGCGGTACGGGCGCGCCGGACGGGCTGCCCAGCGGAGCGGCCGACCACGGCACCGGCGCCTGCGGCGGCGGGCCGCCCGCCGCGCCAGGCGCGCCGCTGGCCATCCAGGTGGAGTGCAGCGGCGCGAAGCTGCCGAACAGCACAGCGGCGGTGACCCCGGCCACCGCCGCCGACAGCGCCAGGGTGAACGTCCGCCGGTCCCGGGCCAGGGCGGCGCGAAGCGCCCGCCGCCCGCCGACCTGGCTGAGCAGGGGGCTTTCAGCCGGGCTGAACCGGGCGCTGCCAGCCGGGCTGAGCAGGGGGTTTCCGTTCGCGCCGAACAGGGGGCTGTTGCCCGGGCTGAACAGAGGGCTGCCGTTCCTCAGGACCGTTAGTGCCGCCGGAGGATCCCGGCCGCAGGGTGCGCCTGTAATACATACGCTGCTTCTCCGCGCCGAGATACCGGATGTGGTTGCTTATGAGTACATCTACCATTGGTGTGCTTGAGGCTGAAAGGCTCGGAGTAAGGCATAAGAAACTCTTAACGTTCGTGCCGGACGGGCAACTGTGTGCCCGCGCACGACGGGGCCATGTGGCCGCGCCTCACGCACGACGGCCGGCCGCGCCTCGGGCGCGGCCGGCCGGTGCTCTGCGTACGGGTCTAGCCGGATACCGCCAGCGGGTTCGTGGCCGGGTCCTCGCCGTCCCCGCCTTCGAGCAGCGCAGGTGCCTGCTCGAGCACCCGCGGGCGCAGCCGCGCGAGGACAAGCGCGTAGATGATCCCGGCCGCGACCAGCGCGATCGTCAGCCAGGGCAGGGTGTTGTACGGGCTGGCCTGGCCCGGCCGCAGGTCACCCCAGACCGGGATGGCCAGCACGGCGATCCCGATCACCGGGACGACCACCCACAGCCAGGGGTTCTTGCGGACGCCGCGGCGGCGCAGCCTGGCCCAGTCCACGACGAGGGCGACGTTCGCGGCCAGGTACATGATCACCAGGCCGAGGATCCCGTAGGTGGACAGGAAGCCGGACGCGGTGGCCGGGCTGGTGAACGCCGTGGATATGACGCCGATGGCGATGCTGGGCGCCACGAACGCGACCGCCGCGGCGGCCGGCGTGCGGAACCGGGGGCTGACCCCGGCCAGCGACCGGCTCCACAGCCCGCCGCGCGCACCCGCGAAGATCACCCGCGACGTCTGGGTGTTGGCCGCCACGTAGGAACTCGTCACGCTGGACAGGAAGATCCAGGTGATGAGCGGGGCGACGAACGGGATGAAGGCATGGGCCGCGGTGCGGAACGGGTTCGGATCGGTGGCCAGCGCCGAGGTGTGCCCCACCCCGAACGCGGTGACCAGCGCGTAGGAGCCGACGACGTAGATGATGCCGCTGATGATGACGGCGCCGATGACCGCGATCGGCACGTTGCGCCGCGGGTTCTGGGTCTCCTCGGCCAGCGGGGCGGCGGCCTCGAACCCGCCGAAGGCGAGCACCGCGAGGCTGAACGTGAGCAGCACGTCGGTAGAGCCACTCGGCCAGCCGAACGGCGTGCCTGACAGCCCGTCGTGGCCGCCCCTGACCAGGATCGTGATGCTCATCACCAGCAGCAGGATGACCTCGAACGCGTACAGGGCGACGGTCACCCGGACCCCGAACCGCAGGCCCAGGACCACCGGCGCCACCACGAGCACGCCGTAGGCGATCGTGACGATCTGGGTCAACCCCCAGATATGGGGATTGCCGAATACGTTCTGCACGATATAGCTGCCGACGAATATGTAAATGCCGCCGAACGCGATGATGTACCCCAGGATCGTGATCACGCCGACCGCCAGCGCCACCTTAGTGCCGATGGCTCGGGTGATGTAGGTGATGAACGATCCGGCGCTGGGGTAAATGCTGGCGAATTGCGCCAGGCTGCTCGCCGTGGCCACCATGCCCACCATCGAAATCAGGAAGATCAGTGGCGCCGAGGCGCCGGCCAGACTGACCATCAGCCCGGTGGTGAAAAAGAGGTTGAACGCCGGCGCGACCTGCGCGACGCCCGGCATAATCACGCCGAACAGGCCGAGCTGGCCGTGCTGCAGCGACTGCCGCGCCCTGGCGGCTTTCGGGACGGTGGCCATGGCTAGCCCTTTCTGTGCCGACTGACAAAGTCGAGGTAGGTCCGGTTGAATTCGGCCGAGTGCTCCCAGACGCAGCCATGACCGCCCTTGGTCGTAGCCCACTGCGAGCCGGGGATGCCCTCGTGGATCCGCCGCGACAGTGAGACGGGGATGAGGATGTCCTCCTCGCCGGCCAGCACGAGGGCCGGCGTGGTGATCTCGCCGAGACGGCTCATGGTGTCGTGCCCCTGGATCACGGCGAGCTGGGCGAGATACGCGTGGACCGGCTGGTCCATGTACCGCATCGCGGTCTCGAACTCGGCGAGCTCGGCGCCCCGTTCCTCGAAGAACGGCACCGTGAACGCCCAGAGCGTGACGTCGCGCATGACGAACGGGACGCCGAGCACGGGGGCCATGTCGGCCCACATCGCGAACATCCGGGAGCAGAACGGCCCGGGCGCCGCGTACGTGCACGCGAACGTGACCGAGCGCAGGTCACCGGGGTAGGCGAGCGCGTATTCCTGGGCGATCATCCCGCCCATGGACACGCCCATCAGGTGGAAGCCGGTGATGCCGAGCGAATCGGCCAGCGCCTTCGCGTCGTCGGCGAGCATCCGGCTCGTATAGGGGCCGGCCGGCTTGGAGCTCGCCCCGATCCCGCGGTTGTCGAACCGCAGCACCCGGTAGCCCTCGGCCAGGAAATCGTCCATCTGGAGCACCCACGTCTCCAAGTCGTCGGCGAGGCCGTTGACGAGGACGATCGTCTCCTCGCCGTCGCCCTCCAGCTTGTAGTTCAGCTCGATGTCATTCACCCTGGCTACGGGCATCGGTTTCCCCTCCTGATCGCAGGTGCAGGCGGGCATGCAACTCGGTGAGCATGTCCTCGGTGAGCGAGAAATGGCTGGCGGCCAGCCGGGCGGCGCGGGCCGGATCCCCGGCGATGACCGCCTTGGCCAGCGTGGGATGCTGCCGCAGCGCCCGCTGCCGCATCCCGGGGGTAAACGGCTCGGCGTCGAAGCCCAGGCCGACCTCCCGGCGGATCCGCGCGGACAGGTCGACCAGGCGGGAGTTGTGCGTGGCGCGGGCGATCGCCTGGTGCAGGGCGTGGTCCGCCAGCCGGCGGGCGTCCCGGCCGGTGGCGTGCGCGTACTCGCCGACGGCCCGGCGGATCGCGTCGATGTCCGCGTCGGATCGCCGCTCGGCCGCGGTGCGCGCGATCTGCGCCTCGACGAGCCGCCGGTAGTCCAGCAGCTCGGTCAGCTCGTCCCAGGCCGGGTCCAGCGTGCGCTTGATCATCTCATCCGAGCTCGGGCCCGCGCCGGTGTGGATGAAGGTGCCGCCGCCGCGGCCGCGCCTGGTGGTGACGTAGCCCGCGGCCTGCAGCCGCTGCAGCGCCTCGCGCACCGTGGTCCGGCTTACCTCCAGCGTGGCGGAGAGCTCCCGCTCGGTGGGCAGCCGCTGGCCTGGCTCGAACTCGCCGAGCGCGATCGCGGTGACCAGCCGCTCGGCGATCCGCTGGCCGGCGGTGCGCATCGGCACGGGGGCCAGCAGGGCACCGAAGGGCTCGGCGTAGGAGGCCTGCGCGACGCCGCCGGGCGCCGCCCCGGCCGGGCTATTCCGCATGTACGCACCCGTGTGGTCTAAAGGACTGATTTTTAGACCATTTTGGGGATGCTGGATCGCCTTGTCAATGGCAGCCGCCGATGACAAGGACCGGGTCGGCGAGGCCGCGGGGGTGAGGCAGGGCCGCGGACCCGGTCCGTTCGGAAGCTTTCTAATGATCCCGAACGGGCGTGGCTACCTGCCGGCATCACAGCGCGTGCAGTCCGTCGAGGACCTGCTTGAGCAGGTGCTTGTCGGTCATCCGGCCTCGTGGCGCCGCGACCCGCACCTCGATCAGGCCCTCGTGGACGAGGTCGTCGAGCAGGACGCGGACCACGCCGAGCGGGAGACCCACGGCCGAGGCCAGGTCGGCGACGGCGATGGGGTCGCGGCACAGGTCGAGGATCTGGCTGCGTTCGGGGGTGAAGGAGAAGCTTTCCGCCGGCCGGCCGGTGCAGGCGACGATGTCGATCAGGTTGAAGTAACGCTCACCTCTCGGGCGTGTCCGGCCGCCGGTGAGGGTGTAGGGCCGGGCCACCGGTCCGGAGTCCCAGTCCATCCATCTGTCATCGTCTGAGCTCATGGTCCGGGCTCACCCAGAGGTGGTGTGGTTTGCGGGGAACCTGGGATTGGCCACCATGTGCTGGCCCACGCGCTTGACCAGGACGGCCATCTCGTAGGCGATAAGGCCAGCGTCGGCGTCCACCTCGGCCAGCACGGCCAGGCAGGTGCCCTGGCCGGCCGCAGTGATGAACAGCAGCGCCGCGTCCATCTCGATGATGGTCTGGCGGACCTCGCCGCCGGCAAATCGCTGGCCCGCACCGCGGGCCAGGCTCTGCACGCCGGCGGCCAGGGCGGCCAGGTGGTCAGCGTCGTCCTCGCTGAGCCCCGGGGAGTTGCCCAGGGGCAGGCCGTCAGGCGAGAGGATGACCGCCTGACGGACGCGGTGGACCGTCGAGACCAGGTTCTCCAGCAGCCAGTTCAGGCCGCCGGGAGCCGATCTGGAGATCATCGCCCGGCCTCGCCGTGGCCGGAGCCGGGATTCCCGGTCGGCGGGTCCTCCCCCAGCCGGTCGGCCGCGGCCCGGCCGCTGCGCCAGCCCTGCTGGATGGATGAGATCATAGCCCGCACCTGATCGGCCGAGCGCGCCTCGTGCTGGCCGCCGCCGGCCGCGGCGGGCGGGGCGTCGCGGAGCTGCGGCGCCAGGTTGGCCTGGCGCATCCGGCGGGGCAGCCCCAGGGGCGAGTCCGCGCTGGCGGGCATCCGGTCATCCGGGCTGGCCGTCTGCTGAGCGGGGCCGGTGGTCTCGTCCGGCCGTTCGGCCCAGGGCGGGTGCTGGGTCCGTACGTTCCCTGGCTCCGCGTAGCCTGCCCTCGCGTTGAGTTCGAGGCGCGGCGACGGCCTGGTCGCCGCGGTGTCCGCGGCCCGGCCGAGCGCGGCGACGGCGTCTGGGCGGCGGGATCCTCCTCGGTCACGACGAGGTGGTGCGGCAGCAGCACGATGGAGGCGGTCCCGCCGTAGGCCGACCCGCGCAGCGAGATCTTGATCCCGTGCCTGGCGGCCAGCCGGCTGACCACGAACAGGCCGAGCTGGTCGCTGTCGGCCAGGTCGAACTCGGGCGGCCGGACCAGCCGGTCGTTGAGCACGGCCAGCGTCTCGGCGGGGATGCCGAGCCCGCGGTCCTCGATCTCCACCACGAAGCCGTTAGCCACCCGGCTGGCGCTGACCCGGACGCGGGTGTTCGGCGGCGAGTAGAGCGTGGCGTTCTCGATCAGTTCGGCCAGCAGGTGGGTCACGTCGGCCACGGCGGCGCCGGGGATGAGGTCGTGGGAGTCGGTGACCATGTCCACCCGGACGTAGTCCTCGATCTCGCCGATCGCGCCGCGCAGCACCTCGACGACCGGGACCGGCTGGCGCCAGCCGCGCCCAGCCGCCGCGCCGGACAAGATGATCAGGCCTTCCGCCTGCCGCCGCATGCGCGTGGTCAGCTGGTCCAGCCGGAACAGCTGGGCGAGCGCCTCGGGGTCGTGCGTGCCGCGCTCCATCTCGTCCAGCATCTTCAGCTGCCTTTGCAGCAGGGACTGGTTGCGCCGGGCCAGGCTGCGGAAGACGTTGCTGACTCCCTTGCGCAGCTGGGCCTGGCCGACCGCCGCCTCCACCGCGGTCCGCTGCACCGCGGAGAACGCGTCGGCGGTCTCGGTTACCTCCCGGGTCCTGGTCCGCAGCGCCAGCGGCGGCGCCTCGGCCTCCACGTCCACGTCCTCGCCCTTGCGCAGCCGGCTGACCACGGCGGGCAGCCGCTCGTCGGCCAGTGCGCGCACCGCCTTCTTGAAGCCGGTCAGCTCGCGGGTGATGCGATTGCCGAACCCCAGCAGCAGGAGGGCGGAGAGAATGACCGCTACCAGACCGGCCCCGCCGACGATGAACAGGCGCAGCAGGATGACGTTGCCGGCATGGGAGGCTCCCCTGGTCGTGTCAGCGCGGGCGAGGTTCTCCGCGCCGATGAACGGGCCCATGACCGACGTCAGGCCCGCCTGCCAGGCGGCGGGGCTCACCGGAATCCGGGCACCGGGGCTAGCCGCGGCGATCCGGTCCTCCATCGCCTTGAACCCCCGGTACACGGGCGAGGCGAAAACCTGGAGGTAAGGGTCCTGGTTCTGCTGCCAGTACCCCGGCGATTCCCCGACCTGCTCCATGAGCCGCTGCTCGCCGACGTACTGCGTGAACAACTGGTGCTCGGCCGCGGACATCCGGCCGCCCGAGACCAGCGCGCCGCCCACCAGGGCGGCCTCCCGGCCGATGTATTCCAGCGCCTCCCCTTCGTCGGCGGCCCCCTCGCCCTGCTCGTAGAGCACGACCCCCATGCCAGGGTCGGCCAGCGCGCCGTGGCCGAGCGTGAACGACGCGTCGTAGACGCCGTTATAGGCCTGGAACGCCGCCAGCGGCTGGAGGGTGCCCGCGTCGACCGCCGCCCGGATCTGGGGAAGCTGACCGAACTTCGCGGCCACCGTCGCCATCGCCGACCTGGCCAGCGGGACTTGCACGCCGGCCGCCTGTGCGGCCGCCGCGCGGAACGCCGCCACGGCGGCATCGGTGTGCTTGCGCTGCGCATCGAGTCCGGCGCGGGGCAGCTGGCGATGCGCGCTCAGCCAGATGAAGGTGTCCGTGCGCTCAAGCACCAACTCCTGGAACAGCGCCTGGGTCGGAGCGCCGATGATCCGGTTAGCCGTGTCGGAGCTGCGCTTGGCGATGGCAGCCCCGACCGTGCCGCTCGCGGCGTAGGCCCACAGCGCTACCAGCGAGACCAGCGGGATGATCAGCAGGACGGTGAGCGTGGATCTGATCGGTCGCTGACGGTCCTGGTAGCCGCGGGTACCACGGCCCGAGCGGTACGTGGACGCCTGCGGCCCGCCAGGCAACCGGTGCTGGCCTCCCGTGGGGGCATCTCCCGGCTCCCGTGCAGTTCTTCCCCGGCTCATCGTGCTTCCTGTCGTTATCGAGCTAAGGCCTAAGAAACTACGGATCGTGATAGTGCCTCGTGGGCGCCTCAGGATCAAGGCGACGCTAGCAGCCGAAAGCGGAGATTTACAGGTATATTACCGATATTTGGAACATTTCCTTCGCCGTTACGAAGAACGGTCTTTCCGTTTCTGCTTCTGCCTGGTCGCTGACCGTATTTGAACTCAGAACGTGTCAGGCGCCACTCCTGTGGCCCGATGAGCGGCGAGTAAGGCTCCGGCGGTCACCGGCCCCCCGGCCGGTTCCCGGTGGCTGTCTCTCCGTCGGGGCGCGCCATGGCCGGCGTTACAGGTGGCTGTCTCTCCGTCGGGGCGCGCCATGGCCGGCGTTACACAATCAGGAGTATTCCGGCGGGCGCCATCAGCGCTACGGCGCGCAGCGTCAGGAAAGCCAGCCTGCAGGTGACGCCGGTCCACATGATCCGCCGCGCCCAGCGGCGATCGGCCCGCAACTGGGCGGCTATCGGCCAGAAGCCCTCTTGATCCTTCATCGGTTCCCTGGCTGATGCCGAGGCTCCGGGCGTCGATGTGCCGCTGCGGGCCGCGGCCGGCAGCAATGTGTCGGCGAGCGCGGCGAGGGATCGCTTGAGCTGGCTCATTTCCCACCCCTTTAGGGCTGGTGAGACCACGGTGTCGGGGGCATCATAATGATTAAGTATTTACTCTGCAAGAGGCTGGGCGCCCGGTCGGCACACTCCGGCGACCGCCCCGGTCCGCCGGTGCGTGACCGGTTACGATGAGAGTATGCGCATACTTATCGCGGGCGGGGCGGGGGCGCCTGGTGGCTAAGGCGGCGGTTCACCCGGCGGGGGCGGCCGGGGGCGGGCCGGGGCCGCGGCGGCGGCTGACCGCCGAGGCCCGCAAGACCTCGATCCTGGCCGCGGCCAGGCGCGCGTTCACCGAGACCGGCGACATGAACGGCACCACCATCAAGGTGATTGCCGAGCACAGCGGCATCAGCGAAGGGGTGATCTACCGCCACTTCGAGAGCAAGGACCAGCTGTTCATCGAGGCCGTGGTCGAGCCGCTGAAAAAGGCGGTCGATGACCTGGTCGCCGCCACCGCGGCGGTGGACCGCGACGAGCCGCTGACGCCGGCCCGCCAGCTGGAGACGATGACCGGCCTGTACCGGCAGCTCACCTCCACCCTGGACCAGGTCCTCCCGCTGCTCGGCCTGGTCCTGTTCGGAGACCCCCAGGTAGCCCGGCGGTTCTACCGCGAGAACTTCGCCGTGGCCATGGACCGCCTGGCCGAGGCCTGGCGCGAGGTCGAGGACCGGTACGGCTTCCCGTTCGAGTCCCCCGACATCTCCGCCCGCGCCGTGATGGGCATGGCCCTGATCCTGGCCCTGGAAAGCCACCACGCCAGGACATACGACCGCGACCGCGCCCTGGCCCTGATCAGCGCGGGCACCGTCAAGGGCTTCTTCCCCGCCATCGAGCCCGCCCGCCGCCGCCGCTGACCCGCGGCGAACCGCAGACATGGACCCCGCCGCGGTCATCACCGAACTAGCCCGCCGCTTTCAGGCCGGGGACACCCCCGGCGCGCTGCGCCTGTTCCACCCCGGCATCCGCATCCAGCAGCCCGCGTCACTGCCGCACGGCGGCTGGCACCACGGCCACGACGGCGTCGCCGCGATGGGCGCCATCTTCGGACGTTTCTGGGAGCGGACCATCAGCCCGCCCCGGATCCTGGGCTGCGGCCAGACCGTGGTGCAGGTGACCACCCAGACGTGGACGGCCAGGGCCACCGGCCGCTCGGCAACAGTCGACGTCGTCGAGCTATTCGCCGTCATCGGCGGGCTCGTCGCCGAGATCAGGGTCTTCCAGCAGGACACCCACCTGCTGCTGGACACCCTCACCGAGCCAACCCGCCCGGACCAGAACCCATCGTTGTGATGCGATGAAGGAGCGGGCCTCCGCTCCTGGCGGATGCTGGAAGTGATCAAGCATCCGTCTCCACCAGGGAACAGGAGGCCCACGATGGCGGAAGCATATGACGGCCGGCAGGTCGTCGGGATGGACCTGC
>WNGG01001123.1_pt1 | contig 57624 bp, 42 predicted proteins | sample 5400661 | NCBI WGS metagenome assembly WNGG01 (sample SAMN13153372, study PRJNA577476) | soil metagenome | isolation source: 100 cm soil or saprolite under Garry oak tree replicate 1 | place: USA:California | collected 2016-06-15
GGACGGCGGCCCTCACTTACATCACTTGAACTCGTATGCTCCGATCGTATACCCGCCGGTGGCCGGACGCAGGGCGCCGGTGATGTCGTTGGGCACCATCGTCAACGGCAGGCCGGCCCCGATCGCGGGGCTCCCCGCCTGCACCCGGAAGTCGAGCCCGCCGGCATTCACGAACTGCGGATCGGTGTTGTTCATGTTAGCCGAGAGTGTCGCACCCGAGCCCGTGCTCGCCACCGCTCCAAAGGCGATGTTGTTGGACAGCGTCGCGTTCGTCAGGCCGCCGGTGTCGAGCCAGACGCCAGCCGTCGTCGGCTGGTAGAAGATGTTGTTCGCGATCAGCAGGTTGGTCACCCCCGTCGCGATGATGATCTGACCGTCGCGCCACGGATTCGGGAAGGCGAAGGTATTGTTCACGATCGTCAGCCCGGTCGTCACCGCGCCGTTGCCGTTGTAGCGCTGGATCGCCCAACCGTGGGTGAAGTTGTAGAACACGTTGTTGCGGATTACGACGTTGTTGCCGATCCCGTGATAGACCCCGTGGTCATGGTTCTGCCAGTTGGCGTTCGGCTCCACGCAGCCCTGCTCGCCCGGTCCCAGCCGCCCCACGTCGTGAATGACGTTCCGCTCGATGGTGAGGTTATCGGAGTAGGCATCCACGCCCACGATCCCACCCACATCCCCGGTGCAGATGTGCCCGATGTCGTGGATGTGGTTCTGCACCACGTCGACATCGTGGTTCCCGCCGACACTCTCCGACCCACCATACGCGTCGATGCCGTAGCGGCTGGTGTTGCGCACCTCGAAGCCCTCGACCCGGACGTAGTTCCCGTTGATCTCGATGCCGACGCCGGAGGCGTTGTTCTGGCCGTCGATCACGGCGCCCCACAGGTTCGCCGACCGGAACACGAGCCAACCCGCGGCGGTGCCGCTGCGACTGATGGTGACGACGTTGCCGCCGCCGGTGTACACGCCATCGTTCACGATGACCGTGTCGCCGGGGTTGGTCACGTCCGCCGCGTGCTGCAACGTGCGCCAGGGAGCCGTGCTGGTGCCCGCGTTACCGTCGTTGCCGCTCGCCACATCGACGTAGTGGCAGGCGCTGACGCAGCTGCCGGGCGGGGGCGCCGCCGTCACCGCGATGGCGGCCGTGCCGCTCTTGCCCCCGCTCGTCGCGGTGATCGTGGCGCTGCCCACAGTCACACCCGTCACGAGCCCGGAGGCGCTCACCGCGGCCGCTGCCCCGTTGCTCGTCGTCCAGGTGATTGTCCGGCCGTTGAGCGGATTCCCGGCTGAGTCCTTGGCGGTCGCATTGAGCTGCAGCGTGCTCCCCACGGCAACACTCGCCAACGCGGGGCTCACGGTCACAGAGGCAACTGGTACGACGGTCACGGTCAGTGACGCCGTGCCACTCTGTCCCCCGCTCGTCGCCGTGATGGTGGTCGAGCCCGCGGCCCGTGCCGTCACCAGCCCGCTGGTGCCGACGGTGGCCACAGTCGTGTTGCCGCTGGACCACGCCACGCTCCTCCCGGTCAGCGGGTTCCCCCCCGAATCCTTCGGCGTCGCGGTCAGCTGCACGGTCTGCCCGACGAAGAGCCCCGCCGACGCCGGGCTCACCGTGACCAACGCGACCGGAACGGCCTGCACGGTGATGGCGGCCGTGCCCGTCTTGCCGCCGCTCGTGGCGGAGATCGTGGCGCTACCCGCCGTCACTCCCTGCACAAGCCCGCTCGCGCTCACACTCGCGACGCCCGAGCTGTTGCTCGTCCAGGTGACGGCCCGCCCCGCGAGCGGATTCCCCGCGGAGTCTTCCATCAGCGCGCTCAGCTGGACCGTATTCCCCGCCGTCAGGCTGGCCGTGGCGGGTGTGACGAGCACGGTATCCACGGGGACGGCGCCGGCGCAGAGAACGCTCACGCTCGCCAGGGCGTTCTTGCCTCCCGGGTTGCTGGTGGCGGTCACCGTGTAGTCGCCGCACGCGGTCGCGTGATAATGACCGTAATGGCGGCCATGATTGCTGCTCGTGTCGATGGCGCCCCCGGTGGCACTCCACGCCACGGCGATCGACGCCGTGTCCCCCGCGGTGGTCAAGCCGACCGCGGTGAATTCCTGAGTGGCGTTTTGCTGCAGGGTGGCCGTTTGCGGGGTGACGAAGAACTGGGCGAGCGTTGCACCCGGGTCCGTGACCGCGACCGGGCGTTCACAACCGAGCACCGCCACGGCGGCGAGCGCCGCGGCGGGCCACGCGCGGTCTTTCATGAGCGCCAACCGGCACGACAGCTTGTGCTTGAAGGTCATGGTTTCTGCTCCGCGGAGGCGGATGGAGGGGGGGGAGTATGGCACACGCGGCGGGAGGGAGAATCCACGACCGCCGCTTTGGTCAACGAGAGACGATGCGACAGCTTGAATCCAAACGGCATGCTGGGCCCCGGTTGCGTTAGCCTACGTCGGGGTCTCTTTGGGGCTGGCGCATGAAATGGAAGAGCCGCCGCGAGACCTGATGATCGATTCGCTGGCGGCCCGGCGGACCTAGCGACGTCGCGTCGCCGTAGTCCCGTGACTCTGCGTCACCGTCTTTCGACGGGTTTGCTCTGAGCAGCGATGATGAACTGCGCTTTTTGCGATCCGTGTCGTCGTGACACTATTTTCGTTGCGTCCCCGCATCTGCCCAGCCCCGCCGCACCGCAGCGATAGTACATCACGACGACCGGCGACGCAAGTCATTTTGGGGATTTTTCGGTTTTTGGGGGTTTCGAAAGGGATCGACCTAGGCGCGACAGATCTCATCCAACTCATCGAACCCCACCAGCACATCGCGCGGTTTGGACCCATTGGCGGGGCCGAGAATGCCGGCGAGCTCGAGCTGATCGATGATGCGCGCCGCGCGCCCGTAGCCGATGCTCATGCGCCGCTGCAGCAGCGATGTGGAGCCGAGCTGATTCTGAATGCACACCTCGGCGGCCTGACGGAACAGCGAGTCGCGTTCGCCGGGTGTGCCCTCCTCCCCCGTCCCGCGTCCCTCGTCCTCCGCTTTCTCGGCCTCCTCGAGTGCCGCGACCTGCGCCTTGTACCAGTCCATCAGGCGCTCGGTCTCTTCCGTTGAGATGAAGGCGCCCTGTACGCGCATCGGCTCGCTCTTGCCGGGGGGCAGGAACAGCATGTCGCCGTTGCCGAGCAGCGTTTCCGCCCCGTTCTGGTCCAGGATGGTGCGGCTGTCCACCTTGGCCGACACGCGGAAGGCGACGCGGCAGGGAAAGTTGGCCTTGATGAGCCCGGTGATCACGTTCACGGAAGGGCGCTGCGTCGCCAGCACCAGGTGGATCCCGATCGCGCGGGCCTTCTGCGCCAGCGTGCCGAGGGGAGTCTCGATTTCGCCCTGCACCGTGAGCATCAGGTCCGCCAGCTCGTCCACGATCAGCACGATGTAGGGCACGACCCCGCCCGAATACTCGCCGTCGAGCGGCAGCTCCTTCTGGATTCCCGCCTGCGTGGCCAGCGTCTCGCGCGGCCCCTTGAGCGGCTTTTTGTCATCGACCTTCTTGTTGAAGTCGACGATGTTGCGCGCGTGGTTCGCGTGCAACAGCCGGTAGCGCCGCTCCATCTCCCACACCGCCCACTTGAGCACGCTCGCGGCCTTGTGGTGGTTGGTCACCACCGGCAGACCCAGGTGCGGCAGCTTCTCGTACATCGAGAGCTCGACCATCTTCGGGTCGATCATCAGGAGCTTCAGCCGCTCGGGCGGGTGCGTGTAGACCAGGCTCGTGATGATGGTGTTGATGCAGACGGATTTGCCGGAGCCGGTGACGCCCGCGATCAAGAGGTGCGGCATCTTGGCCAGGTCCGCGACCACCGGTTCGCCTTCGAGATTCTTCCCCAGGCCGAGCGGCAGCGCGCGGCTCGCCCGCTGGTAATCGGCGCCCTCGATCAGCTCGCGCACGTGCACCATGCGGGCGATCGGATTGGGCACCTCGATCCCGACCGCCGCCTTGCCCGGGATGGGGGCCACGATGCGCAGCGACGGCGCCCGCATCGCGAGGGCCAGGTCGTCGGCCAGGGAGGCGATGCGTCCGACCTTCACGCCCGGGCCGGGCGCCACTTCGTATTGGGTCACGACCGGTCCGACCGTGCGACCCGCGATCGAGCCTTCCACGCGGAACGTCTGCAGCGTCTCGATGAGCTTCTGGCCCATCTGCTCGATCTGCACCAGCCCGGCGTCGGTGTCCTCGGGAGGGGCGGGGTTCAACAAATCGATTGGCGGGATGAGAACCCCTTCAGCGGGATGCGGGATACGAGATGCGGGAGGCGTGGCTTTGGTCTTGCGGGCCTTGGCTTCCTTCAGCGCCGCGACCCTACGGTCCCGCTCTTCGTCCGCGGCGACGCGCTGAGGCTTTTCTTGCTTCGTCGCGTCTCGCATCCCGCTTCCCGCATCCCGCATCCCGCCCTTCGCATCCCGCATCCCGCTTCCCGCATCCCGCTTCCCGATTCCCGTCTCCCGTGTCCGCAACGCGACCAGCGGATGCCACCCGACCGTGAGGATCCCCAGCGCCGAGAGCGCGAACAGGCCGACCAGGGCTCCTCCTGCCGTGCCCACCGCCTGATGGATGCCGTGCGCCACGAGCGCGGGCGCCACGCCGACGAGCCGCTGGGTGGAGCTCCACGCGGCATAGTCCGCCGGGAAGCGGGCGCCGGTGAGCGTGCCGATGCCGTAGGGCAACAGCAGCACGAGGCCCGCGCCGAGCGCGGCCGTTCGGCCCCACGAGAGGCTGCCGAGGCGCTCGAATGCCGCGAGCGCCCACCCGATGCCCAGCAACGGCACCACCGCGGAGCCGGCGCCGAGCGTCCGCCACAACAGCGTGCCGATGTGGTCGCCCCAGCTCCCCGTGATGGGAAGGCGCAGCAGCGTGAGTCCGAGGAACAGGCCGACGACGAGGGCGCCGATACCGATCAGCTCCTGGCGCGCCTTCGCGTTCATGTGATGCGGCGGTCCGCGTAGGTGGGGACGACGCCGAACCGGTCCGGCCGGGCGGCGAAGGCGACGTCCTCTTCCAGATCGACCTCGCCGAGCTGGTGTGCCGCGTCCGAGCGCTCCAGCGCCTCGGTCCAGCTGCTCAGCTCGTCCGTGAGGGCGAGGGCCGCGCGGGCCGCGTCGTTCAGGGCCAGCTTGCGGAGACCCTTCTTCACGCCCTTGATCACGCGGCCCGCCGTATAGGCATCCTCGATGGCGAACTGCTTCTCGCGGCCGGCGCAGATGATCACCAGATCGCGCGGCTCGACGAGCAGCGCGCGGGCGCGCTCGACCAGGGCCTTGAAGTTCACGGGGGCGCCCACCAGCACCGGCTCCCCGCCCTGCGCGGCGACCAGCGCGGGCGTCCCATTCGTGGTGGCGAGCACGATCGTCTTGCCCGCCACCGCCGCCGGCACCATCTCCCGCGGCGAGTTGCCCAGCGCGAACCCTTCGATTTTCACACTGCGGCGCTCACCGGCCAGGAGCACGCCGTCCTTCTCGAGGTTCGAGGCGAGGCGGACCGCCTCCTCGGAGGTCGCGGCGGGGATCACCGCCTTGGCGCCGTTCGCCAGGGCCGTGATGATGGTGGTCGTCGCGCGCAGGACGTCGATGACGACCACGCCCCGGCCGGCGAGATCCCCCGTGCCGAGGCCGAGCGGAGTGAAGTAGACGTCGATCTTCATGCGGGGGGCTGGAGCAGCTGCGGCTCGCGCTCGAGGAACTTGGTGTCCACGCGGCCCGCGACGAAGTCGGGATGGCGCATGACCCGACTGAGGAAGGGAATGGTCGTGGTCACGCCTTCAATGATAAACGAGTCGAGCGCCTGGCGCATGCGGGCCAGCGCCTCCGCCCGGCTGTTGCCGTGGACGATCACCTTCGCGAGCAGGGAATCGTAGAACGGCGGTACCGTGTAGCCCGCGTAGATGTGGGTGTCGACGCGTACGCCCGGTCCGCCCGGCGGGTGGTACGCGGTGATCGTCCCGGGACTGGGCTGAAAATTGCGCGCCGGATCTTCCGCATTCACGCGGCACTCGATGGCATGCCCGCGCAGCCGGTTGCCGTTCATCACGAACGACAGCGGCTCCCCCGCGGCCACCCGGATCTGCTCTTTGACGAGATCGAAGTTGGTGCACATCTCGGTGACCGGGTGCTCCACCTGGATGCGCGTGTTCATCTCCATGAAGTAAAACGCGCCGTCCTCGTCGAGCAGGAACTCGATCGTCCCCGCGCCCACGTAGCCGATCGCTTCGGCGAGCCGTACCGCCGAGTCGCCGATGTCCTGGCGCAGCGTCGCGTCCACGACCGGGCTGGGAGCTTCCTCGACGAGCTTCTGATGGCGCCGTTGCACCGAGCAGTCCCGCTCGCACAGGTGCATGATCCGCCCGTGCGTGTCGCCCATGATCTGGATCTCGATGTGGCGCGGCCGCGCGAGGTACTTCTCCAGGTAGACCTCGTCCGAGCCGAAGGCGGCCAGCGCTTCCTGCTTCGCGAGCGAAAACGCCTGCGGGAATTGCTCCCCGTCCTGCGCCACGCGCATCCCCTTCCCGCCCCCGCCCGCCGCCGCCTTGATGATCACCGGAAAACCGATCTTCTCGGCCAGCTTGAGCCCCGCGTCGGCGTCCTCCACCGCGCCGGGCGAGCCCGGCACCGTGGGCACCTTGAGCCGTTGCGCCAGCTTGCGCGCCGCCGCCTTGTCGCCCATCTGGCGGATCTGGTCGCCCGTCGGACCGACGAAGGTGATGTTCGACGTGCGCACGATGTCCGCGAATTCGGCGTTCTCGGCGAGAAAGCCGTAGCCGGGGTGGAGGGCGTCCGCCCCCGTGATCTCGGCCGCGGCGATGATGCGGGGAATGTTCAGGTAGCTGTCGCGCGCCGGCGCCCGCCCGATGCACACATCGTCGTCGGCGAAGCGCGTGTGCAGGCTGTCGCGATCCGCCTCGGAGTACACGGCCACCGTCTCGATGGCGAGCTCCTTACACGCACGGATCACCCGCAGGGCGATCTCCCCGCGGTTGGCAATCAGCACCTTCTTGAACATCAGGGCGTGATGTCGCCGCGCAGGCCCGCCGCGGCCGTGGTCCCGCCAAACGACTGGCTATCCCCCGAATCGACCCCCGATACCTTCAGCGCGAACTCGCTCGGGTTCGTGGCGTAGAAGATCGCGCTCTCGTAGCTCACCATGCCCTGCTGGTACCAGTGGAACAGCGATTGATCGAAGCTCTGCATGCCGTATTGCACGGAGCCCTGCGCGATCAGGTCGGGAATGGAGAGCGACTTCGTCAGGTCGCGCATGTTCTCCTGCACGGCGGCGGTGTTGATCAACACTTCCGACGCCGGGACGCGACCCTTGCCGTCCTTGCGCGGCACCAGCCGCAGCGACACGATCGCCTGCAGCGCCGTCGAGAGCAGGTGCCGCACCTCGTCGTGCTGGTGCGGGGGAAAGAACGAGATCACGCGGTTGATCGTCTGGGTCGCGTCGGTCGTGTGCAGCGTCGAAAACACCAGGTGCCCGGTGTCGGCCGCCTTGAGCGCGGTGTCGAGCGTCTCCATGTCACGGATCTCGCCGATCAGGATCACGTCCGGCGCCTGGCGCAGCACGTGGCGCAGTGCCGCATTGAACGACAGCGTGTCGTTCCCCACCTCGCGCTGCGAGATGTTGGACAGGTTGTCGCGGTGCAGGAACTCGATCGGGTCCTCGATCGTGATGATGTTCACCCGGCGGCTGGTGTTGATGTGGTTGATCAGCGCCGCCAGCGCCGTCGACTTGCCCGAGCCCGTCACGCCCGTCACCAGCACCAGCCCGCGCGGCCGCAGCCCGATCTCCTCGAGCACCGGGGGCAGGTTCAAGTCGCGGATCGTTTTGACTTCATACGGAATCGCCCGGAACGCGAACGCCACGGTGCCGCGCTGCTGATACACGTTGGTCCGGAAGCGACCCACCCCCGGCACGCCGATCGCGAAGTCCGCCTCTTTGTGCTCGGCGAACTCCTTCACCTGCCGCGGGGTCATGATCTGCTCAGCCAGCGACTTCAGCTCCTCAGGCTTGAGCGGCGCGCTCTCCAGCGCCAGCAGCTCGCCGTTCACCCGGATCGTCGCCGGCCGGCCCACTTTCAAGAGCAGGTCCGACGCGTTGCGCTGGACCATGAGCGTGATGGCCGCCTTGAAGTTGAAAGTCGGTTGGCCGCTGTGGGGAGCTTCAGGCATGGGGGTCGACTCGGAAAAGGGCCTGTCCGAACTCGACGGGCTGGGAGTTCTCCACCAGCACCTCCCGGATCACGCCCGCCACCTCGGACTCGATTTCGTTCATGATCTTCATCGCCTCGATGATGCACACCACCTGCCGCGGCCCCACGCGACTGCCCGCCTTGACGTAGGGCCCGGCGCCCGGCTCCGGAGCGGAGTAAAACGTCCCCACCATGGGCGACTTGATCTCGAGGAGCTGCGACGGAGCCGAGACGGCCCCCCCCGCCCCGGGAGCAGCTGGCGCCCGCTGGGCTGCTGCGGAGGAGGGGGGGGCCGCCGTCTCCGCGACGGGCGCTTGCGCCACGACCACGTGCTGACCGCCGGCGTTCGCCTGGTGGCCGGCCTTGGTCAGCCGCACCACCGACCAGGACCCGAACAAACCCCGGCGCACCTCGATCGCTCCCAGCTCGGGCGCATCCTTCAGGATCTGCACCAGCTGGGCGATGATGTCGAGGTTCATGTCTCCCGGTCGCGCCGCATAGGGTCCAAAGTTACACGACCTCCACGAGGTCCGTCAGCCCGTCCGACAACAGCTCCGCCGTGCCGCCGTCCGAGGGGAGGTGCACATCGTCCTCGATGCGCACGCCGCCCTCGCCCGCCAGGTATACGCCTGGCTCCACCGTGACCACCGCGCCGCCGGGCAGCGGCTCGACGTTGGTCTTGGACAGGCGGGGCGCCTCGTGCACCTCGAGCCCCAGCCCGTGGCCGAGCGAGTGCCCGAACGCCTCTCCCAGACCGCGCGCCGCGATCGGCTCCCGGGCCAGCGCGTCGGCGTCCCGCCCGCTCATCCCCGCGCGCACGCCGCCGCGCGCCCGCCGCTGCGCGTCGTACACCACCCCGTACAGCGCGCGCTGCCGCTCGCTGGCGCGGGCGCCCACGACCACGGTGCGCGTGATGTCGGCGCAATACCCGTCGACTTGCGCCCCGAAGTCCAACAGCAGCCACTCGCCCATCGCCACGACGCGCCTGCTCGAGCGTGCGTGCGGCAGCGCGCTGCGTGGTCCCGAGGCCACGATGGTCGGAAAGGGGTGTCCCTCACTCCCCAGCTGGCGCAGCGCCCCTTCGAGCAGACCGGCGATCGCCAGCTCGGTCATGCCGGGACGCACCTGCGCCAGCGTGCGCCGCAGGGCCTCACCGGCGAGCAGGGCGGCCCCGCGAATCGCCGCGACCTCACCCTCGTCCTTCGCCGCGCGCAGCCGTTCCACCAGCTCGGTGACCGGCCTCCAGCGCCACGGCTTGCCCGCCTCGGCGAAGCGGCGGGCGTCGTGCACCGTGAGCGCGTGCGCCTCGTACCCGATCTCCGTGAGGGGCCCGAGCGTCGCGAGCTCCCGGAAGAAGCGGTCCCACACGCTCGTGCCCTCGACCTCGACGCGCGCCACCGCTCCCGCTTCGGCGCGGGCCTGCTCGTCGTAGCGAAAATCCGTCACGAGCAGCACGTCGCCGCGCGTCACGGCCACGAGGGCCGCCGAGCCGGAGAACCCGGTGAGGTAGCGGATGTTGGCGCGCGACGCGACGAGCAGCCCGTCCAGCCCCTCGGCGGCGAACGCCCGGACGAGCGCCTCCTGCCGCGAGCGCCGCCGGTCAGGCGCCATGGCGGGCCTGGAGATAGCCGACCAGGCCCTCGAGTCCCAGCCGATAGCTCTCGGCGCCGAACCCCGTCACCATGCCGACCGCGGCATCCGCGAGCATCGAGCGCCGTCGCTCGGGCTCGCGGGCGAACAGGTTGGACAGGTGCACTTCGACGAACGGCAGGCGTACTGCGAGCAGCGCGTCGCGTACGGCGAGACTCGTGTGCGTGTACGCCGCGGCGTTGATGACCAGCCCGTCCGCCTTGCCCTTCAGCCCCTGGATCGCGTCGACCAGCTCACCCTCGTGATTCGTTTGGGTCCAGGACACGTCGATGCCGAGCGCGCGCGCCCGCTCGCGCGTACGCGCCTCGATCTCCGCCAGCGTCGTCCGCCCGTACAACTCCGGCTCGCGCTCGCCCAGCAGATTCAGGTTGGGGCCGTTCAGCACGGCGATGTGCACTAGGACTTGAGGCCCCTGAGCCAGGCCTGGAACTGATCGAGGTCGCCTTCGTCCTCCATCGGGGGCCGGCCCCTCGACCCGGAGCCGCGGGCCGGACCGGCAGGCGCGGCGCCTGCTTCGGCTGACGCAGGGGCGCCGGCCGCCGGAGCGGGCGGCGGGCTGAAGAACTGGTCGAACGAAAACCCGCCGGGCGGGGGCGGAGTCGCGGGTGCCGGCTCCACGGGCGGCGGCGCGCTCGCGTCCGCCGCCGCAGGGGTCCGCGGGGCCTCCTCGCCGAACACCGCGTCGAGCGTGATGGTGTCGGCGGCGGGCCGGCTGGCCTCGCCGGGCGCCACGATTTCGGGCGCCGGATCGGGCTCGGGCGGCGCGATGGAGAACGCACCGTCGAGCGGCGAACCCGGGGACCAGAGGCCGGGCAACGGCTCCGGATCGGGCGGTGCGCTCGAGCCCGGAGCCGGTGGCCGGGCTGCCAGGATTCTCCGCAAGAAGGTCGGTACGGACTCCCCCGTCTCCGCGCCGCTCGCTCGCGAGTCGCCCGACGCCAGGCCGGCGACGCGCGCCCGCAGCCGCGGGTCCCCCGGTCGCTGGGCGAGCAACGCCTGATAGACGCGCAGCGCCTCGTCCCGGTGTCCTTGTCGCAGATACAGCTCCGCCATGGTTTCCGTGACGACCGGCTCGGCGCGCGACAGCGCCGCCGTGTCGGCCGCGCCATCGTCGTCGGACAGGGTCACGGCGGCCGGCATCGCGGGAGCGGCGCCCCTCGGAGCAACGGGCGCCCGCTGGGCTGCCGGAACGGGGCCTCCCCCTCCCGACTCCGCGGTCACCTCGTCGGGCATGATCAACGGCAGGTCGATCGTCGGCTGCTCGTCCTCGGGCGGCGGCGCGAGCCCGCTCTCGTATTGGGTGTGCGCCAGCCCTTCGACCACGAGGTCCTGCGGTTTGAGCTCCACCTCTTCCTGCACCTCGAGCCCTTCAGCCTTGGCGGCGTCGTGAGCCACCGAGTTGAAATCGAGCGTGCCGTCGTACGTCTCGATCTCGCCGGCTGGCGGAGCGGACTTGGTCGGCACCGCGTCCGCGACCCGGGATTCGGATTCGTGCTCGACCACGAAGTCTCGACGCGGCGGGGGGGGCGGGGGGGGCAGGGCGGGAGTCGCCTTGGGCGTGAACGAAGGCGCGCGCGCCGGCTCGGGCACCAGTCGCACCACCCGCTCGGGCGCGGCCGCGCGGGCCGGTGACGCGGCCGGCGAGGGGCTCGAATGGCCGGTGAATCGCGCCGCCCTGCTCCTGGCCCGCGTCAGCGCTTCCGCCGCGTCGCCATTCATCGGGTCGGCCGAGAGCAGCCGCGTCAGCCAATCCACCGCCTCGTCGTAGCGGTGGCCGCGCTCCGCGATCTCCGCCAGGATCTTGAGCGCCAGCACATTTTCCGGGTCGAGCGCCAGGACCTTGCGGAACACATCGGAGGCGCCCGGGTCGTTCTTTTGATCCATGAGACAGCGCCCGAACACGATGTGGGCGCTGACGTAGTCGGGGTGCAGCTCGAGACCCGCCGTACACAGCTCGATCGCTCTATCTAGTTCTCCTGCTTTGCGATAGGCGTCCGCCAGGGGCGCGAAGTTCCGTCCCTTGGGATTCTCGGCCCAACGCTTTTCGAGCTTTTCGATCTCGCTGGTGTAGGCCACGGCCTAAGTGGTTGTGGGAATTGGACGAAGATAGTGTTTGCTCGGGCGCGCTGTCAATTGGAAACGACTCGAATCGCTTGAGTTTTCCCGTTGTCGTTCTTAGACTTAAGCCCCTTCCCACGTGCTCTACTCGGAGTTTTGAGTCCCTATGATGCGCTCGATGCGCGCCATCGTGAAGCCAGTGTTCTACGTGCTGGCCATCTCGTTCATCGCCTGGCTCGCGATCGGTCAGGTCACCGACATCCTGGGCGGTGGCAAAGACGTGGTGCTCAAGGTCAACGGCGAGGTGGTGCGGTCGCAGCCGTTCCAGCTGCAGTACCAGGCGGCGCTCGAGCAGTACCGCCGGCAGCAGGGGGGGGCACGCTTGAGCCGCGAGGACGAGCAGCAGGTCCAGAACCAGGTCGCCGACCAGTTCATACACAACATCCTGCTGGAGCGCGCGTACCGGCGTCTCGGGATCACGGTGTCGGACGAAGAGATCATCCGGGCGGCGCGCAGCGGGCCGCCCCCGCAACTCCTGCAGCAGGTGCTGCAGGAGGCCACCTTTCAGACCAACGGCCAGTTCGACATCACCAAGTGGCAGCGCTATCTGTCGAGCGCGGGACCCGAGTTCACCAGCCAGATCGAGCAGCTGTACCGCGATTATCTCCCCCAGCGCAAGCTGCAGGAATACCTCACCGCGGACGTGTACGTCTCCGATGCCAAGCTCTGGCGCATCTGGCGTGATCAGCACGAAGCGGTGACCGTCGCGGTGCTCGCGATGCGACCCGAGGAGGTGCCCGACTCGCTCGCGCCGGTGTCGGACGCCGAGCTGCGGCAGTACTACGAGGCCCACAAGAACGACTTCAAGCGACCGGCCGCGGCGTGGCTGAGCTACGTCGCGCAGCCGCGCGCCCCGGACGCCCGGGACTCGGTCGCCGCGCTCGCGCGGGTGCGGGCCCTGCGGGCGGAGATCACCGGCGGCAAGGCAAAGTTCGAGGACGTCGCCAAGAAGGAGTCGTCGGACTCGGGGACCGGGGCCCGGGGCGGCGACTTGGGCTGGATCAAGCGCACCCAACCGGGCTTCGATCCCCGTTTCGTGGCGGGACTCCGTTCGCTCACGGTGGGCGTCGTGAGCGAGCCGGTGCTGTCGAGCTTCGGGTACAATTTGATCCGCATCGATGCTGCGAAGGGCGACTCGGTCCACGCTCGGCATATCCTGGTGGCGATCGCGCCCCAGGGGCAGCATCTCGACGCGATCGACGCGCGCACGGACACGCTCGACAAGCGCGCGGGGGATCAGACCGATGGTCGCAGGCTGGACAGCGCCGCGCACCTGCTCAACCTGCCGCTTGCCCGGGCGCCCAAGCTCGTGCAGGGCGAGCGCCTCGTGCTCCCCGAGGGTCCCGTGCCCGACGTGAGCGTCTGGGCATTCGACGCTCGCGCCGGCGAAACCAGCCCGGTGATCGACGGGCCGCGGACCAGCTACGTGTTCCGCCTCGACTCCCTCGACCCGGCCGGCGTGCCGCCGCTGGCACAGCTGCGCGCCCGCGTGCTCGACGAGGCGCGCCACGAGAAGAAAAAGACGTTGGCCCGGCAGCATGCCGAGCAGGTGGCGCGGGAGCTGCGCGACGCCGCCGATCTGCTCGCGGCCGCCCGCGCCCACGGCCTGCGCGCCGAGAAGGAGGGACCGTTCACGCGGGTGACCGCCGCGCCGGAGTTCACTCGTAACCCCGTCGTGTTGGGGGCGGCGTTCGCGCTGCGCCCCGGGGAGCGCAGTCCGCTCATCGCCGGCGAGACGGGGTTCTTCCTGTTGCAGGGGATCGCCCGGACGAACGCCGATTCGGCCGCCTGGCAGAAGCAACGCGATCAGCAGCGAGAGACGCTGATACGACCGATCGAGCAGGCGCGCATTCAGCAGTACCTCGCCGCCCTGCGCGCGCAGGCGACGATCGTGGACCGCCGCAACGAGATCTTCCGTCCCGCGGCGGCCGCGAGCGAGAGCTAGTCGCTCAAGCGCTTCGGATCGCCACTGGAGGGAACGGACCCCGACGCGGCGGGCGGCTGCACGCTGCGCGGCGGCGATGGATCATCGCCGGTGGCCTCCTTGAGGCTCCGCTTGAACTCCTTGATCCCCTGCCCCAGGGAGGATCCGATTTCCGGAATCCGCTTCGCGCCGAACACCAGCACGAGCACGAGCAGGAGAATCAGGATGTGGCTGAACGACAGATCCCCGAACATAGACGCCTCGCGTCAGAAGATCGACCGGGCGACGTAGTACGCCAGCGCGACGCCCACCAGCGCGAGCAGCGATACGTCGAACCCGATCGGCCCGAGCGTGACCGACACCACCAGCAGGTCCATGTGAATCGGTCCCAGCGTGGGGGTCACCGCCCAGGTGAAGATATCCTTCGCCGGCCCCTGCGGCAGAAACCGGCGCAGCAGCGAGTGCAGGAATCCTCCCACCACGAAGCCGGTGGCCAGCACTCCGAAGTAAAATAGCGGCCTGCGCGGGCCTTGCGCCACGGCTTAGTTCCGCCGCTCCACGGCGTACGCGATGCTGTCGCGCAGCGCGTCGCGGGCGGGCGACGCGGGGAGCACCTCCAGCTCCGCCTCCGCCTGCTGCGCCAGCTCGAGCGCGCGCCGGCGGGCGTAGTCCAGGCCGCCGGCGGCGGCCACGCGCCGGATCACCTCCGCCACCAGCGCGTCGGGCGGCTCGGGGGTCCCCATCAGCTCGGCCACGAGCCGGCGGTCGGCCGGCGCCATGTCGCCCAGCGCGGCAATGAGCGGCAGCGTCACCTTGTGCTCCCGCAGGTCCAGCCCCGACGGCTTTCCGGTCACCGCCTCGGCGGCCGTGTAGTCCAGCAGGTCGTCCGCGATCTGGAACGCCATCCCGAGCCGCATCCCGAACCGGGCGAGCGCCTCGCGATACGGTGCGGGCGCGTGCAGCGCCCCGACCTCACACGCGCCGGAGAGCAACGACGCCGTCTTGGCCTTGATCAGCTGGTCGTACTGCTCCTCCCCATAGGAGAGCTTGTCGTGCGCTTCGAGCTGGCGCATTTCGCCGACCGTCATCTCGTTCGTCACCCGCGCGAACACGCGCAGCGGCTCCAGGTCCTCCAGGCGCACCAGCTCGATGATCGCGCGCGAGTAGAGGTAGTCGCCCATGATCACCGCCACCTGGTGGGAGAACAGCGCGTTGATGGTCGGCATGCCGCGGCGCAGCACGGAGTGGTCGACGGAATCGTCGTGCACCAGCGTGGCGAGGTGAATCAACTCCACCACCGCCGCGAGCGTCACGCCGCGCGGCTCGTCCGCGCCCGCCGCCCGGCTCGCGAGCAACAGCAGCGTGGGCCGGAACAGCTTGCCCTTCATCCGCAGCAAGTGCTCGTTGACCTCCGCGATGACGGGGAAGGCGGCCGCGATGATGCGCCCCAGCTCGTCCGCCACGCGCTCCAGGTCTTCGGCCACCGGACGCTGGATGTCGCCGAGGGTGGCGCGGGCGAGTTGTTGGCTCACGTCACTTCGCCTTGGCGAGCGCCTTTTGGCGCGCGCCCACGTCCTTGAACCGGATGTCCACGGCGAACACCCGCCCGTACAGGTCCCGCGCGTCGACCCGTTTGCCCTGCTCCTCGAGCGCCCGGGCCAGCCAGTACAGGATGCCGAGCCGCTCCTGATCGCCCGAGGCCGGCAGCTCGAGCGCGCGCCGCAGGATCGACTCCGCCACCACGTACGCGCCCTTTTCCACGAAGCACACGCCCAGGGCCTCCGAGCTGCGCAGCTTCCCCTCGGGTGCGCGCAGCGCCTTCTGCAGCTCGGCGATCGCCTCGTCGAGCAGCCCCATCTCCTTGAACGCCACACCCAGGTCGTAATGCGCCTGGAAGTCGGCCTCGTCGATGTTCTCGTCGATGCCCTGCTTGAAGCGCTGCAGCATATCCTGGAAGTCCTGCTCTTCGTCGCCCGTCGGCTCCTCGTCGGCCACCTTCATGCGCGTGTCGCGCTCGGGCAGTTCCTCGTCCAGGATCATCGCGCTCAGGTCCACGAACTCTCCCGAGTCGACGGCCTCATCACGCACCTTCAGCTTCGCGTCGCGCGCCGCGGTCTTCTGCTCGGCGCCGCGGACCGGCGCCTTCGCCTTGCGCGGCGGCGGCGGCGGCGCCACCGGGGCCAGCATCGCCAGCGCCGCAGTGGCGCGCTCGTTCCCGGGATCGTGCTCGGCCACCCGCTGGTACACGGCACGCGCCTTGTCGGGGAGGTCGCCGCGCAGCAGCGTGTCCGCCAGCTCCAGGTACGCGCCGATCAGCTTGACCTTGTCACCCGACTTGAACGCGAACTCCACCTGCTTCTGGCGGTGCCGCACGCTGTTGGGATCGAGCCGCAGGATCTCGTCCACGAGATCCTGCGCGTGGGGCAGCCTGCCGCGGTTCTCGAACCCCGTCGTGGCGTGGTCCAGCTCCTCGATGCCGCGCTCGCGCTCTCCCGCTTCGATCAGCGCCTCGCCCAGCGCCTGGTGCTCCTCGGGATCGTCGGGATCGTCGGCCACCCGCGCTTCCAGTTCCTCGATCGTGGGCGGCGTCGGCGTCGCCTCGATGTTCGCGAAGACGAGCGAGCCCCGGTCCGTGCCCTGGTTCACCACGCCGTCGAGCCCCAGATCGATCGCGGCGGACCGGCGCCCCGCCGGCGTGATCGACGTGTCGGCCTCGGTCTGGATGAACGCGGCGGGCGTGTCGTCGGCGGTCGCCTCGTCGATCGCGAGCGGCTGATCGTCGACCTCGTGCACCTCATCGGTCGCCGAGGTATCGAAATCCGGCTCCAGCTCGAGGGGCGGGACCTCCACCACCGTCTTGCGACCGGGGGGCGGGGCTGGGGGCCGCTTCGGCACCACCGGCTTCACCTTGGCGGGCTCCGCGCGGGGCGGCTCGAACTTGGGGGCCGGCTGCTTGGGTCCGGTCACCCGGGGCGGCGGCCCGACCGCGGGACGGGGCGCAGGCGCGGGAGGAGCCGCGGGAGCGCCGGGCCGCGTCGGCGTCACCGGGGACACGCGCGGGGTCGCTTTCGGGACCGTCGGCTCGGGTAACTCGATCTCGACGTCGAGCAGCGGCTCGAGCTCCTCCTCCACCTCGGCCGCGCTGGCGTCCTCGCTCACCGTCGGCTCGAGCTCCGCGATCGGCGCCACGTCATCGGCGCTCACATCCTCCCGCAGCGAGGGGATGTCGGCCGGGTCCACCCGCACGTCGCCGAATTCCGCACTCGTTGTCTCGAAACCCTCCAGCGTATCGGAAGGTACGGTCGACTCGAGCCCCTCCACCAGACTGGTGGATTCGATGCCGAGCGACGCATCGGGCTCGGCTGCAACCGGCTCGATCAACCCCTCAACTGGCTCCGGCTCGAGCTCAGGCTCGGGCTCCGGCTCCGGCACGGGCGGGGGCTTCGGCGGCGGCGCCGTGCGCGGCGTGTGCCCGGTTCTGGGCGCCGGGGGCTCGTCCACGTCCAGGAACACCAGGCTCGACGACTTGCGCTTCCCGGACTTCGCGGGGTCATCCCGGGGCTCGGGCTTGGCCGCAACCGGGGCGCTAGCGACCGGCCGCCGCTCCAGATCCCCATACATCCGCAGGTGCTCCTCCAGGAGCTCCCGCAGATGAGCGCTCTCGGGCGAGATGTCGGCGAACTCCTTCAGCGCCGCGAAGGCCTGCTGGATCTTCCCCACCTTTTGCATCCGCTCGGCATAGTCGAGGAAGTTCTGCTTCGCTTCGGCCATGAACCCCTTGGCCGCATACAGCTTGGCGAGCTTGAGATAGGTCGTCTGTCGCGCCGGCGCGTTGCGCAGCACCTTGTTGCACATCGCGATGGCGTTGTTGTGGAAGCCGAGCTCGGCGTATTTGTCCACCGCCCGGTCGTAGTAGTCGGCCGCCTGGGCGGGGTCCTTGACCTTGAGGTACAGGTCGCCGATGCGATTAAAGATGGAGAGGTCCGGGTTCGGCTCCGCCTCTGCCTCCTGTGCCTTCAGCGCTTCCAGCCACGCCTCGATGGCCCCCCGGGGGTCCTTGGTCTCGAGGCTTCTGGCCTTTTCCTTCTGCTTCTCAAGCTTGGACATGGAGCCCTAAAGATACCGGCGCCGGGGAGGGCGGACAAGCGGAACCTCCTGTCCAGACGGCGGTTACGAGATTTTCGCCCAGCCAGTACGCGACTTCACGCCAGTCGGACACGCCGTAGGACACGAGGTCCGCGCGAAAACCCGGCGCGATCTGGCCGCGGTCGCCGGCGAGGCCCAAGGCCGCAGCCGCGTTCACTGTCACGGCCGTGACGACCTCGGCGTGCCGCAGGCCCAGCTGCGAGACGCCCAGCACCATGACCAGAGGCAGGCTCACCGTGGGGGACGACCCGGGGTTGAAGTCGGTGGCGAGCGCCACCGCGGCACCGGCCTCGACCAGTCGCCGGGCTGGCGCGTGCTTGTGCTTGCCCAGAAACGTGAGGGTGGCGGGGAGCAGCACCGCCACTGTGTCGCTCGCCGCGAGGGCCCGAATCCCGGCCTCGGAGATGCCCGCGAGATGGTCGGCGGACGCGGCACCGAGGGCGGCGCCGAGCTCGGCGCCGCCCGAGCCGTCGAGCTCGTCGGCGTGCAGCTTCACCGCAAGGCCGTGCCGAGCGGCGGCCTCGAGAATGGTGCGCGTCTCGGCGAGATCGAACACGCCCGGCTCGCAGAACACGTCGCACGCGAGGGCCAACCGCTCCCGCGCCACCGTGGGAATCATGTCGTCGCACACCAGGCGCACATAGTCGGCGCGCCGGTCGCGGAACTCGGGCGGGACTTCGTGGGCGCCGAGGAAGGTCGGGACCAGCGTCGCCCGTCCCGACGCCGCGGCGTCACGGATCACCCGCAGCTGCTTCAGCTCGGCGGCGGGAGCGAGGCCGTAACCCGACTTGACCTCGATCGTGGTGCTGCCGTGCGCCAGCAGCGTCGCCACGCGCGCGCGGGTGAGCGCGAGCAGGTCCTCCTCGCGGCGTGCTCGGACGTCACGCACGGACTGGAGGATGCCGCCACCGCGGGCGGCGATGGCCTTGTAGTCTTCGCCCAGCGCGCGGCGCTCCTGGTCGTCGAGCCGGGGGGCGCCGAACACCGCGTGCGTGTGACAGTCCACGAAACCGGGGAAGAGCACGCCCGCCACCTCCACTACGTCGATTGCGGATTGCGGAATGCGGAATGCGGAATGGACGTCGCGAGCTTCGGAGCGCGGACCGACCCAGGCGATTCGCTCGCCGTCGATCAACACGGCGGCGTCCTGCAACACCTCCAGGTCCGCCAATTCACGACCGCGGCGGGCGCGCGCCGGGCCGCGGCAGGTGACCACCTGCCGCGCTCCCACGAGGAGGGTGCTCAGTCGCCCGCCTCGCGCATCGGGAGGCGGATCCCCTCGCGGCGGGCGGTCTCGAGGGCTTCGGGATAGCCGGCGTCTGCATGCCGCGCCACGCCGATCCCCGGGTCGTTCGTGAGCACGCGCTCGAGCCGTCGCCCCGCCGCGGGCGATCCGTCCGCGACGCTCACCTGCCCCGCATGCAGCGAGTTACCGATACCCACGCCGCCGCCGTGATGGAACGACACCCAGCCCGCGCCCGACGCCGTGTTGAGCAACGCGTTGAGGATGGGCCAGTCCGCGATCGCGTCGGACCCGTCCCGCATCGCCTCGGTCTCCCGGAAAGGCGAGGCCACCGAGCCCGTGTCGAGGTGGTCGCGACCGATCACGACCGGTGCCGCCACGTCGCCGCGCTTCACAAGGTCGTTCAGGGCGCACCCGAAGCGCGCGCGCTCGCCCTGCCCCAGCCAGCAGATGCGGGCGGGCAGTCCCTGGAACGCGACCCGCTCCCGGGCGATCTCGATCCAGCGCCGCAGGTGGCGCTCCTCGGGGAAGAGCTCCAGCACCAGCCGGTCGGTGCGCTCCACGTCGCGCGGATCGCCCGAGAGCGCCACCCAGCGGAAGGGCCCCTTCCCCTCGCAGAACAGCGGCCGGATGTACTCGGGCACGAAGCCGGGTATCTCGAATGCATCCACGACCCCGGCTCCTTTGGCTTCGGTCCGGATATTGTTCCCGTAGTCGAACGTCACGGCGCCACGGCGTTTGAACGCGAGCATGGCCTGCACGTGGAGCGCGATGCTCGCGAGCGACTGCTTCAGATACTCCTCGGGGGCGCTGCGCCGCAATGCCGTCGCCGCCGCGAGCGTCAGGCCCGCCGGGACGTAGCCGTTGAGCGGGTCGTGGGCCGACGTCTGATCGGTTACGACGTCGGGGGCGTAGCCGCGTCGGACGAGCTCCGGGAGCACCTCCGCGCAGTTACCCACGATCCCGACCGAGAGCGCCCGACGTTGCCGCTTCGCCTCCTCGCACCAGCGGAGGCCCTCATCGAGGGATGCGGTAGACCGATCGAGGTAACGGGTCTCCAGGCGACGTTGCACCCGCGCGGGGTCGACTTCGACGGCGAGGCAGATGCCGTCGTTCATTGTGGCGGCGAGCGGTTGGGCTCCCCCCATCCCGCCGAGGCCGCCCGTCAGCACCAGCCGGCCGGCCAGCGAGCCCGCGAAGTGGCGCCGCGCCACGGCCCCGAAGGTCTCGTAGGTGCCCTGCAGGATGCCCTGGGTACCGATGTAGATCCACGAGCCGGCGGTCATCTGGCCGTACATGATCAGGCCCTGGCGCTCGAGCTCGCGAAACACGTCCCAGGTCGCCCATCGCCCCACCAGGTTCGCGTTCGCAATCAGCACCCGCGGAGCCTCGGGGTGCGTGGTGAACACGCCGACCGGCTTGCCGGATTGCACCAGGAGTGTCTCGTCGTCGCCGAGCTTGAGCAGCGTGCGGCAGATCGCGTCGAACGCGGGCCAATCGCGCGCCGCCTTTCCGGTGCCACCGTACACCACGAGGTCCTGCGGCCGCTCGGCCACCTCCGGGTCGAGGTTGTTCATCAACATCCGCAGCGCGGCCTCCTGGACCCATCCCTTGCAGCTGCGCGTGGGCCCGCGGGGGGCGCGGACGGTCCTCGGCCCCGTCATGCCGCCTCCGGATCGAACGTCCCGTCGCGCAGTCCCGCGGCGATGCGCTCGATGTCTCCGCTGAGCGGACGGTCGCTGGTGAGCGGCGGCACCAGGCCGCGGACCGCGACGAGCGTTCGGGCCACACCGCGGCCCGGCTTCAGGGGTCGCAGGAACTCGAGCCCCTGCGCCGCCGCAAGCAGCTCGATCGCCACGATGCGCGCCGCGTTGGCCAGAATCCGCTCGGCCTTCCATGCGGCGGTCATGCCCATCGGCACGACGTCCTCCTGGTTCCCCTCGGTGGGGACGGACTGCACACTCGCCGGAGTGGCCAGCACGCGGCATTCGGCGACCAGCGCCGCGGCCGCGATCTGTGCGGTCATGAAACCCGATTCGAGACCGGGATTCCGGGCCAGGAAGGCGGGCAGCCCGGACGACAGGTCGGGGTTCACGATCCGCTCGAGCCGGCGCTCGGCGAGCCCGGCCAGCGTGGCGAGCACGATCCCGATCACGTCGAGCGCGAGCGCTATCGGCTGGCCGTGGAAATTGCCTCCCGAGAGGATGTCGCCGTCGATCACCAGGGGATTGTCGGTGGCCGCGTTGAGCTCCGTCGTCACCAGGCGCTCGGCGAGCGCGAGGCCTTCTCCCACCGCCCCCAGCACCTGCGGCGTGCAGCGCAGCGAGTACGCGTCCTGCACGCGCGGGTCGTTCTCGCGATGCGACTCGCGGATCTCGGAATCGGCGAGCAGGGTGCGGAGCAGCGCCGCGGACCGCTGCTGATAGGCGTGGGGACGCGCCTCGTGGATCCGGGCGTCGAACGGCGCCGGCGTGCCGCGCACGGCCTCGAGGCTCATCGCGGCGGCGGCGTGCGCCGTGCGCCACAGGACCCAGGCGTCGTGCACCAGCAACGCCGCCAGCCCGGTCTGCGCCTGGGTGCCGTTGACGAACGCCAGCCCCTCCTTCGCTTCCAGCGTGATCGGTTCGAGCCGCCGTGCTCGCAGCGGGGGACCGTCCTCCCCCTCCCCCTCCCCCTCTCCAATCATGGCGAGGGCCAGGTGTGCCAGGGGCGCGAGGTCTCCAGATGCCCCGACGCTCCCCTGCGAGGGGACGCGGGGATGGACCTGCGCGTTCAACATGCCGACGATCAGCTCCGGCACGATCGCGCGCACGCCGCTCGTTCCGCGCAGCAGGACGTTGGCGCGCAGCAACATCATCGCCCGCACGGCGTCGACCGACAGCGGCTCCCCCACCCCGGACGCCGTGTTGACGCCATAGATCGTGTCGCCCCGCGCGACCGCGCTCTCGACCGCCCGGCGCGACGCCCCCACGCTCGCCAGAGCCTGCGGGGCGATGGCCACGGGTGCGTCGTGACGTGCGACGGCGACGACGTCCGCGATGGACAAGGAATGGCCGTCCAAAGTAACAGAGGTCGGCATGTGAGTTAGAGAAGGTACGACGAGGAGTGAACAGCGCCAAGGTAGACGGATAGACGGGTAGACGTCGAGCGGTCGCTAGGGGCGAGGGGGCAGCTTAGCTGCTCACTCGTGCCTAACCACCGCTCGACGTCTATCCGTCTTCCCGTCTTAGGCAGCTATCTCGATGCTACTGCCGGCCCACTCGTCGCCGGCCGGTTCGGGGGGGCCAGCTCCGGATTCCCCGGATCCGTCTGTGCGCTCCAGTCGAAGATGACATACTGCCGGCTGACCGCGGTGACTCGCAGCGCGGCGTAGTGATACGCGCCGGCCTCGTTGCGCTGGAAGACGTAGCCGTACCCGGGCACCGCCTGGTACATGTTGCGGGTATAGCCGCCCGCGGGCGCGAAGTCGATCGACGTCAAGTCGGCGATGGGCTGCGTGCTGTAGAGCTGCATGCTGTCGCCGGCGAACTCCGGCACGATCCACAGCGTGGAGATCGCCGATGCCGTTGCCGTTCCCGTCGTTCCAGAACCGGAAGCCCGACTGGGCGGGCTGCGATTCGAACGCGTACACCAGCACGTTGCGCGCGTCGGGGCGCGGCGTGTCCTGTCGCAGCGGCGACCAAAGACTCTCGTAGCCCTGCTTGCTGATGGCCGAGACGCCGAAGCAGCGTGGCGTGCCGTTCACGAGCAGCGTGGCGAGAAACTCGTTGGACACAGTCTCGCCCTCGAGCGACCAGTCCTTCCCGCACAATCCCGTGTCGAGATTGTAGCTCGCGGTGTACACGCGATACCACTTGAACGCGGTGTCCAGGGCGGCGTTGTCGGCCCAACCCAGATGGACGGCCTGATTCAGTGAAATCGAGCCGAGTGTGTCGGGAGCCTGCAGCCGGAGCCGCTCATCGACGGTGATGATGTTCGACAGATCGCTCTCGCCGCCGTTCACGTCGACCGCGCTGACGGCGTACTGCAAGTGAGGCACGCCGTTGTCGTGGAACGTGTTCGAGCTGGTCTCGCCGCGCAGCAGGAACGAGCCCGACGTGCTGGCCCGCGAGTACACCCGGTAGCTCGCGAGATCGGAGCTCAAGACGTCGTCCCACACCAGCAGGATGCCGGCGGGCGTGTTGGGATCGCCGCTCGCGTCGAGCTGATACCCGAGGTTCTGGGGGGGCGACAGGGAGCCGGAAATGTTCGTCGTGCTGTTCTGGCACGCGATGCCGAAGAGCAGAGCGACGGCGAGGATGTATCGCGAGGAGCGCGGCATGGAAGCCTCGGGAGGCGGTTTGGGAGGTGCGTAGGCAGACGGCGTGCCGCACGGTAAGTGGCGCACCGCCGGGCACTTGCAGTCGAGCCGCCCGCCGCCGTTGTTGAATTTGATGTCGGGCTGGTCCAGCAGCGAGACGTAAAAGCTGAACGCGAAGCTGCCGGTAGGGGTCTTGTTGAACGAAAAGCTGGCGTGCCAGCGATGCAGATCCCGCTCCAGCTGAATCACGTGCATCCCGAACTGGCGGGTATCGAAATCGTAGCTCGAGTTCCACGTCGCCGACCAGTGTGCAGTGGGCTGAAACGAGAGTCGCAGCGTCACCTGCTGGCGCCCGCCGGCGCCGGTCACCGGGGCGATTCCCGTGAGTGCCGACGTGTCGATAGCCTGGGGGCGCGTCCGGGTCCCCGTGTAGCTCACCGACAGGTTGAACCCCGATCCCGCGCCGCCGGACGGCAATCCGCCCGGCCCGGTGAATCCCTTTTGCCCGAACGCCCCTCCCGGTGGAGGCACGCCCGCCTGCCCTTCCGCGCCCGGTGACGGCGGCGCCGCCGGCTGCTGGCTGGCGGGCGCCTTGCCCCCCAGGCCCAGCAGGCCGGCGATTCCCCGGATCGTGCCGGGGGTGATCGTGAAATTCGCCGAGATGTTGGTCAGAAACGGGTCGAACCGCGCGGTGTCGGTGCCTACCTGACCCCTCCACAAGTCATGGGTGACACTGAAGCTGAACCCCGGCAGCAGATCGGACGCGAGCGTGTTGTTCATCGCTTGGGTCTGCCAGCCGGTGTGGTGAGGCTGTTTGGCCTGCTCGAAGTTGTACGACGAGGAGCTGGTGCTGATGCTGAGGAGGCGGATCTTGCGCGCCGCGCGCCCGCTCGTGTCGCCCGGGGGAGGCTTGAGCTTGGCCTCGAAGTTCTGCGACAGGCCCAGGCTGATCGTCTGCTGCGGATCGCTGCGCGCCCGAAAGTTGCGTCCCGTGGGGTCGACGGCGTGCGCGAACTCGTCGGACACCTGCGAGCCGGGAGCGTACGCGTAGCTCACGATCGGCGAGACGGAGTGGCGGATGCGCTCGATGGGGCCGATCCCCGGAAAGAAGCCGAAAAACGTGGGCGAGAGACCGGCGCTGAACTGCAGCCGCTTGCCCTGCTGCACCCACTGCCCACCCGTGAACTGATTGCGAATCCGGTAGCTGCCCTGCGACGTCTGATTCACGATCGCGATGCCGGGCTGGAGCTTCCAGCTCCCCGTGAAGAGCGACGGCAGGTTGATCCCGGTTTGCCAATCGACCGTGGTGCTGAACGTCTGATAGTAGACCACGCGCCGCTTCCCACCCTGGACCGTCGAGTCGACGATGTCGAATTCCTGGCGCGCGTTGCTGATGGCGTCGTTCATCAGGAAGCTGTTGTTCCAGGTCCACCGCCCCAGCCGCAACGGGGTCTGAAAGCTGAGGCCCGTCTGGCGGGAGTCGGCGAACAGGGTATCGAACGCGCCGCCGGGCAGGAGCACCGGCAGCTCCAACTGGTGGAACGTCTGCTGGTTCTGGTACGCGAAGCCGGGCGACCACGTGATCGCCGGGGTGATGTTCACCGGCGACGGCGTCAGGCTCACATTGGGAAAGTTCTGCGTGATGAGCCCGCTTCCGATCTCCTGACGCCGGCTGCCGCCGATGTTGAGCGTGCCCCAATCGAACTGCTTGTTGAAGCTCATCTGCGAACCCAGGCTGGCCGTGGCGAGGTACGGGTTGACCGTGTTTTGCTGGATCACGCTCGTGCTGGTGGCGTAGTCGACGCTCGCGTTGAAGCTGGTGCGCGACGAAAAGCTCTGCTGGTGCTGCCAACCGAGGCGGATCGAGCTTCCCGGAATGTCGAGCTGGGCGTAGCGCTCGAACGAGAGGCCGCCGTTGATGAAGTGATCGAGCCAGCGGTAGCGCGTCTGTCCCTTCCGCCGCACGTCCTGAAAGATGAACGGCAGCCACATGATCGGGACGTCGTGGACGTACAACACCGCCGGGCGCGCTACCATCACGTTCTTGTTGAGCCACTTCATCTGACCGGTGGAGAAGTGGTAGTCGGGAACGGGATTGTCGTCCGAGGTAATCTCGCTGTTCGCGCCGTACAGGCGGGTGGAGCCCGAATCCACGGCGAGGTCCCCGCGCACGTACCACGGCGCGGCGCCCTGCTGAAAATGGGTGAGCGCGTTGTGCACGGTGCCGCGTTTGACGCAGGTGTCGTACGCCATGGCCTCGCCCACCAGCACCGTGGCCTGATCGAACAGCTTCGGGTCACCGATGGCGTCCAGATGACAACTCTGCCGGCGGTACCGGATCGAATCGGACTCGACCTTGGTGCCTTCCCGCTCCACGTACGCCGTGCCCCGCAGGTGGACCGTCTCGGTGTCGCCCCCCTGCACGATCAGGGTGTCCGCCATGTACTGGGTCAGGCGGAATCCCTTGAGCTGCTTGAGCGAATCCATCACGGCATCGGAGGCGGGGAAGCTGCGGCTCGGGCCGGTAGGGAGACCGAGCTTTCGGGCGGTCGCCGTGTCGAGCGCCCGGCCCTGCAGCGTGTCCGCGGTGCGCGCGGTATCGGGGCGGGGCGGCCGCAGCGGCGGCCGTTGCGACGGAATCTGTGCTTCGAGCGACCCGCCCACGCCGAACAGCAGCAGCACGCCGAGGGCGGCGGCGCTCGCGGCCCCTCCCTCGGCCCGCTGGCGCCGCCGCCGGCGCTTCTCGACCACCCAGGCGCACCAGATGCTCACCTCAAACAAGAGCCACAGCGGCACCATCATGAGCAGCATCGAGACCGCGTCGGGCGGGGCGAGCAGGGCGGCGGCGACCGCCGAAATCGCGATGGCGTAGCGGCGGTTCCGGGCCAGGAACTGCGGCGTCACGAGACCGAGAATCGCGAGAATCACCACCACCAGGGGCAGCTCGGTGATGACGCCGAACGCGATGATCAGCTGGGCGGCGAAGGCGAAGTACTTGTCCGCCGTAATGAGGGGGTCGAAGACATTCTGCTGGAAGCTGAGCAGCACGCCCAAGGCGCGGGGCAGCACCCACAGGTACGCGGCGGCCGCGCCCCCGAGAAACAGCAGGGCGCCGGCGGACAGGGCCGGGATGATCAGGCGGCGCTCCCGCTCGTACAGCGCCGGCGCCAGGAACGCCCAGGCCTGATACCCCACCACGGGCGAGGCCAGCACCAGACCCACCACGAAGGCGAACTTCAGGGTGATGAAAAACGGATCGGTGGGACTGGTGACGCGCAGCTTGCCGCCGGGGATCAGCGGCTTGATTGGCTCGATCAGCAGGCCGATGACGTCGATGTGCTCGACGATCACCCAGCCCACCAGCGTGCCGACCACGACGGCGAGCAGGCTGTACAGAATGCGCCAGCGCAGCTCCTCAAGGTGGTCGAGGAACGGCATCTCGGCCCGGCTCTCGGGAGTGTCAGGCACGACTCACGACCGGCCCCGCCGGGCTAGCGCCCCAGGCGTTGCAGCTTGTCGTGCGCGAGATTGGCCTCGTCGGAGCGGGGATAGCTCGAGATGACCCGACCATAGTAGGTACGGGCGGCCGCCTTGTCGCCCCGCTGCTCGGCGAGCAGCCCCAGCTTGTACAGCGCCGAGGGCGCCCGCGACGAGTTGGGATAGGTCCTCACGACCTGCTGATACACCGCGGCCGCCGAATCCGCGCTTTCCCCCGCAAACGTCTCGCCCACGTAGTACAGCGCATCAGGCGCCCGCTCGTGCGTCGGGTACACGCGCAGAAACTCGCGAAACCCGAGGCGTGCCGTGCCGAGGCTCCCCCGGCGGAACTGCTGCAGCGACAGCTCGTACATCTGGTTCGGCCCCGCCCCCGCGGGGTTCCCCGAAGGCCCGACCGGGACCGCGGCGCCGCCGTGGCTGGTATCCGGCACCGGCACCGGTTGCCGCGCCTGCTCCTCCAGCTTGCCCCGCAGCTCGGTGAGCCGCTGCTGGCTCTGGCCAGTCAGCTCCTGCACCGTGACGAGCTGCTGCTGCACGGCGAGCAGTTCGGTCTTCGTGTCGCCGCGCAGCTGCACCAGATACGCCTGCTGCGCCGTGAGCTTTTCCTGCACCGCGGCCAGGAGCGTGCGCACGGAGTCGATCTGCAGCGCGCGGGCGCTGTCGCCCCGCATGCGCTCCACGCGCAGGGCCTCGACCTGGAGCTCGACACGCCGGACGTCGCCCTTGAGAGCGCAGCCAGCGGTGAGCCCCAGGCCGATGAGCGCCAGCCACGCCCGCGTCACGCGCGCGCCGCTCAGGGCTGCTTGAGGGCGTCGCCGCCCGCAAGGATTTCGAACTCGTCGCGCCGGTTCTTGGCCCACGCTTCCTCGTCGTGGCCGGGTGCAGGATGGACACCTTCTGGTCGAGGACCGACGCGTCACCTCCCCGGATGATCGCCTTGTCGTAGTCAAAGTGAATCAGCGTCGCGAGCAGGGTCTTCACGGCATTGGTCGTCTGGCCGATCGCCGCCAGTGAGTCGGCGATGCGCCGCTGGCGCTCCTGCTCCTCCCGCGCCCTACGGTCTGCTTCCTCCTGTGCCGCCTTCATGGAATCGTCGTGCGCCCTCTGAGCTCGGGCGAGCGAGTCCGCGTCCGGGCCGGCCGAGACCGGCGCCGGCGGCTCCGGCTTCTTTCCGCCACAGGCGCCGAGCGCCCCGACGACCAGACCGCCCAGCAGCAGCAAGGATACGCGTTTCATCGGTGGGTCCTCTCCGAATTCAAGGGGTCGACGGTGCGGTCTCCGGCAGACGCGGAGACCAGGCCGGCAGCCGCGCGCCGCTCTGCTGCAGCAGCGGGCGAATACGGCCGGTTTCCAAATCGATGATCCAGAGCTGCCGATATCCCGAACGATCCGACACGAACGCCATATGGCGGCTGTCGGGTGCCCAGGTTGGATCCTCGTTCCGCCCTACTGAAGTGAGCTGCCGCACCGCCCGCGTGCGCACGTCGAGGACGAACACCTGTAACGTCCCCGCTACGTCGCGGTGGAAGGCGACGGCCTGCCCGTCGGGTGACCACTCGGGGGCGTTTGACGACCCCGTCGCCCCGTAGTCGAACGGCGCGAACAACTGCTGGTCCGTCCCGTCCGCCGCCATCACGTAGATCTGCGGCAGTCCCGCTCGCGTCGACACGAACGCGATCCGCTGGCCGTCGGGACTGTAGGTCGGTGACAAGTTGTCGTAAAAGCGCCCCACGGTCAAGCGCTGTAAACAGCAGCCGTCCTTGATGTTGACCGTATAGACGTCGGTGCCTTCCTCGATGGCGCGGCTGAACGCGAGGGTCTTGCCATCGGGGGAGAACGCCGGCGTGAAGTCGAGTGCCTGCCCCGTCGTCGCCACGGGCGCTCGCTTGCCCGTCGCGACGTCCTGCACGAACAGGCGCCCGTGCCCCTGCCAGAATTCCATGTACGAGAAGCGCCGGCCGTCCTGCGCCCATGCCGGCGACATGGCCGCGTGATCCGTGGACGACACGAGGCGTCGGTCCGCGCCGTCCTGATCGATGACGTACGCCTTCCCATCCATCACGAACAGCACGCGCGTGGCGGCGATACCGGGCGCGCCCAGCGTGGCCTCGAGCACGCGATCCGAGAGCCGGTGCACCGCCATCCGGAAGCCGGGATCGGTGAGCGGCGGGAGCCGGGAGCGCAGCTCGCGCCGCACCGCGCCGCCGGCGACGTCGTGCACCGTGACCACGGCGCTATCGGCGCCGGCTGGCGTCAGCGCGACCGCGAAGTCGGCGCCGAGCGCCTGGTACAGCGGGTAGTTGAGTCCCGCGGCCGACGCGACGCCGCCGCCGGTCTTCCCGGTACCGGTCCCCGCCGCCGGGCGCGCGCCCGGCGCGGCCGCCAGGCGGATGGAGTCGCTGCCCGGCAGCGTGATCAGCTCGAAGCGGTCACTGTAGTCGATATCGCGCGCCATGATAGTGCGCACCGAGTCGAGTCCCGGGGCGCGGCCCGTCAGGACCACGATCCCGGGACGCACGCCCGGTCGATACAGGATGCCGATGCGGACGCCCCGATCGACCGCGGAGGTGTCCTGGGCGCTCAGGCCGACCGACGGACCGGCGGACAGGACTGCCGCTAGCAGCACGCCGGTTCCGACCGCCCGACCGCCCGTCCGCCCGTCCATCCTCATTGGCGCGTCCCGCTGAAATAGAACCGCACGAACAGCACGTCCGACGTCCAGCCGTCGGGAAGCGGGCCGAACGCCTTGCGGCGCCCCGCCTCCTCGATCGCGCCTTGCGCTTCGAGATCGAACCCGAAGCTGCCGGACCGCTTGATGAACTGCATGTCGCTGATCGACCCGTCGCGGTGGATCAGGAACCCGATTTCCGCATCGAGCGGCGTGCTCTGCTGGGGGCGCTGCCACCGGATCGCGATCTGCGCGATGATGTTGTTGGTGTAGGCGGGGAACGGAAACTCGATCCCTTCGGTGGACACCGTCAGCGGATCGCTTCCGGTGGACGGGCGCTCGCCGGGGAGCGGTTGCGCCTTGGGTGTGGTGCGCGGCGCGGCCTCCCGCTTGGTGTTGTCCGCCACCGGTGGGGGCGGCGCGGGGGCCACGGTGCTCTTCGGGGACTTCGCCTTGGGTGCCGGCGCGGGCTTCTCCTCGGCCGGCCGCTCCACCGCCTCGGGCGCTTTGCGCGCATCCTCGGTCGGCGCGGGCGCGGCCACCAGATGGACTCGGTATGTGGGCGGCGCCGGTTTGCGCGCGTTGGCGGCACCCACCAGGAACACCACCCCGACAAACGCGTGGACGAACACCGTGCCCGCGAGGCCGATGCCGACATTGGCGGGCGCCCGGGGCCGCCGCGTCACCGCTGCACCGTCTCCGGCTCGGCCACGAGACCAACGTCGTTCACGCCGGACGTCCGGATCACCGCCAGCACCTGCACCACGTCCGCGTAGGGCACCCGACCGTCGGCCCGAAGGTACACCCCAGTGGGCCGTTTGGTTCGCACGAAGGCGGGGAACGTGGCGCGGAAGTCCTCGTAGGAGAGCGGCGCTTGGTCCAGGAAGATGCGCCCGTCGCGGTCCAGCGTCACGACCAATCCCGACTTGGGCTCGAGCGGGCGCGCTTGGGCGCGCGGCAGGCGGACGTCCACCCCGCCCTGCATGATGGGCGCGGTGATCATGAAGATGATGAGCAGCACGAACGCGACGTCCACGAGGGACGTGACGTTGATATCGGCGTTCAAGGGCAGCTCGCCGTGTCCGCGCAGACCCCCACCGCCTCCCACCAGGCCGGCCATTTACAGCCTCCCTTCGCGCGCCATGGTGCCGATGATCTCTTGGGCGAAGCCCTCGAGCTCCCCAGCGAACAGCCCCAGGCGGTTCACGAACAGGTTGTACGCCATCACCGAAGGGACCGCGACCGCCAGTCCCGCGACGGTGGTCACGAGCGCCTCGGCGACGCCGGGCGCGACGGCGCCGATGTTACCCGACCCCCCCACGGCGATGCCGATAAACGCGTCCATCACGCCGAGCACGGTGCCGAGCAGGCCGAGCAACGGGCTGACCGACCCGAACGTGGCGAGCCACGGGAGGAAGCGGGCCGCCGCATCGCGCTCGGCCGCCACCTCCTTGGCGAGCACCATGCGGAGCGCCTCGAGCTGCGTCATCGTCAGGGCGCTCTGCGTGGCCACGGCCGGCCCGTTCTCCTTCAAGCCGCCGGGCTTGAGCTCGGAGAAGAAGTTGATCCCCTCGCGCAGCAGCCGGTTGTAGGGCGAGGAGGGCAGTCGCATGGCCGCGTGGTAGGCGTCGTCGAGCCGCGGCGCGCGCGCGATCTCCGCCATGAACCGGTCGGCATGGCGGTGCATGCGGCGGAACTGCCACCATTTGAGGAAGATGAGATACCAGGAGACGATGGAGAAGACGACGAGGATCGCGAGCACGAACTTCGTCTCGCGACTGGACGTGAGCACCAGCTCCCACGGCGTCGTCGGAACCGCCCGGCCCACCTGTAGCAGGAGCACGCTGTCAACCTCCTCAGTTCCCGTACCCGAGCGGGTGCGCACGGTGCCACGCCCACGCGCTCGCGATGATCTCTTCCAGACTGGAGTGGCTCGGCCGCCACCCCAGCAGCCGCTCGGCGCGGCCCCGCGCCGCCACCAGGAACGGCGGATCGCCCGGCCGGCGCGGGCGGGCGACCGTCTTGATGGCGGCTCCGGTCACCCGGCGGGCGGCGTCCGCCACGGCCAACACGGAGCTTCCGGTTCCCGTCCCCAGGTTGACCGCCACGGCGCCGTCCAGCTCCGCGTCGAGCGCCCGGATGTGGGCGTCGGCGAGGTCGAGCACGTGGATGTAGTCGCGCACGGCGGTGCCGTCGGGGGTCGGGTAGTCGGTGCCGTACACCTCGAGGGCGAGCGCCCGGCCCTGCGCCACACGGAGCACGTTGGGAATGAGGTGCGTCTCGGGTTCGTGATCTTCGCCGTACCGCTCCGTGGCGCCCGCCGCGTTGAAGTAGCGGAGACTGGCCGAGGCGACGCCGTGCGACCGTGCGGCGGCGGCCAGCATGCGCTCGAATTCCACCTTGGTCTCGCCGTACGGATTGACCGGCGCCGCCGGCGAGTCCTCGGCGATCGGCTCCGCCCCCCGGTGGCCGTAGATCGTACACGACGACGAGAAGATCACCCGCCGCACACCCGCGGCCACCGTGGCGTCGAGCAGCGCACGGCCCGCGACGACGTTGTTCGCGTGGTACTTGGCGGGGTTCGCCACCGACTCGGCCACCAGCGCGAACGCGGCGAAGTGCATCAGCGCATCGACGCCATGACGGTGGAACACGTCCGCGAGCAGGCGCCGGTCCCCCACGTTGCCCTGCACGAACTCGACACCGGGTGCGACCGCCGCGTGGTGGCCCGTGCTCAGGTCGTCCAGCACGACCGGCACGTGGCCTCGGGCGAGGAGCTGCTCCACGACGACGCTGCCGATGTACCCCGCCCCTCCCGTGACCAGGACCCTATGTCCCATCCCGCCGCTCCAAACCGAACAGTCGCTTCAGGGCGTCGAGCAGCCCGTACCCCCGGCCGGCCCGCGCCGCTTCCTTCAAGGCGACGGTGGGTTGGTGGAGGAACTTGTTGAGCAGCGCCTGGCTGAAGTACTCGATCTGGTCGCGATCCTCGGGGCTCAGGTGCGTGAGGCGGCGCAGCGTGCGCTCGAGCTCGGCGGCGCGTACCGCCTCCATCCGCTCGCGGAACTCCCGCAGCACGGGCACCACCACCAGTCCGCCGTACCAGCCCCAGAAGCGCTCGACCTCCTCGGTCACGATCCGCTCGGCCGCGGGGATGTCGCTGCGCCGCTCGGCCGCCGCGTGCGCCGCCACGGCCTGGAGATCGTCGAGATCGTACAGGAACACGTTCTCGAGCTGGGCGACCGCGGGCTCCACATCACGCGGCACGGCGAGATCGAGAATGCACAAGGGCCGTCCGCCGCGCCGTGCGATGGCCGGCGCCACGCGGTCCCAGGTGACGACCGCATGCGGCGCCGCCGTCGAGCAGAGCACGATGTCGCAGTCACCGAAGCGGTCCCACGCTTCGTCGAGCGTGAGCGCCCGGGCACCGAGCTCTTCGGCGATCGCCTTGGCCCGCTCGTAGGTGCGGTTCGCCACCAGGGTGACGCGCACCCCCTCGGACACCAGGCACGTCGCGGCCAGCTCGGCGATGTCACCCGCGCCCAGAATCAGCGCGGAGCGGCCGGCGAGCTGCGTGAAGATCTTGCCGGCGACGGCGACCGCCGCGGACGGGGCGGACGCGGCGCCAGTGGCGAGGCCGGTCTCGCTGCGCACCCGGGCGCCCACCAGCAGCGCGGACTGGAACAGGCGGTGCAACACCGGTCCCGCCAGCGGCTTGGACACGTCCCAGGCGTCGCGCACCTGCCCCTGAATCTGCGGCTCGCCGAGGATCATCGAGTCGAGACCCGCCGAGACGCGGTACAGGTGCCGCACGGCGTCCCGGTCGCGCTGGACGTAGCCGTACTCGCCGGCGCTGCGCCCGACGCCCTCCCCCAGACGCTCCGAGAGGAGCGCCCACACGGCTTCGGCGACGGCGTCGTCGGGCTCGGCCAGGTAGAACTCGGTGCGGTTGCACGTCGAGAGCAGCACGCCGCCCCGCGCGCCGGCCGCCAGCACCCGCTCGAGCGACCGCGGTACCTCGCCCGCCGCGTGAGCGAAGCGCTCGCGCACCTCGAGGGGTGCCGTACGGTGATTCACGCCCAGGACCGTAATGCTCATGACGCCGTCACTCAGAGGAACCGCTCGGTCCCGGGGGCCGTGAGCTTGAGCGCGAGATACACGAGCAGTACCGCGGCGAAGCTCGCAATGCTCGCGAACGCCGCACGCCGCCCCGCCCAGTGCCGCACCAGGCGCACGCCCACCGCCCATCCGAGAACGAGCCACATGAGCATCCCCCACACGACCTGCGCGGCATCCACCGGCACACCGCCCGCGTAACGCACGCCGAATCCCAGCAACACGCCCAAGGTCACGGTGGGAAAGCCCACCACCAAAGATAGATGGTTCAGCTGGTCCAACCGCTCTAGTGGGGGGAACAGCCGGAACACCTGGCCGAACCGCTTCGCCTTGAGCTCCCGGAACTGCAGCAGGTAGAGCGCCGCGGCGATGAACGCGAGCGCCAGCATGGCGAGACCCAGGATGCTGATGGTGATGTGCAGGATCGACCACGGGCTGCGCCCCACCACCGGGCGTGCCTCCGGCGCCAGACCGATGAGCAGGGCCAGCCCGATCAGTCCCGTGGCGAGCGGCCCCGTGAACACGCCGACGGCGGACGCCCGAAACGCCGCCTCACTCGCCACCTGGGACAGCGCGAGGAACAGGGCGAGCATGGAGAGCGTCGGGGCGACGCCCATGAACGGCGTGAGCCGCGCCACGCCGAGCACGTGCGCCGTGATGCCCGCCAGGGGCACACCCAAGAGCAGGCCGCGAGGTGCGGGTCGCAACCCGGCAAACGGCGCCAGCACCAACACCGTGGCCACGGCATACAGGCCCAGGGCGACGAAATGAGAAGTGAGGACCACGAGCTATGAACACCGGCCCCGCGGGCTGCGGGGACCGGCGAATCAGGACGGCATCTTCCGGATGAGCCGCACCGGCATGCCCGGAACGAGGTTGGCGTGCTCGATATTGAGGATCAGTCCCGACGATGAATGGTCCCGCGTGTGCACAATCTCGACCACCACCTGCACCTGCTCCGATGAGGTGCCGGGCAACCCGGACGCCGGCTTGAACGCCTCGAACACGTCGCCGGGGCTCACGCCGTCCGCCCGCCCGCGATTGATGAAGATGATCTGCTGGGGACCGGTGAGCACGTGGAGATCCCGCTCGGCGATCACGACGCCCTCGAGCCCTCGCTCGACCGGGGTGGGACGTACCTGGCCCGGATCCTTGAACGGCTCGAGCGGCAGCGCCAGATGGCCCTCGTGGATGCGACCGAACTGCATCACCACGTCCGCCAGCACCTGCCGTCGCTGTGGCTCGGTGACGCGCGCCACGCCTACCGGCACGATGACGCCCCCCCAGCCGGCGATGTCGCGGTCCACCCGCACGATCAGCAGCGAGTCGCCCACGTGGTACGAAGCGTTCCGGGGCGCCTGGATGGCGATCTGATCGAACGTAATGGCCGAGGAGCGTTCGGTAAGCCGCGGAATCGCGGGGGTGGCCGTGTTCCCGAGGACCCGGCCGTAGGGAAGCCGCTCCTGCTCCGTGAGGAATCCAGCCGAGTAGAACTCGCCCCTGCGCAGCGGCCGATACGGCTGGTTCGCGTACGCCCGCAGCTCGTCCCGCACCGCTTGAGACGGCGTGCGGCGCCGATCGAAGATGGTCTGGTAGGTCTCGGTCGGCCCGGGAGGCGGTGGCGGTGCCTCGACGGTGGTATCGACCACGGTGGTGGTGTCGAGCGCCACGGTGTCGGCCGTGGGCGCGGGCTGCGCATGGACCGTGTCGGCTCCGGGCTGCTGGGGTGCGGCGACCAACGCCGTGTCGGGCGCCTGGGCGACGCTCACCGCGCCCGCGAGGTTCAGCTCTTCACCGGGATAGATCCAGTGGGGGTCGTCGATGAGCGCCGTATTGAGGCGATAGATCTCGGGCCAGAGCAAGGGGTCGTTGAAGTAGAGCTGGGCGATGGACCACAGGCTCTCGCCCCGGGTGACGATGTGAGTCGCGGGGAGTTGCCCCGCTGGGGCCGGCGCCGCTTGCGACGTGTCCGGTACCGGCTGCGCTGTGTCCGGCCGAGCTTGCGTGGTGTCCTGCGCCACGAGCAGCGGCGCCGGCCCCACGAGCAGCCCTGCCACAAGGGCGAGCAGGGCTGCTCGTTCAGAACGGCAGATCGTCGTCCTCCTCATCAAGGGCCTCCGGGAACGCGTCGAGCGATTCCGCCTTGCCCCCTGCCTCGGGCGCCACCTTGGCCGTGGCTTTGGCCCGCGCGAAATCGCCCGAGCCCTCCCCGCCTCCCCCACCCACACCCCCACCGCGCGACGACAAGAGGAGCACTTCCCGCGCGATGATCTCGGTGGTGTAGCGCGTCTGCTTCTCCCGATCCTCCCAGGTCCGGTACTCGATGCGCCCCTCCACGTAGATCCGGTCGCCCTTCTTCATGTACTTCTCGGCCAGATCCGCGAGTTGGAACCCCTTGTTATTCCAGCACACGATCCGGTGCCACTCGGTCTTTTCCTGCTTCTCGCCACCCTGCCCCGTCCACTGCCGGCTGGTCGCCAGCGACAGCGTGGCGACGCGGGAGCCGTTGTTGGTGCTTCGCACCTCGGGGTCGGCCCCTAAGTTCCCGATTAGCATGACTTTATTGAGACTTCGGCTCACGACAGACCTCCAGACGCTGGGCGGGTCTGGACCAAGGGCGACAACAGTATATGACCCGCAAGTTATTCTGTCAATCAAAGATACGCCACTTGTGCTAAAGTTTTGCAGACAGCACGACCGCGTCTTCGACAGGCCTGCGGTAGTACCGGGCCCGCCGGGCCACCTCCCGGAAGCCGAGCGCTTCGTACAGCCGCCGGGCGCCGGCGTTCGACTCGCGCACCTCGAGATACACCACGCGGACACCTCGTGCGGCCAAGGCGGCGAGCACCTGCTCCACCAGGGCCCGTCCCAGGCCGCGGCGCCGATGGGCCCCCGCCACTCCGAGGTTGAGGATCTCCCCCTCGTCCGCCGCGTGATGGGCGACCACGTAGCCCCCGACCAGGCCGCCCACCTCCGCGACGAGGAACGGAACTCCCGACGTCACGCATTCCGTGAAATCGCGGCGCGACCAGGGATCGGAGAATACGGCGCGCTCGATCGCCGCGACGTCGTCGACGTCAGCCGGCGCGGCCGGACGAATCCGGGAAGGGACGGCCGTGGCGCGCCTCCCATTGAGCCTGCGCTTCGGCAGGGCGTCCGTAAACAGGCTCGGCGCTGGCCGGATCGTCGAGCGCACGACCCGCGCCGGCGCGCTCGAGCAGACCGAGCAGCATCGTGGCGGCGGGAGGCAGGCTCTCGAGCGGCACGGGAGGAGTCCCCACCCAGCGCGTCATTTGGTCAGCGAAGCGAGCGACGCCGGCGCCCACCACGAGGCGGGGGCGCACCGGGGCGATCCGCGCGAGCTCGGCCGGCGTCAGCACTGTGGGCTCGACGAGAGTGTCGACCCGGTCCGGGTGAAAGACGTACATCGCGCCGTACACTTGACCGCGCAGCGCGTCGAAACACGCCGCTACTGGGTCGGTCCCGAGGTGTCGTGCGGCACCGGCCGCCGCGGCCATGAGCGACGGGATGGCGCGGATGTCGAGACCGGCCTCGTGCGCCAGGCCCTTCGCCGCCGACCACCCGATCCGCAGCCCGGTGAAGCTCCCTGGCCCGTCCCCGACCACGATGCCCTCCAGATCGCCAGGCCGGAGGCTCAGCCGACGCAGCACGAAGTCCACCAACCGAATGATCTCCGCTGCGTGGCGGCGGGTTCCCTGCACATGCGCGCCGCTCTCGGCGACCGGCGGGCGGCCCACAGCGACGCTCGCGATTTCGGTCGCGGTATCGATGGCGAGCCAAGGACCGCTCAACCCCGCACCTCCCAGTGCGGAGTGCGGAATGCGGAATGCGGAATCGAGGAGGACAGTTCGATCGCAGAGGCTTGCCACCCCGATCGACACGCGCACGGTCCATTCCGCATTCCGCACTCCGCATTCCGCACTTGTTTCACCGTACCTCTTCGAGCACGCGGATATCCGCCTCGTCACCGTAGCTCAGTTGGAAGTGCCGATCCAACGGCGGCGTCCACGGGCCTCCCCGCTCCGGCCACTCGATCAGCACGACGGCTCCCTCCCGCGCCATGTCGTCGAATGCCAGGTCGCGCGCCTCGTCGGGCGTCTTGAGCCGGTAGCAATCCACGTGGTAGACCGGACGTCCGTCGGATGTCTCGTAGTGATGCACGAGGGCGTAGGTGGGGCTGGTGGCGAGGACGCGGGCGCCCAGGCCCTCGCAGATCGCCTGGACCAGCGTCGTTTTCCCGGTGCCGAGCTCGCCGGAGAGCCCGATGACCGCAGCGCCGGCGAGGTCGCGCCCGAGCGCCTCACCGAACCGCTGGAGCTCGTCCGCGGACAGGCGCATGACGACCGGTGTCGGCCTCGGCCCGGAGCTCGAGGATCTGGTCGCGCAGCAGGGCGGCGAGCTCGAAGTCGAGCTCTTCGGCGGCGGCCTGCATCTGGCTCTCGAGCAGCGCAATGAGCGCATCGCGCTCCTTCGCGTCGGCGGGGCGCGGCACGCCTCCCTCGACGGGGCGGACGGTCTTGGCATCCGCAAAGCGGGTCGCGAAGCGCACCTGGTCCACCGATTTCACGATCGATCGGGGCGTGATGCCGTGCTCGGCGTTGTACGCCACCTGGGCCTGCCGCCGGCGGGTCATCTCGTCGAGGGCGCGCTGCATCGAGCCGGTGACACGGTCGGCGTACAGGACCGCCCGCCCCTGCAGGTTGCGCGCGGCGCGCCCCACGGTCTGGATGAGCGACCGATCGGAGCGCAAGAAGCCTTCCTGGTCCGCGTCCAGGATGGCGACGAGCGACACCTCCGGCAGATCCAGCCCCTCCCGCAGCAGATTGATTCCTACGAGCACGTCGAACTCGCCGAGTCGCAGGCCCCGAATGATTTCGACACGCTCGATCGCGTCGATCTCCGAATGCAGATAGCGCACGCGGACGCCGTGCTGCTGCAGATAGTCGGTGAGGTCCTCAGCCATGCGCTTGGTGAGGGTCGTGACGAGTACCCGCTCGCCCTTCTTTTCGCGCAGCCGGATCTCGTGCAGCAGGTCGTCGACCTGTCCCTTCACGGGCCGGACCTCCACTTCGGGGTCCACGAGGCCGGTCGGCCGGATGATCTGCTCGACCACGACGCCGCCCGAGAGCCGCAGCTCCTCGTCGCCCGGCGTGGCGGACACGAACACCATGCGCGGCACGAGCTGCATGAACTCGTCGATGCGCAGCGGCCGGTTGTCCAGGGCGGAGGGCAGCCGGAACCCGTAGTCCACCAGGGTCTGCTTGCGGGAGCGGTCTCCTTCGTACATCCCGCCGAGCTGCGGCAATGTCTGGTGCGACTCGTCGAGGATGCACAGGTAGTCCGGGGGAAAGTAGTCGAGCAGGCAGGCGGGGCGCTCCCCAGCCGCCCGGCCCGTCAGATGGCGGGAGTAGTTCTCGATCCCCGTGCACCGCCCCACCTCGAGCAGCATGTCGATGTCGAAGTTGGTACGCGACTCGAGGCGCTGCGCTTCGAGCAGCTTGTTGCGGGCCCGCAGCTCCGCAAGACGCTCCGTGAGCTCCGCCCGGATGGCGGTGACGGCGCGCTGGATGGTGGGGCGCTCGGTCACGAAGTGGGTGGCGGGGTAGACGGCGGCGCGCGGCAGCTCGATGATCGTGTCGCCGGTCAGCGGATCGATCTTCGCGATGCGCTCCACCGTATCGCCCCAGAATTCGATCCGCACCGCCTGCTCGTCGTAGGCCGGGAACACTTCGATCGTGTCGCCCCGCACGCGAAACGTGCCGCGCTCGAACGCGACGTCGTTCCGCTGGTACTGCACCCCCACCAGGTCCTCGAGCAGGGCGTCCCGCCCGCGCTCCTCGCCCACGCTGGCCGTCACGAGGCGCTGGCGGTACATCTCGGGATCGCCCAGGCCATAGATGGCCGAGACGCTCGCCACGATCACCACGTCCTCGCGCTCCATCAGGCTCGACGTGGCCCGCAGCCGCAGCCGGTCGATGTCGTCGTTGATCGACGAGTCCTTGGCGATGTAGGTGTCGGTATGCGGCACGTACGCCTCGGGCTGGTAGTAGTCGTAGTACGAAATGAAGAATTCCACGGCGCTGCGGGGGAAAAACGACTTGAGCTCGCCGTACAACTGGGCCGCGAGGGTCTTGTTGTGCGACAGCACGAGCGTGGGGCGTCCGAACCCGGCGATGACGTGCGCCATCGTCATCGTCTTGCCCGAGCCGGTCACGCCGAGCAGCGTCTGGTAGCGGTCGTCCCGCGCGAGGCCCGCCGACAGCTCCCGGATGGCGCGCGGCTGATCCCCCGCCGGCGTGAACGGGGACACGAGGTCGAAGGGCATCGCTGAAAGTTAACCGACGACGGGCTGGGTCTGGGGGCCCGATTCACGGCGCGACACTTCCATCACGCCCTTCACGCGCCGGATGGCCCGGATCACCTTGTTCAGGTGGGTCTGGTTCTCCACCTCGACCAGCACGGAGCCGAACACGGCGCCGTCCCGCGTCGAGATCTCCGCGGAGCGGATGTTGGTACCGGACTCGCTGATGGCCGTGCAGATGTCGGCGTACAGGCCCCGCCGGTCTTCCCCGCTCACCGCCAGGCGAACCACGAACGTCTCGCCCTCGGACTCCTGCCAATCGATGTCGATACGGCGCTCCGCCTCGGTCGAGAGCACCAGCAGGTTGGGGCAGTCCGACCGATGGATCGAGATGCCCCGCCCCTGCGTGACGTAGCCGACCACCGGGTCGCCCGGGACCGGCTGGCAGCATTGGGCATACCGCACCATCAGCCCGTCCACTCCCTGGATCTTGATGCCCCGGCCCAGCCGGAGCCGCTCGATCACGCGCCCGAAGGCCGTGGGCCTCGGTGCCTGCAGGTCGTCGGCGGGGAGGTCGGGGTAGAGCGCCCGCATCAGCGTGCCCAGGGCCAGGTCGCCGCGCCCGAGCGCGGCCTGGAGCTGCTCCCCCGTGCCCCCCGACAGCGTCGCGGCGGCCCGCTCCAACCGCTCGGCGCCGGGGACCTCGAGCCGGCGACGCCGTACCTCGCGCGCCAGGATCTCGCGACCCAGCTCGAGACTCTTCTCGTGCTCCTCCTGGCGGATCCACTGACGGATCTTGTGGCGCGCCCGCGCGGTCTGTACGTGCGCCAGCCAGTCGCGCGAGGGCTTCGCCTGCGGGCTCGTCATCACCTCCACCGTGTCGCCGTTCTTGAGGGGCCGGTGCAGCGGCGCGATGCGGCCGTTGATGCGGGCGCCCTGGCAGCGTTGGCCGACCTCGGTATGCACCGCGAAGGCGAAATCGATGGGCGTGGCGCCCTTGGGAAGCCGCTTCACGTCGCCGCGCGGCGTGAACACGAAGATCTCGTCCTGGTACAGGTCGACCTTGAGGAACTCGAGGAATTCCTCTGGCGTGTGCGCGTCCTGCTGTAGCTCGAGCAGCTGGCGGAACCACGCGAGGTGGCGGTCCAGCTCGTCGGGGCTCTTGCGCCCTTCCTTGAAGAGCCAATGGGCCGCGATGCCGTATTCCGCCGTGTGGTGCATCTCACGGGTGCGGATCTGGATCTCGTAGAGCTGGCCCGCGGGGCCGAATACGGTGGTGTGGAGCGACTGGTACCCGTTGGACTTGGGGCTCGCGATGTAGTCCTTGATCCGTTCCTGGAGCGGGGTCCAGCTGTGATGGATCGCGCCGAGCACGTGGTAGCACTCGGGGATGTCGTTCACGAGCACGCGCACGGCGAGCAAGTCGTAGATCTCCTCGAACGGCTTGCCCCGCTTGCGCATCTTCTTGTAGACCGACCACAGGTTCTTCGGCCGACCGGTGATCTCGATGTCGGCGAGGCCCGCCTCGCGCAGCGCGTCGGCCAGCGGCCCACGCAGCCGCTCGATCGTGCGCTCGCGCTCGACCTTTTTCGCTTTGACGTTGCGCGCCAGCGTGCGGTAGTCCTCGGGCTCGAGGAACTTGAACGCCAGGTCCTCGAGCTCCGCTTTGACCCCTGCCATGCCGAAGCGGTGCGCCAGCGGGGCGTAGATCTCGCGCGTCTCGAGCGCGATGCGGTGCTGCTTGTCGGCATCGAGGTGCTCCAGCGTCCGCATGTTGTGCAGTCGATCCGCCAGCTTGATGATGATGACCCGGGCGTCCTTGGCGACCGAGAGCAGCAGCTTGCGGTAGTTCTCAGCCTGTTCCTCGGCGGTCGAGCGGAACGTGAGGGTCGAGAGCTTGGTGAGGCCGTCGACCAGCTCCGCGACCTCGGGCCCGAAGGTGCGGCGGATGTCTTCGACCGAGACGTCCGAGTCTTCCACGACGTCGTGCAGCAGCGCCGCCGCGATCGTGACCGAGTCCATCTGTTGCTCGGCCAGAATCGTGGCCACGGCGACGCTGTGCGACACGTAGTCGTCGCCCGATTGGCGCTTCTGCCCACGGTGCGCCTGGGCGCTCAGGCCATAGGCGCGCGCCAACAGGTCGAGGTCGAGGCGGTCGCGCTGCAACGCCACGGCCCGGGCGAGCTCGGGGGCGAGCAGGGGGGCAGTACTGGTCACCTGTGGAGGATGGCGAGACGCGGTCACGTCGTCAACGCGGGCACGACAAGCGCAAGGCGAACTCCCATAATAGGCCGTCCTCTAATGCTTTAAGGGCCCTCTCGCCGCGGTCGCTCCGGCCACCTATGATGAAGCAACTCCTCAGAGGGTCCCATGCGATCCCACTCGACCGTCTCACGTCGCGCGCTGTTCGTGGTTGCAGCCGTGGCGACCAACCTGGCCTGTCAGCCCGACGCGGACCCGACCAGCTTGACGGCACCCGTCGTCGCATCGCGCATGGCCCCCGCCACGGAAGAACTAGCCAGTCCGGGGTGGCAGGCGATCGAGGCAAACCTGGTCGCACAGGCCAACCTGGCAGCCGTCGTGTCGACGCGGGCGTACTCCCTGCTCGGTGTCGCACAATACCTGGCGGTGCAACGGACCGAAGGCAGCAAGCGGGACGGGCGTAGCCGTGATGGGTCCGATGCCGGCGCCGTCGCGGGTGCGTCGGCAACTGTGCTGAGCTATCTGTTCCCTTCTCAGGCACAGGCGCTCGAGGACACGGTGAAGGCACAGAGGGGCGCAGGTCCCGGGTTTGCGCGGGGCGAAGTCATCGGCCGCGCGGTGGGCGCCGGGATCGTGGCACGAGCGCGAACGGACGGCTTCTCCACGCCGTTCGGCGGGACCATTCCGGTGGGCGCCGGGTTGTGGATCAGCAACACGACCCCCGCGACCATCGGCGGCGGGCCGTTGCCCGGCGTGCGTCCCTGGTTCCTCAAGTCTGCGCGCCAGTTTCGGCCGGGCCCTCCGCCGGCGTTCGGGTCTGGGGACTTCCTGGCGGCACTGGCGGAGATCCGGCACATCTCCGAAACTCGTACCGCCGAGCAGATCGAGATCGCTACGTTCTGGGCGCAGGGCGCGGGTACACCCACGACCGCGGGATTCTGGCTCCAGGTCGCGACCGACGGCATTAATTCGCACAGCTTCTCCGAGCGGCAGGCGACCCACCTCTATGCGTTGCTCAGCGCCTCGATGTTCGACGCGCAAATCGGGTGCTGGGACGCGAAGGAGACGTACTGGTTCATCCGGCCGTGGCAGGCGGACCCCGGGATCACCGTCGTTGCCGCGGTCGGGAAGCCCAACCACCCATCCTATCCGTCCGGCCACAGCTGCATCTCCTCGTCGGCCGCGGCGGTGTTGAGCGCGTTCTTCCCCGAGCAACGGCGTGAATTGAGCGCGATGGTCACCGAGGCAGGGTTGTCGCGCATATACGGTGGTATTCATTACCGCTTCGACATCGAAGCCGGACAACAGCTCGGGCGAAGCGTGGCGCGGTTCACGATGCGAGCCGACCGATCGGGCCATTCCGTGCTGACGCCCGACGACGACGAGGAGCGACACGGCGGGCGATAGCCGTTTTCCGCCGGCCTACAGCAATCCGGCCTCCGCGAAACTCACGTAGCGAGCGCCTCCCACGATCACATGATCGTACACCGGGAGGTCGAGCAGCCGGCCCGCGTCCACCAGCTGCCGCGTGACCGCGCGGTCGTCGGCCGAGGGCGTGGGGTCGCCGCTCGGGTGGTTGTGCACGACGATGATCCCGGCCGCCGCCTCGGCGATCGCCGCCCGGAACACCTCCCGCGGGTGCACCAGCGAGCTGTTCAAGATCCCCCGCGTGATCAACAGGTCGCCCAGGATTTGACTCTGGCTGCCCAGCGCCAGCACGTGGAACTCCTCCACCGCGAGATCCCGCAGTCGCGTCCCGTAAAAGCGCTGCACATCCGCCGGTCCCCCCACCCGCTCCGGGGGCGGCTCCGTTTCGGTCCCCACGCGGCGCCCCAATTCGAGCGCTGCGGCGACGCGGGCGGCCTTGGTCCGTCCCACCCCCGGGACCTTCGCCAATTCCGCCGAAGGCCGCCCCGCGAGGCGTCGTAACGAGCCGTCCACGCGCGCCAGCACGTCGCCCGCCACTGCGAGCGCGTCACGTCCACTGGACCCCGTCCCCAGGAGAATCGCCAGGAGCTCCTGCCCCGTCAGGGCGGCGGGGCCCACGCTCCAGAGCCGCTCGCGCGGCCGGTCGTGCTGGGGGTGCTCGGAAAGGCGGAGAGGCATGGGGGAAACGTAGGTGGGGCCGGGCGATATCCCGGTACCCGAATAGCGCGGAACGCGGAAGTCGGAACGCGGAACAGCACTAACGAGGTCGGCCCGCCTGTTCCGCGTTCCGCGTTCTGCGTTCCGCGTTTAGGCCGCCCCGTGGCACTTCTTGAACTTCTTGCCGCTCCCGCAGGGGCACGGGTCGTTGCGACCGACGCCGGCGTAGGGGTTCGGAACGGCTGCGCCCGGGGCCGCCTTGGGCACCGCGGGCGTGTCGCCGCGGATCAGCCCGTCGGCCTCGGCCTTCGAGGCCACCATGGGCGTGGAGCGGCGCGGTCCGCCCACGGGCCCGGGCCGCGGGCCGCGCACGCCCGGCCCGCCGACGTCGCCGGGCGGCGGCCCGAGCTCGATCTGCAGCTTGAGCCAGCGCTCGGCGAAGGTCGCGTGCACGTCCCGCATCAGCCCGACGAACATGTCGTACCCTTCCTGCTTGTACTCGATGAGCGGGTCCTTCTGGCCCCAGGCGCGGTACTGGATCGCCGCCTTGAGCTGGTCCAGATCGTACAGGTGATCCTTCCACTTCTCGTCGATCACCGTCAGCATGATGTGCGACAGCGCCTGGCCACCCAGGTTCTGGGCCCCGACCTTCGCCTCGATTTCCTTGAAGTACTCGAGCTTGGCCTCGAACGCGGCCCGCCCCGCCTGTTGCGCGGCGCGCACCAGGTCGTCGCGGCTCCGGATGTTCGCGGGATCGGTCAGCCCGGGGATCGAGATCAAGAACTTGAGCAGAAACTCGGTCTCCATGAGCGCCCGATCCCACTGGTAGGCGTCCTTGGCGTCGCCGATCAGCTCGTCCGCCAGGCGCTCGACCGCCTGCTCGATCATGCGCACCGCCTCGGCCCGCAGCTCTTCACCCCCCTCGAGCGCGAACAACCGCAGGGAGTAGATCACCTCGCGCTGCTGGTTCATCACGTCGTCGTACTCGAGCAGCTTCTTCCGGGCCTGGAAGTTCTGCAGCTCGACCCGCTTCTGGGCCTGGCCGATGGCGCTCGTCACCCACGGGTGCGTGATGACCTCGCCCTCCTCGGCCCCGGTGCGGTCCATCCAGCGCGCGATGCGGTCCGAGCCGAACAGCCGCATCAGGTCGTCCTCGAGCGACAGGTAGAACACGCTCTGCCCGGGATCGCCCTGACGGCCGGAGCGGCCGCGCAGCTGGCGGTCGATGCGCCGCGCCTCGTGCCGCTCCGTGCCCACGATGACCAGGCCGCACGGCGGGTCTTCCTGGCACTGCAGCCGCTGGATCTCCTCGGGGCTCAGGTCGGGCTTCTCGATCTGCTGTCCGAACGGGGCCTGGTGGGCGGTGATGCCGCACACCTGACATTTCTTGACGCCGGGGCCGAGTTTGATGTCGGTGCCGCGGCCGGCCATGTTGGTGGCGATCGTGATCGACGCCGGCTGGCCGGCCTGGGCGACGATTTCGGCCTCGCGCTCGTGGTACTTGGCGTTCAGCACTTCGTGGCGCAGGCCGCGCCGCTTGAGCATGCGGGACAGCGTCTCCGACACGTCGACGCTCACGGTCCCCACCAGCACCGGCAGCCCGCGCTTGTGCTGCCGGTCCACCTCGTCCATGATGCCGTTGTACTTCTCGCGCCGGGTCTTGTAGATGAGGTCGTGCTTGTCGATGCGCCGCACCGGCCGGTTGGTGGGGATGACCACCACCTCGAGCCCGTAGATCTGGAAGAACTCGGTCTCCTCGGTCTCGGCCGTGCCCGTCATACCGGCGAGCTTGTCGTACATCCGGAAGTAGTTCTGGATCGTGATGGTGGCGAGCGTCTGGCTCTCCTCCTGCACCGCCACGCCTTCTTTGGCCTCAACGGCCTGGTGCAGCCCCTCCGACCAGCGCCGCCCGTGCATCAGCCGACCCGTGAACTCGTCGACGATGAGAACCTTGCCCTCCTGCACGACGTAGTCCACCTCGCGCTCGTACAGCGCATGCGCCTGCAGCAGCTTGTGGATGATGTGCAGCGTCTCGCTCTTCAGGGCGTACTCGCCCTCCACCTGGCGGCGCCGCTCGATCTTCTCCTTGGGGGAGAGGCGCTCGTCGTGATCGATCTCGTGCACGGCGTGCGAGATGTCCGGCACCACGAACAGGTTGGGATCCTGGGGCGACATCGTTTCGACGCCCTGCTCGGTGAGGTGGACCGAGTGGCCGCGCTCGTCGAGCACGAAGTACAGCTCGTCTTCGATGTGGCGCAGCTTCTGATCCCGGGCCGGCTGCTTCCGGTCGGCCAGGACGTCGAGCTCCACGCGCTGCACCTGCGACTTCACGCCGGGCTCTTGCAGCAGCTTCAACAGTTTCTTGTTCTTCGGCATCCCGAGCTGCGCCTGGTACAGGAGCGTCGCGCCCTCGTACGCCGTCTTGTCGTTGCCGATCAAGGGCTCCGCCCGGCCGATGAGGTCGTTCGCGACGGCGGTCTGCTTGCGGACGAGCTGTACGACCTGGGCGTTGAACTGCGCGTACTTTTCGTCCGACTCGCTGCCCACCGGTCCCGAGATGATCAGCGGGGTGCGGGCTTCGTCGATCAGGATCGAGTCCACCTCGTCGATGATCGCGTAGGCATGGGTCCGTTGGACGCGCTGCTCGAGCGAGAACACCATGTTGTCGCGCAGGTAGTCGAAGCCGAACTCGTTGTTCGTCCCGTACGTGATGTCGCACTGATACGCCGCGCGCCGCGCCGGCGTCGACGGCTCCGTGTCGTCGATGCAACCCACGGTGAGGCCGAGCCACGTGAACAGGTGACCCATCCACTGCGAGTCGCGCCGGGCGAGGTAGTTGTTGACGGTGACGAGATGCGCACCCCGCCCCGCCAGGGCGTTCAGGTACAGCGGCAGCGTGGCCACGAGCGTCTTCCCCTCGCCGGTGGCCATCTCGGCGATCTTGCCCTGGTGCAGCACGATGCCGCCGATGAGCTGCACGTCGTAGGGCACCATGTCCCATTTGAGCGCGTGCCCCGTCACCACGACTTCACTGCCCACCAGACGGCGGCACGCCTCACGCACCGTGGCGAACGCCTCCGGCAGCACGTCGTTGAGGGTAACCTGCAGCTCCTTCACGTACGCCGACTCGGCCCGCGAGAGCTGCTCGCTCAGCACCGCACGCTGCTCCGCCTCGGGGCACTCGTGCTTTTCCCGCTTGAGACGCGCCACCTCCGCCGCCAGCACGCCGGTGCGCTCCGCCACGAGCCCGCGCAGCTTCGGGGTCTGCGCCTGCAGCTCGGTATCCGAGAGCGTCTTGAGGCGCTCCTCGTGACGATGAATCGCGTCCACGATCGGACGGATGCGCTTCATCTCGCGCTGGAAGCGCGTGCCGACGATCTTGGTGAACCAGCTCTTGACCATCAAACCTCTATTTCGGCCGCTATTTCGGCCTCTATTTCGGCCGCTATTTCCGGTACAGCCCCCGCGCGGCGATATAGTCGCGCACCGCGTCGGGCACGAGGTAGCGAATCGAGCGGGCCTGCCGCACGCGCTCCCGAATCAGCGTCGCAGAGACGTCCAGCGCCGGCACTTCGACCGTTCGGCTGATCGCCGGATGGCGCGGCGCCGGCGCTCCCGGCCGCGCGAACACGACCACGTCGGCGAGCTGCCGGAGCGCGTCGATCTCGAACCAGGCCCCGAGCTCCGCCGCCGCATCGGCCCCCAGCAGTAACGTGAAGCGGTTCCCGGGCTCCCGCTGCGCCAGGGCCCGCAGCGTGCGGACCGTGTACGACGGCGTCGGCAGCGTCAGCTCGATCCGCTCGACGGTGAGACGCGGGTTGCCGGCCACGGCGAGCTCCAGCATCTCCGCCCGCTCCTCGGGGCTGGCACCGTGGGGGGCGTGGCCCGCGCGCTTGAGCGGCTGCTCCCGCGCCGGCAGAAACCGGATGGTGGCGTCGAGCGCTTCGCCCACCGTCTCCGCCGCGACTAGGTGCCCGACGTGCACGGGATCGAACGACCCGCCGAACAACGCCTGCAGCGCGGTCAGGAGGGCGTCGCCGTGCTCGAGTCGGCCGGGCAGGACGCGCCGAGCCCCGCGGTCTGCGGGTAGTACTTGCGCAACGTCCCGCACGTCTCCTTCAGCTCGTCCGTGTACCCGATCGCGCGGTAGGAGTCCACCAGGCGCATTAGGGCGTCGGCGACGCGCGCCGTCCCCTGGTAGTTGGCGATGACGTCCTTGAAATAGATGATGGCGGAATCGAAGGCGCGCCGGCGGAAATAGAACATGCCGTTCTTGTAATCCTTCAGCGCGAACCACTCGCGCAGCTGCTGGACGTGCAGCTGGGCTCGGGCCGCGGCGTCCGTTCCGGGATACCGTCCGGCGAGCTCCTGGTAGATCGCGAGGGCGCTCTCTCCGTACGAGGGATCGAGCTCGGGCTTGCGCCACAGCCGCAGGTTCGCATCGCCGGCGCGCAGCAGCGCGAGGGGCGCGTACGGGCTCGCGGGGAACTGATCAGCGACCTGCCGGAAGTCGTGCGCCGCCTGGACCCGGTCGCCCGTCTGGAACGCGCACTCGGCCAGGTTGTATTTCACCTCGGCCAGCTCGGGCTCGGTGGGACTGAGCTCGTAGCTCAGACGCCGGAAGGAGACCAGCGCCTTGCCGAAGTCGCCGCGGCGAAACTGCGCGCGTGCCCGGGCCAGCTCAGCGACGGGATCGGGAGCGGGCTGGATCCGCGCTCCATGGTGGCATGCCGTCACCGCGGCGCAGCCGATCAGCACGGCGTAGCGCATCGTCCTCATGGTTGTTTGGGCGGGTTGGGGGACGGCGCGTCCGCTTTCCCCAGCGCATTGATCTTGTCCTGCGCGCGCTGCGTGAGTGTGTCCCCGGGGGTGCCGCCCGCGAGCGCCTGTTGATAGCTCTCGAGCGCGCCCGCCACGTCGCCCTGCGCGAGCTTGACGTCGCCGAGGCCCAGGAACGCTCCCCGCACCACGTCGGCTGGCGCGCCCGGCGCCGTCGCCCGGCGGAACCAGTCCTCGGCCTCGGCCGGTTTGCCGGCCGCCAGCAGCCGTTGCCCCTCGACCAGCGCGCACAGCCCCAGCCCCTCGCGCGCGCCGTCCGCGACGGCCGGTTCGCGCTGGCGCCGAATGATCCCTTCGAACACCGGCACCGCGGTGCTGCAGGCGTGCGCTCGCACCGCTGCCATGCCGTACACGTACAGCAGCGAATCGGTCAAGCGCGGATCGCCGGCGGCGGCGGCGGCGCCCGGCAGCAGCGCCATGGCGCCGGCCGTGTCGCCGCGCTCGGCGGCGTCCAAGGCCGCGAGGCGGGCGTAGCGCCCCAGCGGCCGGGTAGGCGCCACCGCGCGCAGGCCCGCCAGCCCGCGGGCGGCGTCGCTCCGGTCGTTCGCGGCGAGCGCGGCCCGGGCGGTGCGCTCCAGCCCGTCCGCGGCCTCGCCGGCGCGCGAGCGGTCTCCCTCACCCAGGGCGATGTAGGCGTTCACCGCCGTCGCGTAGTCGCCCACATGCAGCGCGGCCGCTCCCAGCTTCGCCTCGAGGTCCGGGTCTCCCGGGTGCGCCTTGAGGCCGAGCTGATACTCGGCCAGGGCGTCACGGTAGGAACCGCCTCCGTACCAGCGGTCCCCCAGCTCCTCGTGGTCGGCGGCGCTGGGCTGGCACGCGAGCGCCAGTGCGACGGCCACAACGACCCAGCGGCTCACTGGAGGGGGGGCGTCTTCCGTCCGCCCCGCCCCCGCCCGCCGGTGCCCTCGGGGCCGCCGTCTCCGGAGGGCGCGGGCGGGGGACCGCTGTCCGGCGACGCGGCCGCACCCGCGGGAACCTGGGCAGCGGTGTCGTTGCGGGCCAGCATGGCCAGGTAGGCTTCCACGCGCGGATCCTCGGGCCGGCGCTCGCGGCAGTCTTCCCACACGGCCCTGGCCGCGAGCCCGTCGCCCGCGAGGTAACAGGCGAGCCCCAGCATCGCGGCGGCGTCCAGATAGTTGGGGCGCGCCCGTACGATGATTTCGAAGTGCTCTCGTGCGTCCAAGGCGCGTCCCGCCTCGAGCAGCATGCGTCCCAGTTTATACCGCAGGTCGTGAAACGCGGGTCCGAGCGCAAGCGCCGCCTGGTACTGATCGATCGCCGTCGCCAGCCCGCCCGACTCGAGGTACGCGTCCCCCAGGCGCGCGTGCTGGTTCGCGAGCTTGGCGGCGACGTGCGCCGGATAGCCCTGCCGCGGTACGCCGCCGATTTGCGCGGCGCGCCGGAACGCCGCATCGGCCTCGGCTTCGCGCCCCAACTCGTTCAACACGAGCGCGCGGTGCACCAGCGCCTCGACGTAATGCGGGTTCAACGCGAGCGCGCGGTCCAGTTGCGCCAGCGCCGCGTCCTGCTGGCCCACCAGCGAGTACGACAGCCCGAGCAGGTGGTGCGCATCGGCGAACGCCCGGCCCGTCGCGATCACCTCTTCCAAGAGGTGAATCGCGCCGTAGTAGTCCTGGAGCTGAAATCGCTCCCGGGCCTGCGCCACCAGATGCTCAGGACTGACGTCCATGCATCGCCTCGTACCAGCGGACGAAGAGTCGAATCCCTTCTTCGATGCCGACTTTGGGCCGGAATCCGAGCTCCCGGCCGGCGCGCCGCAGGTCGGCGTCCGTGAGCCGCACGTCCCCCGGCTGATCGCCGTGGCGCTCGATCCGCACCTCGCGGCCCAGCGTGCGTCCGATCAGCTCGATCAGCCGATCCAGCCGCACCCGGGCGCCCCCGCCGATGTTGATCGGCTCGGCGATGCCGCCCGACCGGGCACGCTCGGTCCAGGCCATGGCCGCCAGGACCCCGTCGACGCAATCCGTAATATAGGTATAGTCCCGCTCGCTCGACCCATCGCCGTGCATGCGCACCGGCTGTCCTCGGGCGATCAGGTCCGTGAAACGATGGATGGCCAGGTCCGGCCGCTGGCGGGGCCCGTACACCGTGAAGAAGCGCAGGCAGGCGATCTGCATACCGTACAGGTGCGCGAAGGCGTGCGCCACCAGCTCCCCGGCGCGCTTGCTGGCGGCGTAGGGGGAGATCGGCGCGACAGCGGGAGCCTCCTCGCTGAACGGGGCGGGGGTCGTGTCGCCGTACACCGACGACGACGAGCCGAACACCACCCGCCGGATCCCGGCGCGCCGGGCGGCCTCGAACACCCGCACGGTTCCGGTGACGTTCGTCTCGCTGTAGGACGCGGGGTCTTCGAGCGAGGGACGGACGCCCGGGCGTGCCGCGAGGTGCACCACCACCGAAACGCCCTCGAGCGGCAGCGGGTCGCGCACGATGTCGGCCTCCACGAAGCGGAATCCCTTGCCGCGCCGCAGCGTCTCGAGGTTTCGCTCCTTCATCGCGCGGGCGTAGAACGCGTCGAAGTTGTCCAGGGCCACGACCTCGTCGCCTCGCGCCACCAGGGCTTCGGCCACGTGCGAAGCGATGAACCCCGCCGCGCCCGTGACCAGCACCCGCGGGCTCATCCCACGATGCCGCGGAAGTACTCGATCGTGCGGCGCAGGCCGTCCTCGAGCGACACGCGCGGCTCCCACTCGAGCGTCTCGCGGGCGTGGCGGATGTCGGGCTGGCGTACCTTGGGATCGTCGGTGGGGAGCGGCTGCTCGACGATCGCGCTCCGGCTGCCCGTGAGGCGCAGCACCAGCTCGGCGAGCTGGCGCACGGTGAACTCGTGCGGGTTCCCGATGTTCGTCGGATCCGCGCCGCCGCGCTCGAACAACCGGACGATCCCATCGATCAGATCGTCCACGTAGCAGAAGGAGCGGGTCTGCGACCCGTCGCCGTACACGGTGAGCGGGTCGCCCTTGAGCGCCTGCACGATGAAGTTCGACACCACCCGACCGTCCTTGGGGCGCATGCGCGGTCCGTACGTGTTGAAGATGCGGACGATGCGCGTGTCGAGCTTGTGGTAGCGATGATAGGCCATGGTCATCGCTTCCGCAAAGCGCTTGGCTTCGTCGTACACGCCGCGCGGGCCGACCGGGTTCACGTTCCCCCAGTAGCTCTCCGGCTGGGGATGCACCAGCGGGTCGCCGTAGACTTCCGAAGTCGACGCGAGCAGGAAGCGCGCGCCCTTGGCCCGTGACAGGCCCAGCGCCTTGTGGGTCCCGAGCGAGCCGACTTTGAGCGTCTGAATGGGATAGTCGAGGTAGTCGACCGGACTCGCCGGACTCGCGAAGTGGAGCACCCCGTCGAGCGGACCCTGGACTTCGACGAAGTTCGCCACATCGTGGAGCACGAACTGAAAACTGGGATGCTTGCGGAGGTGGGCGATGTTGGCGGGGTTACCGGTGAGGAAATTGTCCATCCCGACGACGCGGTGACCCTCTGCCAGCAACCGGTCGCACAGATGCGACCCGAGAAACCCCGCGGCCCCGGTTACGAGGACGCGCATGCGACCGGGCGGCCGATGCTTTCGTACACGAACCCGAGACGGGCGAGACGCTGTGGGTCGTACAGGTTGCGTCCATCCACGATCAGGGACCGCGACAACGCCTGCTTGATCCGGCCGAAATCGGGGTTGCGATACTCGAGCCACTCGGTCACGATCACGAGCGCGGCCGCGCCCTCGAGCGCTTCATAGGCGGTGCCCGCGTAGGTGATCCGGTCGCCCAGCTCGCGGCGCGCGGTCTCCATCGCGGCCGGATCGTGGGCGCGCACGCGCGCCCCCGCCTCGAGCAGCTGGCCGGCGAGCACCAAGGCCGGGCTCTCGCGCACGTCGTCGGTCTCGGCCTTGAAGGCGAGGCCCCACACCGCCACGGTGACGTTGCGCAGCTTGCCGCCGAAGTGGCGGGCCAGCTTCTCGTACAGCACCCGTTTCTGGCGCTCGTTCGCCGCCTCGACCGACTCGAGCACGTCGAGCGACACGCCGCAGTCCTGTCCGGTGCGGATCAGCGCCTTCACGTCCTTGGGGAAGCACGATCCACCGTAGCCAGGACCCGGGAACAGGAACGCCGGGCCGATGCGCCGGTCCGATCCGATGCCCTTCCGGACCAGCGTGACATCGGCGCCCACGGCGTCGCACAGCCGCGCGATCTGGTTCATGAACGAGATCCGGGTGGCGAGCATCGCGTTGGCCGCGTACTTCGTCATCTCCGCCGAGGCGAGGTCCATGAAGATGATGGGGTTGCCCGTCCGCACGAAGGGCGCGTACAGCTCGCCGATCAGCTGGGCCGCTTCCTGCGAATCCACCCCGACGATGACGCGGTCCGGCTTCATGAAATCCTCGACCGCCGCGCCTTCCTTCAGGAACTCGGGGTTGGCGCACACCTGAAACGGGGTCGTGGTCTGCGCTGCGATCGCCGCCCGCACCTTCTGGGCCGTGCCAACCGGCACCGTGCTCTTGGTGACCACCAGCTTCGAGCGGTTCATGTGGCGGCCGATGGTCGTAGCGACGTCGAGCACGTGCGTCAGGTCCGCGGAGCCGTCTTCGTCGGGCGGCGTGCCGACCGCGATGAAGATTACGTCGGAGGTCTCGATCGCGGCGCCGACATCGGTCGTGAACCGCAGTCGCCCGTCACGCTGGTTGCGCGTCACCAGCGGCTCGAGCCCCGGCTCGTAGATCGGCAGGCGATTGTGACGGAGCGCCTCGATTTTCGCGGCGTCCAGGTCCGCGCCCACCACGTCGTTCCCCGTCTCCGCCAGGCAGGCCCCGGCGACCAGGCCCACGTATCCCGTGCCTACGACGGCGACTTTCATCGCTCCTCCCGCCGCCGTTGCCGGGCCAGCGCGTTGCGGGTGTCGACGACCAGGCGCGCGCTGCGCGCCACCAGTGCGTAATCGACGTCCGAGTGATCCGTGACGATCACCACGCAGTCCGCGCCGGCGAGCGTCTCCGCCGTGAGGGGCGTGGAGGCCAGGTCGATGGCCTCGTCCCTGAGCTTGCGCACGTGGGGATCGTGATACCGGACCACCGCAGCGCGCTGCTGCAGCAGACGGATCACGTCGAGCGCCGGGCTCTCACGGACGTCGTCGATATCCTTCTTGTACGCGACGCCCAGCACCAGCACCGTGCTGCCCCGCGCCGCGCGCCCCTGCTCGTTGAGACGATCCACGATCTGCCCCACCCAGTACTCCGGCATGGCCGCGTTGATTTCCCCCGCCAGCTCGATGAAGCGGGTGCGGTAGTTCAGCGTGCGCATCTTCCAGGCGAGGTAGTGCGGGTCGAGCGGGATGCAGTGCCCGCCGACGCCGGGGCCGGGCGTGAATTTCATGAACCCGAACGGCTTGGTCGCAGCCGCTTCGATCACCTCCCACACATCCACGCCGAGCTTCTCGCACACGATCGCCATCTCGTTGACGAGCCCGATGTTCACGCTGCGGAAGGTGTTCTCGAGGATCTTCACCAGCTCGGCCGCCTCGGTGGACGAGACGGGGACGAGCATCTCGATGGCCGGCTCGTACACGGCCATCGCCACGCGGCGACAGGTCTCGGTGATACCCCCCACCACCTTCGGCGTGTTGTGCGTGTTCCACTTGCCGTTGCCCGGGTCCACGCGCTCCGGCGAAAACGCCAGGAAGAAGTCCTCTCCGACCTTGAGACCCGTCTCCTCGAGCGCCGGCAGCATCAGTTCGCGCGTAGTGCCCGGGTACGTGGTCGATTCCAGCACGATGAGCTGCCCGCGCCGCAGCGCCTGCTTGATAGAAGTGGTCGCCGCGAGCACGTAGCTCACGTCGGGGTCCTTTGTCTTGGACAAGGGGGTCGGGACGCATACCGACACTACGTCGGGCTCGCGCAGCCGTGCCAGATCCGCCGTCGCTGCGAACTTTCCCACCTGGGCGAAGCGCGCCACATCGGCGCTCGCCACGTCCTGGACGTGCGAGCGCCCCTGGTTCAAACCCTCGACCACGACCCGACTCACGTCGAACCCGAGCACGCGGAACCCGGCCCGCGTGAACTCCATGGCGAGCGGCAGGCCCACGTACCCCAGCCCGACGATCCCGATCAGCGCCGAGCGGTCCTGCGTCTTGGCGACCAGCAAGTCGGCGGCGGACGATGCCGTGGCGGTCACAGGTCCACCGGGGCTCCGCCCGAGGCGAGCGAGCGAGACGCCGCCTCCAGCACACGCACGACGCGGACTCCGTCGTCGGCGCCGGCGCGCGGCGGCTCCGCACCGCGCGCGACGCGCACGAAGTGATTCAGCTCCGCCGCGAGAGGCTCCACGTTGGGAATCCTCGGGATGAAGATGTCACCCTCCCGGATCGACAGCGCTTCACCGTACGACCGGTACTCCGGTGGGCGCTCGACACCTTTGTCGTAGATGCGAAGCTTCTCGCGCGCCTCCATATCGTCGAATACCACCATCTGCTTCGCCCCGACGACCGTCAGCTTCCGCTCCTTGTGGGGATCGAGCCAGGACAGTTGTACGTGCGCCAGCACTCCGGTGGCAAACTCCATCGTGAGGAACACCACATCTTCAACCTGGCGTTGGAGATAGCTCTTGCCGTGCGCCGCGACGCGTATCGGCGCCTCACCCAGCAAGTACAGTGCCACGGATACGTCGTGCGGACCGAAGCTCCACAGGGCGTTCTCGTCCGCTCGGATCTGGCCCAGATTCACGCGCAGGCCATAAAGATAGTAGATGCGACCCAGCTCCCCCCCCTGCACCAGGGCCCGCAGCCGCTCGACCGCGGGGTGGAACAGCAGCAGGTGACCGGCGAGGACGGGAACGCGGCGCTCCCCCGCCGCGCGAGCCACCGCTTCGGCATCGCGTGTGCTCAAGGCAAACGGCTTCTCCACCAGGCACGGCTTCCCCGCCTCGACACACTGCAGCGCGAGCCGCGCGTGCGTCGCCGCGGGCGCGGCGATGACGACGGCCTCCACGCGGCCGATCAAGTCCGTAGCGTCGGCGGTGACGTGCACGCCCGGGTATTGGCGGCACAGCTGCTCCCGCCGCTTGGCGTCCGTGTCGCACACCGCGGCTAGCTCGCCGTCGGCGAGGCCCGCGGCGGTGCGGACGTGGTTCCTGCCCCAGGCTCCGGCCCCGATCACGCCGAGCTTGAGCCGGCTCACCGGTAGAATCCACGAATCGTCTCGATCACATGGTCCAGCTGCTGCTGCGTCAGCTCCGGGAACACCGGAAGCGAGAGCACTTCCCGGCAGGCCCGCTCCGCCTGGGGCAGGCGGCCGGCCTTGTAGCCCAGATGCGCGAAACAGTTCTGGAGGTGGAGCGGCACCGGATAATAGACCGCGCTTCCGATGCCCTTGGCCTTGAGGTGCGCCTGCAACTCGTCGCGGCGCTCGACTCGCACGGTGTACTGATGGTAGATGTGCTCGTTCGCCGGGTCCACCGCCGGCACCCGGACGCCCGGGATGTCGCTCAGGCCCTTGTCGTAGTAGCTCGCGTGGTCGCGGCGCCGGGCCGACCAGGACGCGAGGTGCGGCAGCTTGGCGAGCAGCACGGCGGCCTGGAGCGAGTCGAGTCGTGAGTTGGTGCCCACCTCGTCGTGGTGGTACTGTTTGGCGCCGCCGTGCAGGCGCAGCTTGCGGAGCCGCTCCGCCAGCGCGTCGTCGGACGTGACCATCATGCCGCCGTCGCCCCAGGCGCCCAGATTCTTGCTGGGGAAGAAGGAAAAGCCCGTCGCCCATCCCAGCTCGCCCGCCATCCGCCACTGCCCGTCGATCCGACGCCGCGCCCCGATCGCCTGCGCGGCATCTTCGATCACCCGGAGCCCCCGTGCGCGCGCCAGCGGGAGCATCCGTTCCACAGCCGCCATCTGCCCGTACAGGTGGACCGGCATCACGGCCCGGGTGCGCGGCGTGAGGACCGCCTCCACCGCGGCCGGGTCGATATTGAGCGTCCCCGGCTCGATGTCCGCGAACACCGGCGTCCCGCCGGCGTTGTGGATGGCACCGGCGGTGGCGAAGAAGGTGAACGGGGTGGTGACCACCTCGTCCCCGGGTTTCAGATCGAGCGCCTGGAGCGGCAGGAGCAGCGCGTCGGTGCCGCTGGCGCACGCGATGCCGTGCTCCGCGTGGGCGAGCCCGGCGATGGCGCTCTCGAGCCGCGGGACGCTCGGACCCATGACGAATTGCTGAGACTCGATCACCGCCTGGAGCGCGGGCAGGACTTCGTCCTTGATCGCGCGGTACTGCGCCACCAGATCGAGG
>WNGG01000222.1_pt1 | contig 57575 bp, 46 predicted proteins | sample 5400661 | NCBI WGS metagenome assembly WNGG01 (sample SAMN13153372, study PRJNA577476) | soil metagenome | isolation source: 100 cm soil or saprolite under Garry oak tree replicate 1 | place: USA:California | collected 2016-06-15
CCCTCACCCCACCACCCAGCCCCCGAGCTCATGATCGTGAACAGTTTTGGGCACTATTTGCCCCGAACTGTTCACGATCATGAAACGGGGACGTTGGTCACCTCCTGATGGTGCCGATAAGCACTATTTGTCACCTTTCCGCGTGCGTCACTATCGGTTTACAGGAAGAGGTGATTGTGATGATGATCTGGTTCGGCAGCCACTGGGCGTTCTGGCAGTCCGGCCTGATGTGGATCGCGATGCTGGCCTTCTGGGTCCTGGTGGCCTGGGTCGGTTACGCCTTCGTCACCTCGGGTCCGCCCCGGGCGCGCAACCGCGACGAGGGTGCTGACGCCCGGCACATCCTGGACCGGCGCCTGGCGCGCGGAGAGATAGACGCCGCCGAGTACCGCCGCCTGCGCGACCTCATCGACTCCGACGGGCAGCACCCGACGTCCAGCACATGGCCGTCCGACAGGGCCGGTTCCTCCAGCCGCTGACCAGGCTGCTGCCGCGATGGCGCCGGTCCTTCATGACGCTTTGTTTCTGGCATCTTTCCTTACGTGATCATGGTCGCCCGCGCTACGCTTCCCATAGCTTTTAGTAACTTTATATATGCTATGAGTAATCGGAGTGCTCGAGGTGACAGCGGACCTGGGCAAGGATCAGGCGCGGACCGGCGATGCCGCCCCGCGCCTGCGCGGCGGGGCGCACGCCGCCGCCAAGACCGGCCGCTTCCGCCGTAAGAGCGTCTCCGTCCCCGCGCCCCTCCCCGTCCCGTCCCTGACCTGGTCCCCGGAGCCGGTTACCGTGCCTCTCCCGGTGGTCGGCGCCGCCGCGTCTGCGGCCCCGCAGGCCACGGCCGTCGGTCCCGGGCTCGCCAGGCGGGGAGCGGCCGCGGCGCGGTCCGCGGGGGCGAGCCTGTGCGCGCTGGCCATCGTGGCCACCGCGGTCCCGCTGGCCGTCATCCAGATACCGGATGCCATCGCCTGGTCGCTGCCATCTCGCGTGGCCGCCGGAGGACCAGCCGCGGTGGCCAGCCTGCTGCGGGCATCGGGTCTGGCCCTGCCCGCGATGGCGGTGGCGGGATCGCTGGCGGCGCTGGCCGTGCGGTGGCTGCGGGCCGGTCCGGTGCTGCTGGCGGGCCTGCTCTTGCTCGCCGCCGCCGACGCGCTCGGCGACAACGCGCGCACGATCGCCCTGATCGGTGCCGACCGGTCGCTGCACGGCGCGGGCGCCGGGATCGCGATGACCGGGCTGGTCGCGGTCGTCGCGGAACGGCAGGCGCAGCGGCGGCAGCGGCACGAGCCGCGAGCGGGACGGCTGGCCGGCCGGCGCCTCGTCCTGGCCCGCCGGCGCCTCGTCCTGGCCGGCTGGTGGGCCGCGTTCACGGTGGCGGGACTGGCCGTCGCGCCCGGGCTGATGCGGCGCCAGGTCAGCCCGGGTGACTGGCACGCGGCGCTGCGGCCCTATCCGTGGCTGACCGGGGTGGCGCTCGCCCTCGGCGCGCTGTACGCGCTGCTCGCCGAGGGTACCGCCGGGACGAGGACCAGGAACGCCTGGCCGGCGGCCGAACGGGCCCAGCTGGCCCTGCTCACCGCGCCGGTGGCGGGCATCTGCGCGATCGCCATGGCCGTCACGTACCGCGGCGGCCAGGCCGTGGCCGCGGCCGCCGTGGCCGACGCGATCGCGCTGGCCGGAATCGCCGCCATCACGGCCCGGGCGGGCAGCGCCGGCCGTTTCGCGGTGGTCTGTGCCGTGACCGGCTTTGCCCTGGCCCCGTCCGCCAGCGCGGTGGCCGCGCTCACCGCGCCGGTCGAGTCCACCCCGGAGTCCGGGGGAGCCGTCCTGGCGGCGGCGCTGGGCGGAGCCGCCGTGGCCCTGCTGACCAGGCGGCCGCACGCTCGGGCGATGACCGCGATCGGCCTGCTCCTGGCGGCGGCCGGGCTCGCCGCGCTGGACCTGGCCGGGCTCGCCGCTCCATCGGGCCGCCTGCTCACGCTGCTGTACGTGCCGCTGGCGGCCGGCCTGGCTGTCGCCTTGACCGCGTCGCTGCGCGCGGCCGGCCCGGCCGGCGCCCTGGCCGGCCTGGTCATCCTGCTGGCCGGCCTGGTCGCCGGCTACCTGGCCGCGGGGACGGTGCAGCTGCGCGCGCTCAGCGGCGCCACCACGGTACCCGCGGCGCATGCCGCGCTGGCCACGGCGGCGGGGCACTGGGCGCTGATCGCGGCGGCCGTCGCCGGCACCGTCGCCCTGGCGCTGGCCTGCACCGGAAGCCGCCGAAAGGGGTCGTCAGCCCGATGATTTCGCGGGCGGCGCGCCGGGCACCCGGAGCCGGCGCCGGGCCCGGACATGGGTAAGCTGGCTGGAGTAGCGAACCGCATCGTTGACCGCGGCGAGCTGTCTGTGCCCGGTGAGGAGCGTCGTTGTCAGAACACGCTGTCGTCCTGAAAAGACCCGACGCGCCGGGACCGCGAGGCAGACAGGCCAGGGGAGAGATCGAGCTCCTCGTCCTGGAACCCGTCTAGCTGATATCGCCGTTGTCCAGGTAAGAACGCTGTCCAGGTACGAACACTACGGCCGCTCTCTCGAAGCGGCCGCTATCGGTAGTTTTCACGACCAGAGCCCCGCGGAAGGTCCCCGTTCCCGATGAGCAACGCGCTGACGTTCCTCGGCCGCGACATGGCGGTCGACCTCGGTACTGCGAACACGCTGGTCTACGTGCGCGGCCGCGGCATCGTGCTGAACGAACCGTCGGTGGTGGCGCTCAATACCAACAACGGCCAGATCGTCGCGGTGGGCGTCGAGGCTAAACGCATGATCGGCCGGACCCCGGGCAACATCGTCGCGGTGCGCCCGCTCAAGGACGGCGTGATCGCCGACTTCGACGTGACCGAGCGGATGCTGCGGTACTTCATCCAGAAGGTCCACCGGCGCACCCACCTGGCGAGACCGAGGCTCGTGGTGGCCGTGCCGAGCGGGATCACCGGCGTGGAGCAGAGCGCGGTCAAGGAGGCCGGCCACCAGGCCGGCGCGCGCCGGGTCTACATCATCGAAGAGCCGATGGCGGCGGCGATCGGCGCGGGACTGCCGATCCACGAGCCCACCGGCAACATGGTGGTTGATATCGGCGGCGGCACCACCGAGGTGGCGGTAATCTCGCTGGGCGGCATCGTCACCTCGCAGTCCATCAGGATCGGCGGCGACGAGATGGACCAGGCGATCATCACGTTCGGCAAGAAGGAGTACTCGCTGATGCTCGGCGAGCGGACCGCCGAGGAGATCAAGATGGCCCTCGGCTCCGCGTTCCCCTCGGCGGATGAGCCCCATGCCGAGATCCGGGGCCGGGACCTCGTCAGCGGCCTGCCGAAGACGGTGGTGATCTCCGCGGCCGAGGTGCGCCGGGCGATCGAGGAGCCCGTCAACCTGATCGTCGACGCGGTCAAGAACACCCTGGACAAGTGCCCGCCGGAGCTGGCAGGCGACGTGATGGACCGGGGTATCGCGCTGACCGGCGGCGGCGCCCTGCTGCGCGGACTAGAGTCACGAATCCGGGAGGAAACCGGGATGCCCGTGCAGGTCGCGGACAACCCGCTCGACTCCGTGGTGCTCGGGACCGGCAAGTGCGTCGAGGATTTCGAGACTCTGCGTCAGGTACTGGTGCCCGACACCAGGCGCTGAGACCAGCGCCACCCCGTAACAACCCGCCGCACGGTCGCGGCGGGCGGACGAGGAGCGGCTGTGCACGACAACCGGCGTACCCGCCTGGTTCTTGGCGTGCTCCTGATCATCGCGATCACGCTGATCACGCTGGACTTCAGGGATGGCGGCGCCTCGCCGGCCCGGAGCGTGGGGGCGGACATCTTCGGGCCGATCGAGCGGGTCACGCACGACGTGACCGGCCCGGTGGCCAGCCTGTTCGACTCGATCACCGGCGGGCCTTCGGCGCAGGGCACCATCGCCACCTTGCAGCGGCAGAACGCCGAACTGCGCGCCGAGCTCAGCGCGGCCCAGCTGAGGAAGGCGGCCGGGAAGCAGCTGGCCCAGCTGCTGCAGCTGGACGCCGGCGCGTACCGCATCGTGCCCGCCAACGTCATCGCGGCCGGCGGCGACTTCTCCGACACGGTCACGCTGGACGCCGGCCGCAACGACGGCATCAAACCGGACGAGACCGTGCTCAACGGCTCGGGCTTCGTGGGCACGGTGACCCAGGTCAGCGCGGACACCTCGACCGTCTTGCTGGCCAACGACGCTTCGTCCGTCGTCGGCGTGCAGCTGGCGGGCGGCGGCGAGATCGGCGACGTGACCGGGACGGGTAAATCCCTGGCCGGATCCACCTTGCTGCGGCTGAATCTCTTCGACGCGAACGCGGTGCTGCACACCGGGCAGCAGGTCGTCACCTACGCCTCGGTGGGCGACCAGCCCCAGGTGCCGGGCGTGCCCGTCGGCACGATCGTGTCGGTCAGCAGCCGAGCGGGCGCGCTCACCCAGACCGCGATGGTGCGGCCCGCGGTCAGCTTCACCGCCCTCGGCGTGGTCGGCGTGGTCGTGCAGGTGCCGCGGCACAACCTGAGGGTCTCGGTGTTGCCGCGGCCGGCGCCCACGGTCACCGTGACCACCACGCCGGGCCCGCGCGGCGTCCCGTCTCCGGGTTCCCCGGCCGCCACGTCCCCGTCCGCGTCCGCCACGGGCGGGGGCTGAGGTGCGCGGGCTCGTCTCCTTCGTGCTGGTTGGCATCACGGTGGTCGCCCAGCTGACCATCGTGGACCGGATCGCGTTTCCCGGCGGCGCCGACCCTGACCTGGTGCTGCTGCTGGTGGCGGCGCTGGCGCTGGCCGGCGGCCCGCTGGCCGGCGTGCTGACCGGATTCCTGGCCGGTCTCGCCCTCGACGTCGCGCCGCCCGGCAGCCACTTCGTCGGCCAGGACGCCCTGGTGTTCTGCCTGATCGGGTACGCCTGCGGGCTGCTGGCCGACGACTCCTCCGGCGACGCCGAGCAGGGCCATACGGCCCTGTTCGAGATCATGGTGACGGCGGCTGGCGCCATCTGCGGCGAGGGCCTGGTGGCCCTGCTCGGCCTCATGCTCAGCGACCCGCGGGTCACCTGGCCGGCGATCACCCACGTACTTCCGGTGGCCGTGGCCTATGACGTGCTGCTGTGCCCGTTCGTGCTGTCCGCGGCCGCGGCGGCGCTGCGCCTGGCGGGCGCGCGCGGCGAGCGCCGGCGGCCCCGGCGGTCGGCCGGCCCGGCGAGGAGGGCGGCGGCGCCGGGCGCGAACCAGGGCGCGATCAGGCAGCTGGCCGGCGGGAACGGACCGCGGCTGCGGCTGTCGGAGCGGGACAAGACCCGGCCCTCCGCCGGGCTCGGCGCGGCGTTCGCCCCGGCCGGGCTCGGCCCGGGCCCAGCGATGGGAAGGGCCAGGGTCAAGTTCGGCGGCCGCCGGCGGGAAGGTGTGCTGGGCGGCTCACTGCTCGGTGGTTCGCAGCTGGGCGGTTCGCAGTTCAGGGGCTCGCTGCTCGGTGGTTCGCAGCTGGGCGGTTCGCAGTTCAGGGGCGCCAGCCCCGGCGCCGCGGCGCGAAGCGGCGCCGCCGGGCTGGGCGGCGCCAGGTTCGGCAGCTCGAGCATGGGCCGGTCCTGGCTCGGCGGATCGGTGTTCAGCCGCTCCGCGCCCCTAGGCCGCTCCTCGGCGTTCCGGCACCGGCGCACCCTGGGCCGTATGGCCGGCGGCGGGCTGGCCGGGCACGCTCCCCGGTTCTCCCGGGGCAGCTCGCTCACCCGGCTCACCGGCGCCCTGCGCCGCTCGGCCGGGCCGAAGTCACCGGGCCGGGGCTGGCTGCGCGGCGCCTCCTCGCGCGGCGCCTCGTCCCGCGGCGGCCGCGGCGCGTCACTGGGCCGCGGCGCGTCACTGGGCCGCGGCGGGTCACTGGGCCGCGGCGCCTTCGGCCGCCGCCGGATCGGCCGCGGCCGCGCGAGCTGGAGCAGCGCGGGCCCGTCCCGGCTGCGCATGCCGCGTCCGAGGACGAAGCGGAGATGGCGGACGGGAGGTTACCGATGAACATGGCGTCGCGGCGCCGGCTGCTCGTGCTCTACGTGGTCGCGGCCGCCATGCTGGTCACCCTGGGCGGCAGGCTCTGGTACCTGCAAGTGATGAACAACACCGCCTTCACCAGGCTCGCGGCGGCGAACCAGACCAGGGACGTGATCGTGCCCGCGGTCCGCGGCCAGATCCTAGACGACGAGGGCAACCAGCTGGTCACGAACAAGACCGCCCTGGTCGTCTCGGTGGACATGATGAACCTGTCCCAGCAGCCCGGCGGGGCGGCCCCGGTGCTGCACCGGCTGGCCCCGCTGCTCGGCATGTCCTACTCCCTGCTGTCCGCCAAGACCCGGCTGTGCACCAAGGGCGTCCCGCCGCCCTGCTGGGCCGGCTCGCCGTACCAGCCCATCCCGGTGGCCCAGAACGTCTCGGACCGGGTAGCGCTGCAGGTGATGGAGGAGCAGAGGAAATTCCCGGGGGTGACCGCGCAGGTCCAGCCGGTGATCGAATACCCCAAGCCGGACGGGGCCAACCCGGCTCAGGTGCTCGGCTACCTGCAGCCCATCACCCCGGAGGAGATCAAGAGCCGCCACCTGCCGGTGACCGGCTTCTCCGGCGTTGACCTGGTGGGCCAGGCCGGCCTGGAAGCCCAGTACGACAGCCAGCTCCGCGGCCGGGCCGGGACCCAGGTGGTGTCGGTCAACGCCGCAGGGGATGTCACCGGGACCGTCAGGCAGTCCCCGCCAGCCAACGGCGACGACCTTGTGACCAGCCTCAACGCCAAGATCCAGGCGGTTGCCCAGAACGCGCTCAACGGCGCTATCGCGCGGTCGCGGGCCTCCGGGAACAACGCCGACCAGGGCGCGGCGATCGTGATGACGACCACCGGCCGGGTGGTGGCCATGGCCAGCTATCCGGACTACGACCCCAGCGTGTGGACCGGCGGCATCTCCAGGCAGGAATTCAACGCGCTGTTCGGCACCGCCGGCGGGCAGCCGATCATCAACTGGACCACCCAGGGCCAGTACGCGCCGGGCTCCACCTTCAAGGTCACCTCGACCGCCGCCGCGGTGGCCGCCGGGTACCCGCTGGACGGCCTGTACGGCTGCCCGGGCTCGGTCAGCATCGCCGGCCACACCTTCGGCAACGACGGGCAGCCGAGCCTGGGCGACATGACGTTCGCCACGGCGCTCATCCAGTCCTGCGACACCGTGTACTACAACCTCGGCTACAACATGTACCTCAGGGACAACGTGCGGGCCAACTCGGTGAAGTCGCCGAACGCGCCGGTGCAGAAGATGCAGAAAATGGAGCTGGACTGGGGCTTCGGCCACGGCACCGGCATCGACCTGCCCGCCGAGTCATCCGGCACCATCCCGACCCGGCAGTGGCTGTACTACCTGTGGAAGGACAACGCCTACACCGGCCAGGACTGGTGCAAGAACGGCCGTCAGTACGGCAGCTACGTGCAGCAGATCGAGTACCAGGACTGCCAGAGCGGGTGGGTGTGGGAACCGGGCCAGGCGGCCATCGCCGCCATCGGCCAGGGCTACGTGACCGTCACGCCGCTCCAGCTCGCCAACGCCTACGTGGCGCTGGCCAACGGCGGCACCCTGTACAGCCCGCGGATCGGCGAGGCCCTGGTGTCGCCGGTCACCGGCACGGTGGTGCAGAAGATCAACCCCCCGGTGATCAGGCACCTGCCGGTCTCCGGCGGGACGCTCGCCTACATCCGCGGCGCGCTGGCCGGCGTGGTGACCCAGGGCACCGCGGCCGGGGCCTTCGGCGGTTTCCCGCTCAGCCAGGTCTGCGCGGCGGGCAAGACGGGAACCGCCCAGCTGTTCGGCAAGAACGCGACCTCGGTGTTCGCCTCGTTCGCGCCGTGCGGCCACCCGAAGTACGTGGTCCTGGTCATGGTCCCGGACTCCGGTTACGGCGCCGACGTGGCGGCGCCCGCGGTACGGCAGATCTGGGACGGGATCTACGGCCTCGAGGGACACAAGGCGGCGGTGCCCGGCGGCCAGGTGCCGTCCGGCTACAACCCGCCGGGCCGTGCCTCGCCGAGCAGCGCTCCGTCGAGCAGCACCAGGGGGAAGTGATGCTGGGCCGGTCGACGAGCTACAGCGCGCGCGGTCTGACCACACCGCGGCCGGGCGTGTTCTCCGGCCGCCGCCCGCGGTCCCTGCTGGCCCGGGCGTTCGCCAGGAACGCCCCGCTCAGGCACATGGACTGGATCCTGGTCGTGGTCGTGCTCGGGCTGACCGCCATCGGCACCCTGCTCGTCTGGTCGGCCACCCAGCCCGGCCTGCTCGCCGCAGGCCAGGATCCGCACACCTACCTGAAGAAGCAACTGCTCAACGTGGTGATCGGCCTGATCCTGATGGCGGGGGTCAGCCTGGTCGACACCAGGCAGCTGCGGACCTGGACGCCGTTCTGCTACGCCGGGACCGTGCTCGGCCTGCTGGCCGTGCTCACCCCGATCGGCTCCAGCGTCAACGGCGCGCAGGCGTGGATCTCGCTGCCCGGCGGCTTCCAGGTCGAGCCGTCGGAGTTCGCGAAGGTCGCGCTGATCCTGATCACCGCCATGATCTTCAGCCAGGCCCGTCCCGCGGCCACCGGCGGGCCGGGCGTCCGCTCGCTGCTCATCGTGCTGGCCTGCGCCGCGCCGCTGATCGGGCTGGTGGTGATCGAGCCGGCGCTGGGCGTGACCCTGGTGCTCGTCGTGGTAACCGCCACCATGATCGTGCTGTCCGGCTTGCGGCTGCGCCTCATCGCCGTCCTCGCCGGCCTGGTCGCGGTGGTCATCGCCGCGGCCGGCGGCCTGCACCTGCTGAAGTCCTACCAGCTCACCAGGTTCACCTCGTTCCTGCACCCGTCCGCCGACCTGGCCGGCGCCGGCTACAACGCGGCCCAGGCCAAGATCGCGGTCGGCTCCGGCGGGATGTTCGGCCAGGGCCTGTTCCACGGCCAGCTGGTGGCGGGCAACTTCGTCCCGTCCCAGCAGACGGACTTCATCTTCACCGTGGCCGGGGAGGAACTCGGCTTCACCGGCACCATCGTCATCGTGTTCCTGCTCGGCGTGGTGATCCTCCGGGCGCTGCGCATCGCCACCCGGGCCGATGACCTGTTCGGCTTGCTGGTCGCGTCCGGCATCGCGATGTGGTTCGGGTTCCAGTCGTTCGTGAATATCGGCATGACGATCGGCATCATGCCGATCACCGGCCTCCCGCTGCCGTTCGTCTCCTACGGCGGTTCCGCCATCTTCGCCGACATGATCGCGATCGGCCTGCTCCAGTCCGTCCACCGCCGCCACACGGTGTTCGAGTAAGCCCGGTGTTCGAGTAAGCCCGGTGCTTGAATAACCGGCCCCTGCCCGGCGCGGCCCCTGCCCGGCGCGGCCCCCGCCAGCGCCGGGCCGCCCGTCGCCGCTACTTCGGCGACAACGAGATCGCGGTCACGTTCTTGCGGCCGAGACCGGGCACGCCCAGACTGGCGCCGGTGACCTTGGCCTGCGTGTCGATGTTGCCCTTGACGCCGTGCCCGGTGAACTGGATCAGCGCCACGGCATCGCCGCCCTCGCTGATGACCGAGTTGGCGCTGATCGTGTAGCCGGCCTGCGGCAGTGCCTGGGCGTAGAAGCTCGACACCTTGGCCGGGGTGACCAGGCTGAACATGATGATGACCTGCTGGCCGCCGCCGATGTTCTCGGCCACCTTGGCCCCGGCAGGGACCGGGAAGCTGCTGACCGGTCCGATCACCTGGAGCATGCGGCCGGCGGGGGCCGAGGACGAGGCCGCGACTGCGGTCGCGCTCCGGCTCGGGGCCGCGGGGCTCGTCGCGGCCGTGCTGGCCGACGTGATCCCGGCGGAGCACGCCGCCAGTGACAGGCTGGCCGCGCAGGCGGCCACGGCCACGGCGGCAGAACGGTGCATAGTCATGGCTTTCCTTAGAAAAGGTGTCTGAGTCACGGAAGGTGCCGCACCGGGCGGCACTGCGCCAAACCTAGACGTACGCCTTGCCTGCCGTATCGCGAACTTGTCGCAGCCCTGCAACATCGTGCGCGATCCTGGCACGGTCACCCCGGCTGATCCGCTCCCAGGACGCAGCGGTCCCGGCGGCAGGCCGCGACGGGGCTGCTGTCAACCCGGTCCGTTCGGCTAGTCTGTTTTGATGCCCGCCGAATCGGTGTACCCGGAGCTTGAGCCGCTGCTGCCGCGCGTGCGCAAGCCGATCCAGTACGTCGGCGGCGAGGTGGGCTCGGTGGTCAAGGACTGGGACAGCGCCGACGTCCGCTGGGCGCTGTGCTACCCGGATGCCTACGAGGTCGGGCTGCCGAACCAGGGCGTCCAGATCCTCTACGAAGTGCTGAACGAGCGCGACGGCGTGCTCGCCGAGCGTACCTACACGGTGTGGCCCGACCTCGAGGCGCTGATGCGCGAGAACGGCGTGCCCCAGTTCACGCTGGACGCGCACCGGCCGGTCGGCGCCTTCGACGTGCTCGGGCTGAGCTTCGCCACCGAGATGGCGTACACCAACTTCCTGACCGTGCTCGACCTGGCCGGCATCCCGCTTTTTTCTTCCGAACGGACGGCGGATCACCCCCTGGTGCTAGCCGGGGGCCATGCCGCGTTCAACCCCGAGCCGGTGGCGGACTTCCTCGACGCGGTGGTGCTCGGCGACGGCGAGCAGGCCGTCCTCGCGATCACCGGCCTGATCAGGGACTGGAAGCGGGCCGGGCGGCCCGGCGGGCGGGACGGGCTGCTGCTGCGCCTGTCCGGCGTGGCGTACGTGCCGCGCTTCTACGACGTCTCGTACCGCGCCGACGGCCAGATCGCCGCGGTGCGGCCGAACCGTCCCGGCGTCCCGCCCGCGGTGGCCAAGCACACCGTCATGGACCTGGACGCGTGGCCGTATCCGCGTAAGCCCGTCGTCCCGGTCGCGGAGACCGTGCACGAGCGGTACAGCGTCGAGATCTTCCGCGGCTGCACCCGCGGCTGCCGGTTCTGCCAGGCCGGCATGATCACCCGGCCGGTGCGGGAGCGGTCCATCACCACGATCGGCTCGATGGTCGCCGAGGGGGTCAAAGCCAGCGGCTTCAACGAGGTCGGGCTGCTCTCGCTGTCCAGCGCGGACCATAGCGAGATCAACGAGATCGCCGTCGACCTGGCCGACTGCTATGAGGGGACCAACGTCGGGCTGTCCCTGCCCTCGACCCGGGTGGATGCCTTCAACGTGACCCTGGCCGACGAACTGAGCCGGAACGGGCGCAGGTCCGGGCTGACGTTCGCCCCCGAGGGCGGCTCCGAGCGGCTGCGCAAGGTGATCAACAAGATGGTCACCGAGGAAGACCTGATCCGGACCGTCACGACCGCCTACGCCAGCGGCTGGCGCCAGGTGAAGCTGTACTTCATGTGCGGGCTGCCGACCGAGACCGACGCCGACGTGCTGGCGATCGCGGCGCTCGCGCGCCGGGTGATCGCGGCCGGGCGGGAGGTGACCGGGCGGCGTGACATCAGGTGCACGGTGTCGATCGGCGGCTTCGTGCCCAAGCCGCACACGCCGTTCCAGTGGGCGGCGCAGTGCCCGGCCGAGGTGGTGGACGCCCGGCTGCGGGCGCTGGGCGGCGCGCTTCGCGCGGACCGCGGCTACGGCAAGTCGATCGGCTACCGCTACCACGACGGGCAGCCCGGCCTGATCGAGGGCCTGATGTCCCGCGGCGACCGGCGGCTGGCCGGCGTGATCCTGGCGGCCTGGCGGGACGGGGCGCGGTTCGACGGGTGGAGCGAGCACTTCTCGTTCGAGCGCTGGCAGCGGTGCGCCGAGCAGGCTCTGGCCGGGGAGCCGGTGGATCTTGCATGGTATACTACGCGCGAACGCGATTACAGTGAGGTGCTCCCGTGGGATCACCTGGACGCGGGGCTTGACCGCGACTGGCTATGGCAGGACTGGCAGGACTCCATCGCTCCCGAGGGCGCGGGCGAGGTGGAAGACTGCCGCTGGACCCCGTGTTACGAATGCGGGGTGTGTCCGGCCATGGGTACGGAGATCCAGGTGGGGCCGACGGGGGAGCGCCTTGACGGGAGGCGCCTGCTTCCCGTAGTGGGCGGGAGGTAACGTGGCGCAGCCGGTGCCCACCAGACCTGCGGTGCAGCATCTGGTGGTCCGGTATGCTAAGCGCGGAAAGATGCGTTTTGCCAGCCACAGGGATGTGGCACGCGCCTTCGAGCGGGGAGTGCGCAGGGCAGGGCTGCCGATTGCTTATTCTGCCGGGTTCACGCCGCATCCGAAGATTTCTTACGCGGGCGGCGCGCCGACCGGTGTGGCCAGCGAGGCCGAGTACCTGAGCCTCGCGCTGACCGCCCGGCAGGCTGAGACGCAGGTGTGCCAGCGGCTGAACGCGGCACTGCCTGATGGGATTGATGTGATCGACGTCACCGAGGATGCCACCTCCTTCGGCCATCTCGAGGCGTCCGAGTGGCGAGTGGTTCTACCGGGCGTGGGACCGGCGGCGGCGCAGCGGGCTGTCGCGGGTTTCCTTGCCCTCGGCGAGGCGCCGGTGGAGCGCCTCACGGACAAGGGCGTCCGGCGGCTGGATGCCCGCGCGGCCGTGGTCGAGATGGACGTAGTGGAGATGGGGCCGGCCACGGCTTCCCCTGACGGCGGCCAGCGGGCCGCCGGGATAAGCCACCAAGATTGTGCCATTCTCCGAATGGTTGTTCTACATACGGCGCCTGCCGTGCGGCCCGAGGATGTGGTGACCGCGCTGCGCGGACAGGACGGCATCGTGCCGTCGTCGCCGCCCATGACCACCCGGCTGGCGCAGGGCCCGCGAGCCCTGCTGACCGGGATGACCCCGCTTGGCGGGGAGGGTGCGTCATGACGGCGAGGCGGCCGGGCCAGGGGGCCGTGCCCGTGAAGACAGAAACAAGTTACGAGGTTCGGCGCTGCCGGGCTCGCGCGGTAGCCGCGCGCGCCCAGCGCCGTCAGGGCCGGGGCCGCCAGCGCGGCTCCGCCTGGACCTACGTTTACAACGTGCTCCCGTGCGGTGTGCGGGCGCGCCGCGGAACTCCGCCGCTGAGCGGAATGCCGCGGTACCGCGCGCCCGGGAGCCTGACTGGAGATTGCCCGAATGCTCGAGAGCGAGCTGTACGACAGAGAATCACATGACAACGCGACGGGCGGGCGTAGCGCCGGCGAGCTGACCCCGGCCGTGCCCGCGGCCGTGTTCCAGCCGCCGCCGGTGGTGTTCCAGCCGCCCATGGCGCGGCCTGAGCCAGCGCGGCCCGAGCCAGTGCGGCCTGAGCCGGCCCGGCCTGAGACCCCGGGCCAGGCGGGGGCCACGGCCCCGGCCGGAGGCGCCGCGGGAAGCGGCGCCCGGGCCCGGGCCGGCGCGGCGGACACCGCCGGGACCAGCGACGGCCCGGGAAGCTCCGGAGACGATGACGACGGCGCCGGTCCGGGGCGGCGGCGCAGGCGGCGGCCGAGCCGCGGCCGGGGCCGGACCGGCGACCAGGACGACGGCGACGGCCAGCCGGAGTCCCCGGGCGCCCAGGAGGGCGAGGGAAGCCAGGAGCCGCCGGAGGCGGCGGGCGGCGGCCAGGGTGACGGGCGGCGGCCGGCGGCCCGCACCCGCAGCCGCAGGACCAGCCGGGCCGGTGCCGCCGGGGACGGGGCGGACAGCCCGGCCGGCCCGGACGCGCCCCCGGCGGGTCAGGCCGGCCAGGCGGACCCGGCGGACGGCAACGGCGACGCCGGCGGTCCGGTCGACGACGAGGCCGAGGGCCCGGGCGGCAGCGGGCGGCGGCGTCGCCGCAAGCGCCGCCGCGGTTCGGCCGAGGGTGACTCGCTGACCCCTGACGACCCGCCGGACACGGTCGTGCACGTCCGCGAGCCGAACGGCAGCCCCGCCGGCACAGCCGGCTCAGGCAGCAGCGACGTGCGCTCGATCAAGGGATCCACCAGGCTCGAGGCCAAGAAGCAGCGGCGCCGCGAGGGCCGGGAGACCGGCCGCCGCCGCCCGCCGATCGTCACCGAGTCGGAGTTCCTCGCCCGCCGCGAGTCGGTCGAGCGGTCCATGGTGGTCCGCCAGCGCAAGGACCGCACCCAGATCGCGGTGCTCGAGGACGGCGTGCTGGTCGAGCACTACGTGAACCGGTCCAGCCACCAGTCCTACGTCGGCAACGTCTACCTGGGCAAGGTCCAGAACGTGCTGCCCTCGATGGAGGCCGCCTTCGTCGACGTGGGCAAGGGCCGCAACGCGGTGCTCTACGCCGGCGAGGTGAACTTCGACGTCAGCGGGCTCGAGGGCCAGCCCAAGCGGATCGAGTCGGCGCTCAAGGCGGGCCAGTCGGTGATCGTGCAGGTCACCAAGGACCCGGTCGGCCACAAGGGCGCCCGGCTGACCAGCCAGGTCAGCCTGCCCGGACGCTACCTGGTCTACGTGCCCGGCGCGTCGATGACCGGCATCAGCCGCAAGCTCCCCGACACCGAACGGAACCGGCTCAAGGCCATCCTCAAGAAGGTGATGCCCGAGAACGCGGGCGTCATCGTCCGCACCGCGGCCGAGGGGGCCGCCGAGGAGGAGCTGGACCGGGACGTCGCCCGGCTCGCCGCCCAGTGGGAGGCGATCGAGAAGAAGGCCAAGACGGCCAGCGCGCCCGCGCTGCTCTACAGCGAGCCCGACCTGACCATCCGCGTGATCAGGGACGTGTTCAACGAGGACTTCGGCAAGCTCGTGGTGTCCGGCGACGAGGCCTGGGACGTGGTCGACGAGTACGTCAAGTACGTCGCCCCGCACCTGGCCGAGCGGGTCACCCGCTGGCCGGGGGACCGGGACGCGTTCGCCGAGTACCGCATCGACGAGCAGCTGGCCAAGGCCCTCGAGCGCAAGGTCTGGCTGCCCAGCGGCGGGTCGCTCGTCATCGACAAGACCGAGGCCATGACCGTCGTCGACGTCAACACGGGCAAGTTCACCGGGCAGGGCGGGAACCTGGAGGAGACCGTCACCCGGAACAACCTCGAGGCCGCCGAGGAGATCGTCCGCCAGCTCCGGCTGCGCGACGTGGGCGGCATCGTCGTCATCGACTTCATCGACATGGTGCTGGAGAGCAACAGGGACCTGGTGCTGCGCCGGCTGCTCGAATGCCTGTCCAGGGACCGGACCAAGCACCAGGTCGCCGAGGTGACCTCGCTCGGCCTGGTCCAGATGACCAGGAAGCGGGTGGGCGCGGGCCTGCTCGAGGCGTTCTCGACGCCGTGCGAGTGCTGCAACGGCCGCGGCGTCATCCTCACCTTCGACCCCGACACCGACGGTCACACCACGCACCACACGCACTCCCGTGGCCACGGCGGCAACAGCGGTAACGGTGGCAACGGCGGCCGCGGGCCCAGCCCGGCCTCGGTCGCCGCCCGCGCCCGCGCCGCCGATACCGCCCCGGCCGACGCCGCCGCCCCGCCCTCCGCGGCCCCCGCCGCCCCAGCCGACACCGGCTCCCCGGCTGACCCTGGCTCCCCGGCTGACCTTGGCTCCCCGGCTGACCCTGGCTCCCCGGCTGACACTGGCTCCCCGGTCCAGACAGACAACGGCCAGGCGCCGGAGGCCCAGGCCGAGCCCGCGCGTTCCGGCAGCAGTCGCCGCCGCCGGCGCAGGCCCTCGGCCACCGCCGCCCCGCCAGCCTCACCCGCCCCGGACACTCCACAGGCATCGGCACCGGCCGCAGCAGGCACCGCGGATATGCCCGCCACTCAGGACGGTGCCGCATAGACCCCGTGCAACCAGGCTCCCTCGTCACACATGGCACCCACGTCACGGAATTACCGAAAGATCTGGGTGGATTCGGGCTTAAGGGTGAATTTGGTGCCAAGCCCCCAAATTCACCCCGGAGCCCTAATCCACCCCGGAAAAAGCGACAAAAGGGACAACGGGAACGGCCGTCAGCCGCAACCAGGCAGCCGAACGGGCCGGGTTCGTGCAGGCGCCGAGGTCTGGTAGCCTTAGCGGTCGGGAGTAGCCCGCTGCGCGGGCCCCGAGTGCACGTTCAAGCGAGCCCGCCGTGGTGACACCGGAGTTCCGAGGCACGCTAGGAAGCGCAAGGAAAGAGAGAGTTCTCGGGTGTACGCGATTGTGCGCTGTGGCGGCAGGCAGGAAAAGGTCACGCTGGACGAGGTCGTCACCGTCGACAAGCTGCCGGGCGAGGTGGGGTCGAGCGTTACGCTGACCGCCCTGCTGGTAGTAGACGGCGACCGGGTCATCAGCGACCCCGCCGAGGTCGGCCGCTACCAGGTCACGGCGGACATCGTCGGTGACGCGGCAGGCCCCAAGATCAACATGATCCAGTACCGGAACAAGACCGGCTACCGGCGCCGTCTCGGCCACCGGCAGCGGTACACGCAGGTCCGGATCACTGGTATCGGCACCGAGTCCAAGCCGAAGGCCGAGACGGCGGCCAAGGCATCACCGGCGAAGGCCATGGCGAAGGCGGAGGAGGACTGAGATGGCACACAAGAAGGGCGCGTCATCAAGCCGCAACGGCCGCGACTCGAACGCCCAGCGCCTCGGCGTCAAGCGTTACGGCGGTCAGGTCGTGAACGCGGGCGAGATCCTCGTCCGCCAGCGCGGCACGCACTTCCACCCCGGCAACGGCGTCGGCCGCGGCGGCGATGACACGCTGTTCGCGCTGGTCGGCGGGACCGTGAATTTCGGCAGGTTCCGCGGCCGCCGGGCCGTGAACGTCGTCCCGGCCGAGCCCCCGGCGTACGCTCGCCAGGGGGACGCACAAGCAGGACCAGAAGGCGGGCCGGGCAGCCACCTGGCCCGCCTTTCTCGTGCATAAAGGGAGTTGGACACCGTGGCGGAGTTCGCCGACCGGGTCACGCTGCGGGTGCAGGCCGGCCACGGCGGGAACGGCTGCGCCTCGATTCACCGGGAGAAGTTCAAGCCGCTGGGCGGCCCGGACGGGGGCAACGGCGGGCGCGGCGGCGACGTGATCCTGGAAGTGGACGCGAGCTCGGCCACCCTGCTCGACTTTCACCGCCGCCCGGTCCGCCGGGCCGGCAACGGCCGGCCAGGCGAGGGCTCGAACCGCACCGGCGCCGACGGCCCCGACCTGATCATCGCGGTGCCGAACGGGACCGAGGTCAAGACCGCCGACGGCGAGGTGCTGGCCGACCTGGTCGGCGTCGGCACCCGGTTCGTGGCCGCTGCGGGCGGCCGGGGCGGCCTGGGAAATGCGGCCCTCGCGAGCCCGCGGCGCAAGGCGCCCGGGTTCGCGCTCAAGGGCGAGCCGGGGCAGCAGCGCGACCTCATCCTCGAGCTGAAGACGGTGGCCGACGTCGGGCTGGTCGGCTTCCCCAACGCCGGCAAGTCCTCCCTGATCGCGGCGATGTCCGCGGCCCGGCCGAAGATCGCCAGCTACCCGTTCACCACGCTGATCCCGAACCTCGGCGTGGTCGAGGCCGGGGATGTCCAGTTCGTCGTGGCCGACGTGCCGGGCCTGATCCCGGGCGCGAGCCAGGGCCGGGGCCTGGGCCACGACTTCCTGCGGCACGTGGAACGCTGCTCCACCCTGGTTCACGTGCTCGACTGCGCGACCGAGGAACCGGGCCGCGACCCGGTGACCGACCTGGCCGCGATCGAGGCGGAGCTGGCCGCCTACGGCGACGCGACCGGCGCCGAGCTGGTCGGGCGGCCGCGGCTGATCGCGCTGAACAAGATCGACGTGCCGGCCGCCCGCGAGCTCGCGGACCTGGTCCGGCCGGAGTTCGAGGCGCGCGGCTACCGGGTTTTCGAGATCTCCGCCGCCAGCGGCGAGGGCCTGCGCCCGCTGGGCTTCGCGATGGCCGCGCTGGTCGCCGCGGACCGCGCCGCGCGCCCGGCCGAACTGCCCGCCGAGCGGGTCCGGGTCAGGGTCCCGGTGAGGGCCGCCGACGAGCCGGGTTTCGAGGTGGTCAGGATCGGTGACAGCTTCCTCATCACGGGGGAGAAGCCGCAGCGCTGGGTCCGGCAGACCGACTTCAGCAACGACGAGGCGGTCGGCTACCTGGCCGACCGGCTGGCCCGGCTGGGCGTGGAGGAGGCCCTCGCCGAGGCGGGTGCCGAACCAGGCGCCGAGGTGCTGATCGGCGACCGGGACGACGCCGTGGTGTTCGACTGGGACCCGGCTGCCCCGATGGCCAGCGGAGCCGGCGGGTCCGGCAGGCACAACGCCAGGGGCAGGCAGCATCTCGGCCCCCGCGGCACCGACCCCCGGCTGTCCCCATGACCACCGCCCCGGGCACCCCGGCCGCCGGGACCGCCCAGCAGCCAGCAGAGCAGGCAGCAGAGCAGCCAGCCGGGCGGCCCGACATCGCCACCGCGCTCCGGGTCGTGGTCAAGGTGGGCTCCTCGTCGCTGACCACGGCGGACGGGGAGATCGCCGACGAGGCGATCACGGCCCTGGCCGCCGCCCTCGCGGCCCGCAGGCAGGACAACACCCAGCTCGTCCTGGTGTCCTCGGGGGCGATCGCGTCCGGCCTGGTCCCGCTCGGGCTGTCCCGGCGCCCCCGGGACCTGGCCACCCAGCAGGCGGCGGCCAGCGTCGGCCAGGGGCTGCTCATCGCCAGGTACACCGCCGCCTTCGCCCGGCACGGCATCCGCACCGGCCAGGTCCTGCTGTCCGCCGACGACCTGATGCGCCGGACCCACTACCGCAACGCCCAGCGCACCCTGGACCGGCTGCTCGAGCTCGGCGTGCTGCCCGTGGTCAACGAGAACGACACGGTGGCCACCGACGAGATCAGGTTCGGCGACAACGACCGGCTGGCCGCGCTGGTCGCGCACGTCACCCGGGCCGGGGCGCTCATCCTGCTCTCCGACGTGGACGGCCTGTACGACGGTGACCCGCGCCGCGGCGAGGCGCAGCGGATCGCCGAGATCCGCGAGCGAGCCGACCTGGACGGGATCAGGCTGGGCCGGGGCGCCAGGGCCGGCCAGGGGGGCAGCCAGGCGGGCCGGAAGCAGGGCATCGGCGGCATGGCCACCAAGGTGGAAGCCGCGATGATCGCGTCGGCGGCCGGCATCCCGACCGTGGTGGCCGACGCGGCCAGCGCCGCCATCGCGCTGAGCGGCGGGCCGGCCGGCACCTACTTCGCCGCCGCCGGCGGCCGCCGCCCGGCGACCAGGCTGCTCTGGCTCAAGCACGCCGCCGTGGCCCGCGGCAGCCTGCGGCTGGACCCGGGCGCGGTCGAGGCGATCATGAAACGCAGCGCCAGCCTGCTGCCGGCCGGCATCACCGGCGTCGAGGGAACCTTCGACGCCGGCGACCCGGTCAACCTCCGCGATGAGAACGACGCCATCGTCGCGCGCGGCCTGGTGAACTACGACGCCACCGAGATCCCTGGCCTGATGGGCCGCTCCACCAGGTGGCTGGCGAGCAAGCTAGGCCAGGAGTACGAGCGCGAGGTCGTGCACCGCGACGATCTCGTCATCTTGTTAAGGCAGTGCTAGCCCGGGGGGCGACCCCCCGGAACCCCCCGGTGCGCTTCGCGCCCCGCTGCGGTGCCCGCCGTAGTATCGCGCGGCCGGAGGGGCCAAAGGCCCCTCGCGGGCCGCGCGATCTCGGAGCTTCGCTCCTCGGCTAGCCGCCGTACGGGTCGGGGCTAGTTGTCGTCGCTGCCGCTGCTGCCGCTGCCGCTGCCGCCGCCGCGGTTGCCCAGCCGGTCGAAGAGCCCGCTGCCGGCCCGCGCCGCGCCTTCGGCCACCCCGCGGAAGATCCCGATCAGCGGGTCCTGGGACCGGCTCCATGACTCCTGGTAGGCCTTGGCCGCGTTCCTGACTTCCTCGCCGACCGAGGCGCTGCCGTCGTCCTCCCGGCGCGGGTAGTCCCCGCCGAGGATCCGCTCGTAATCGCCGTGCGTGGCCCAGTAGTCGAGCTCGGCGAACCTGACCACGGCGAACGGGTGGGTGGTGCCCTGGAGCTGGAGGATCTTCAGGATGCTGTCCCGCAGGTCGGGTACCGCGTCGTACTCGCGGGCCTGCTCGCGGAACGCGTCCGGGTTCAGCTCGGACAGCTGCGCGCCGCCGGCCAGCTTCATCAGCACCCGGCGGGAGGCGTCCAGGTCCTGCCCGGCCAGCAGCCCGGCCCGGTCACAGGACAGCTCGGACTTGCGGAACCACTCCTCCAGGCCCCAGATGATCGCCGTGAGGGCCAGGGCGACCGGCAGGAACGCGGCTCGCGACGCCAGCCGGAGCAGGATCAGCAGCATGGTGCGGTAGACCGCGTGCCCGGACAGGATGTGCCCGAGCTCATGCCCGATCACGGCCCGGAGTTCCTCCGCGTCGAACAGGTCCACCATGCCGGTGTTGATCACGATGAACGGCTTGTCCCGGCCCAGCGCCATCGCGTTCACGATCGGCGTCTGCATGACATAGCAATCGGGGACCTCGGGCAGGTCCAGGATGTAGGCCCCGTCCCTGACCATCTCATGGATGTGCGGGAACTGGCGCTCGGAGACGCGGACGCTGCCCGCCAGGTACGTCAGCCGGAAGGCCCGCTCGTTGAACAGGCCGAACAACTTCCGCAAAAGCGTGTCGAACCCGCTGAGCTTGCGCAGCGCCACCAGCGCCGAGCGGTCGGCGGGATGCTCGTAAGCGCGGGACGAGATGCCGGTGAGCCGGACTCGCGCGCGATCAGGAACTGAAGTCATATCTCGAATGCTAACACCCGCGCCGGCTAGTTGGGCCGGCATTAGACGCCGGTACGATACGACGGCATGAGGGCTCACTAGCCATGCGCCAGATCGGAGTGATGGGCGGCACGTTCGACCCCGTCCACCATGGTCACCTGGTCGCCGCGAGCGAGGTCGCGCACGACTTCGCGCTGGACGAGGTCATCTTCGTGCCGACCGGCGAGCCGTACCAGAAGGACACCCGCGCGGTCTCGCCGGCCGAGGACAGGTACCTGATGACGGTCATCGCCACCGCCTCGAACCCCAAGTTCAGCGTCAGCCGGGTGGACATCGACCGGCCCGGCCCCACCTACACCATCGATACGCTGCGCGACCTGCGCGCCGCCGCCGGCCCGGATGACGAGCTGTTCTTCATCACCGGGGCCGACGCGCTGGCCAAGATGCTCACCTGGCACGACGTGGACGAACTGTTCACCCTGGCGCATTTTGTAGGCTGTACCCGGCCAGGACACCGGCTGTCCGGGGCGGGCCTGCCGGACGGGAAGGTCAGCCTGGTCGAGATCCCGGCGCTGGCGATCTCCTCGACCGAGTGCCGCGTCCGGGTCGGCGCGGGCGAGCCGGTCTGGTACCTGGTCCCCGACGGGGTGGTGCAGTACATCGCCAAGCGCGGCCTGTACGCGAAGGCGAACTCCTGACCTGGGCATTTATTGTGCGGTGAGCGTGCTTCCTGTGAGGGTTTGCTTGGCGCCAGCCTGGGCTTGCTCGGTCGCGGGATGGCCGTGGGCGACGCTCAGGCCTCCATCGACGGTGAACATGGCTTGGTTGCAGTTCGGGGAGGCTGCCAGGCAGTCCGAGCCTCCACCGGCGGGTGCGCTAGCCACCGCGAACGCGGGAAAGGCCGGCCGCTTAGGAAGGACCCCGCGATGTAATCTGCCACCATGAATCCCTGGTTTGTATCTGGGAGCCAGGTCAGCGTCATGGGGCCAGCGATCTGCGTGTCGGATGTCCACATGGCGCCGCCATCTGCTGAGGTGGAGGAGCCCACATCCAGCTGGCCGGTGGACGTGGTGCAATTCGCCACGGGGTAGGAGTAGAACGTCAGCACCAGATGAGCTGTGCCGTCGGATGTTGATTTGTCGACGGCAAGGCCAGGAATGAAGTGATCGACTCCGCTGCCGACGTGCTTCCTGAGGCAAATGTGTCCGGCTCGACCTAGGTCCTGTGCTGACTAGTGGCATTGGTGAATGGGTCGCTGCTGAGTTGCAGTAGCTTGGTGCCGGCCAGCGCAGTCCCCTGGGCCACGAGCAGAATTAGTGCTGCACCCACCACGGGTATAGCAAATAGACGTTTCATGTTCCTCCCCTTGCGTGTTCGGTGATCCGCAGGAGGCGTCACCCGGTCTCGTGATGACCGAGGCCATCCCCCGACGTTGAAGCCCCGCAGCGTGCTGGTTCAGCGCTCTCGGCGAGAGTCGAGAAATCCACCGCACGCCGCGTGGTGTCCTTGAAGTGTTCGGTCCCTTGTTCGATCCAGGGGATCAAGGGGCGTAAGCCCGGCATGCTCGCACCCCCCTTTTGGGCGGCTGCGGACCTTGCGATCATCGTTACTCCAGGTAAATACCGAAGTCAACAGGTAAATACCGAAAATAAACGCGGCGGAGCTGCCTAGCGCAAACAGCTAGGTACTCCTCGTAACTAACTAAGCTAAGCGGGATCGTGTCCGTCGTTGTCATCGTCACTGATGATGACCGGTAATGGATGGTAAAATCCCAGGTCAGAGGCCATGTGGGGGGTAAGCCCGCAGGCGCGGTAACCTACGGGTGGCGTTACATCGCCAAGCGCGGCCCGTACGCCAAGGCGAATGACACTCCCGCGTGAGACAGTAGATAAGACAACCTAAGGAGGCCGGAAAGCACTCGTGACTGCCACACCGAGGGCCGTCGAGCTGGTGGAGACCGCCGCGCTGGCCGCGGCGGACAAGCTGGCGGACGGCATAATCGCCTATGACGTGAGCGATCAGCTCGTTATCACCGACGCGTTCCTGCTCTGCTCGGCGCCGAACGATCGCCAGGTTAAGGCCATCGTCGACGAGATCGAGCTGCGGATGCGCCAGGCGGGCGCGAGCCTGGTCCGCCGCGAGGGCGAGCGGGAGGGCCGCTGGGTGCTCCTGGACTACCTCGACGTGGTGATCCACGTGCAGCACTCCGACGAGCGCACCTTCTACGCGCTCGAGCGGATCTGGAAGGACTGCCCGCAGATCCCGCTTCCCGAACTGTCAGTGAACCCGGGGAGGACGCCCTGAGCGACCCGGTACGGCTGGTGCTGTGGCGGCACGGCCAGACGGTATGGAACGCCGAGCGGCGGTTCCAGGGGCAGAGCGACATCCCGCTCGATGAGACGGGGCAGGCCCAGGCCGAGCGGGCGGCAAGGCTGCTCGCGGCCCTGCACCCGGACCTGATCGTCTCTTCGGACCTGAGCCGCGCGGCCGGCACCGCGGCCGCGCTCGGCCGGCTGGCCGGCCTGGAGGTGACGCTGGACAAGGACCTGCGGGAGCGGCACGGCGGCTGCTGGGAAGGGCTGACCGACACCGAGATACGCGCCCGTTACCCAGCCGAGCACGCGTCCTGGAACCCGCCCGACGGCGAGCCGAGCGCGGTGGTCGCCGAACGGGTGGCCGGCGCGCTGCAGCGCATCGCGTCCGCGCTCACGGATCAACCGGACACCGCCGGGCTGGCCGTCGTGGTCAGCCACGGCGCCGCGCTGCGGCTGGGCATGTCCCGGCTGCTCGGCATGCCGGACGAGCTGTCCGGCGTCCTCGGCCCGCTGTCCAACTGCTCCTGGTCGGTGCTCGGCCGCCGCCGTGACCGCTGGCGGCTGCTCGAGCACAACGCCGGCACCCTGCCCGAGCCCATCCTCAGCGATGACCGATAAAGATCATCATTCCGAACGGGCCGGGCGGTCCGCCTCCCTCACCTGGTTCGGCCAGGCCGGGTTCCGCCTGACGGCGGGGGATAGCCGGGTGCTGATCGACCCGTTCCTGACCGACCGGGCCGATCGCCGCTACCGGCCGCCCGCGGCGGCGGCGGACTTCGCCGACGTCACCCTGGTGCTCTGCACCCACGAGCACGTGGATCACCTGGACCTGCCGTTCCTGCGCGATTTCTGCGCGGTCAACCCGGGCGCCCGGATCGTGGTGCCCCTGCCGGTGGTCGAGATCGCGGCCGGCGGCGGCATCGACCGCGCGCGGCTGGCCGGCGCGGTGCCGGGAACCGAACTGCACGACCGGGACGTGACCGTGCACCCGGTGCCGGCCATGCACGGAATCGGCGGCGACGAGCCGGTGGTCTACGAGTTCTCCGCCGGCGGCGGCCCGGCCCGGTTCCTGGGCTACGTGCTGGAGATCGGCGGCATCCGCTTCTTCCACTCCGGCGACTGCCTGCTCTATCCCGAACTCCCCGGCACCCTCGTCGCGCTCGCCCCCGACGTGCTGATGATCCCCATCAACGGCCGGGACCACATGCGCGAATCCCGCGGGATCGTCGGCAACATGAACGAGACCGAGGCCGCCTGGCTCTGCGCCCAGGTCGGCCCGGCCTACGTCATCCCCATGCACTATGAGTGCATCGCCGGCAACACCGGCGACCCCGGCCACTTCACCACCCTGGTCCGCGAATCCGGAACCCCCGCCACCGTCCTGGTCCCCCCGCGCGCCACCCCCCTCACTCTGACCCTCCCCTGACCCCCGCCCCCGGGCCTGCGACGCCGGGTAAGCCGACGCTGCTCGGCTCGCTGTCCGGGTGCGGATACCCCCACGCCGCGCAGATTCCGGCCAGCCCGGCGGGTATCTCCTCCGGCAGCGGCGCGGGCGGCTGGATGCGGCCGGACCTGATGTTCAGCGAGCTGTCGCCGAGGCCGGGCGTCAAACCGGCATGGTCGAAGCGGCCGTAGTCGAGCATGGCCGGCTGGAACGGCACGCCGAGGAAGCCGCACAGCTCGCGGACCACCCTCTCCGGCTCGGCGGTCAGCTCCTCGTAGCGGACGGTGCAGCCGGGCAGCGCCTCGCGTGCCTGCTCGAGCACGGTCATGTACCGCAGCCCCCTGGCGACGGCCTCGTCGAGGCGGCCGGCTTCCTCGGGACGCCACGCGGGGTCGAACGAGGAGTGCAGCGAGGCCACCGCGGCGGCCGGATGGCGCAGCAGGAAGACGAACCTGGCGTCCGGCCAGTAGCCCGCGATCCGGTCCCAGACCAGCACGTTACTCGGCGTCTTGACCACCAGGCGGGGCTTGCCGCTGCGCCGCTGCGCCTCGGCGAGCACCCGGTCCCACAGCATGTGCTCCAGGTCGCCGGTGGTGAGCTGGAGCCCGTCGAGGGAGGCCTGGATCCACTGCGTCTCCGCGCGGACGCCGAGGTGCTTGAGCGGCAGCTCCGGGGGAGCGTACAGCTCGGAGTGGCTGCCCAGGATGACCCGGAGCAGCGTGGAGCCGGACCGGGGCGCGGAGAAGATGAACACCGGCGCGGTCAGCAGCCGCCCGCCGTCCCCCTCTGGCAGCTTCCAGGCCCGGTCCGCCAGGGGCCGGGACAGCTGATACCCGGTGACTCGCACCAGCACCGAGTTGAGCAATATTGGTGGCGGTATCCGCCAGGCCCGGTCCGCCAACGGGCGGGACAGCTGGTACCCGATGGTGCGTTCGAGTACCGCGTTGACCCGCTGCTTGCGGTCCACATAGGTCATCATGCCGTGGCGGGTCCCTTCCTTGCATCAGATCCGGAGCGACGCGCCACGGATCGTTACGCTGATCACTGTGAGCGCTCCAGATCCGCACCGGACCACGCTAGCCGCCGCCGGCCGCCTCGCCTGACCCCGGCGGCGCGCCGAACAGCGCCACCGGGTTGTCCCAGCACACCGCGCGCAGCCAGTCGTCGCCCAGGCCGAGCCGGGCCAGCCCGCCGATCTGCCGGGCGTACGGGTAGGGGATGTTCGGGAAGTCGCTGCCCAGCAGGATCTTCCCGGACAGCCCGAGGTCGCGCGCCAGCGGCACATCGAGCAGCGGGTCGTCCGGCGCGAAGCCGCCCACCTGCAGGTGCACCTTGAAGATGCGCGCGCCCGCGTCCAGCGCCTCGCGCACGTAGCGCGCCGCCGCGGGCTCGGGGTAGAACGTCGCCGACGGCAGGCACCCCGGGGTGCCCTGGCCGAACGCCAGCGTCCAGGCGTTCAGGTCGGCGGCCATGCCCGGCCGGTGCGCGTAGGCCAGCGCGCTGAACATCCGCACGCCCATCGCCCGCAGGTGCGCCACCCGCTCGGCGTCGCTCCACTTGTAGCGGATCAGCCAGCTCACGCCGACCAGCGGGCCGGCCTCGTCGAAGTACTGCCATACCCGGCGCAGCAGCCGCGGCGGCAGGAAGTGAACGTGGATATCGGCCAGCCCGGGCACGCCGAGCGCCCGGCAGAACGCCGGGACGTCGGTGTCCTCCTCCGGCGGCAGTACGTGGTCCATCCCACGATTCAACTCTGTTTCCGGTCCGGATTGTGTATCAGGGGCGGTCGGCCGCGCTCCGTCCGTGTGAGGGGGACCGGGATGGCTCCGGCCGGGGGGGAACCGGCGACGGAGAGGCTTTACGGGGGCCCTCTCCGTCGCCGTGCCCGGCTCGCGCCGTGGCGCTGCGGCTCGTTCCTCACGCCGGACTGGCCGAGATCAGGCTTACCCCGCCGGGCGCGACCGTGGCCGTGTAGCTGCCGTTGACGACGCCCAGCGAGCGGCCGGTCCATAGGTCGGTGATCGTGACCGCACCTCCGATTCCGAGCTGGGCCAGCGGTATCCGGAAGGTCCGCGGCGCCGATGTGCCGGTGTTGAAGACGCCGGCGTACCAGAGCCCGCCGGGCTGCCGCTTGACGAACACCTGCTCGCCGGCGCCGTCGATGACCCGGCGGGCCGCGATGCGGTCCTGGTCGACCGCGATCACCGCGCGGTTCTCCAGGATGGCCTGGTCGGCGGGGGTCAGCCGGGTGAGGTCGGTGCCGAGGATGAGCGGCGCGCCGGCCAGCGACCACAGCGCCATCACGGTCTGCCGCTCCGGCGGCGTGAGCCCGTCGCCGGCCCCGTTGCCGACCTCCAGCGAGTCCTCGTCGTTCCAGCCGTGCGGACCGCCGTAGGGCTGCCAGCGGGCTGCCGCGTCGAACCGGCTGGCCACGTTGCCCCAGCTGGTGAGCGGGTAGCTGCTGCCGTTCGGCTCGCAAGGGTAGCACTCGATGTCCGGCCCGGTGCGCCATCCGCTGGCCAGGGAGGCCCACTGCACGGCGTGCGATATCGCGAGGTCACTGGAGAGCTCGAGCACGATCGGGCGCCCGGTCTGGCGCAGTGCCACCGACCAGGCCCGGACATCGGGGATATCCCAGCTGCCCACTCCGTCCAGCTTGATGTAGTCGACACCCCAGGCGGCGAATTCGTCGGCCCAGCTGTTGATGTACTGCTGGGCGGCGGGCGTGCCGTAGTCGATGCCGTCCATGTGCCCGCAGTTGTAGTTCGCCTCGGTGACGGCCGTGTCGGCGACCTGCCTGGCCGATTGCGACGATCCCTTGATCGCGGTGTTCCTGCGCACCGCGTTCTCCGGAATCCCGGGCGTGACGTACAGCCCGAATTTCAGGCCCTCGGCGTGCACCCGGCGAGCCACCGGCGCGATCCCGCCCGGGAAGGCGGCCGTGTCCGGTATCCACCGGCCGTAGGAGTCGACCTCGGGCCCGTGGCCGTCGCAGGCCATCCAGAAATCATCGACGTTGACGTAGCGGTAGCCGCGTGCCGCCAGCCCGCTGCTCCTCAGCGCCCGCGCCTGCGCCTCGATGCTGGCGGCCGTCGGGTGGTTGCGCAGGAAGCTCCAGCTGCTCCAGCCCATCAGAGGAGGACCGCCGGTCGCGCCGTCGGTCTTCGGCGCCGGCCCGGGGGGCCCGGCCGTAGCGAGCAGCGCAGCACCCAGGGCGACCGTGAGCCCAGCAGCCGCCACCGCCCACCACGATCGCCGCATCGATCTCCTCAGCCAGAACGGTCCATGAACTTCCGCCGACCGCTACAAGCTAGCCGAGCGGCCGGATCTGCCCCCCAGCGGCTGCCGGCGTCATGATCAGGCCAGCCGGCGTCTCCGCGGAGACGCCGGCTGGCGGTGCCCCTCCCGGAGCCGTTTCCCAGACGCCGGCTGGCGGTGCCCCTCCCGGAGCCGTTTCCCAGACGCCGGCTGGCGGTGCCCCTCCCGGAGCCGTTTCCCAGACGCCGGCTGGCGGTGCCCCTCCCGGAGCCGTTTCCCCAGAGGAAAAAAATTTCCCTTCAGGAAACGCCGCCAGGAACCACAGGTGGCCTCCGGCGGCCAGGGCTACCGCTGCAGGCCGCCGAGGACGGCGGCGAAGCGCTCCCTGACCGTCGCCGCGGTCCGGTCCGGCGGGGCGTCCCAGACCGCGGCGTTGAAGATCTCCACCTCCACCCAGCCGTCGTACCCCGCCGCCGCCACGCTGGCCGAGATGGGCGCGAAGTCGATTACGCCGTCGCCGAGGTGACCGCGCCCGAGCAGGGTGTCCTGCGGCAGCGGCAGCACCCAGTCGCACACCTGGTAGCTGACGATGCGCTGCCCGGCCCGGGCGATCTCGTCCGCCAGCCGCGCGTCCCACCAGACGTGGTACGTGTCCACCACCACGCCGACAGCGTCGGCGGGGAACCGCAGCGCCAGGTCCACCGCCTCGCCCAGGCTGGAGATCACGCACCGGTCGGCGCAGAACATCGGGTGCAGCGCCTCGATGCCGAGCCGGACCCCGAGTCGCTGGGCCGTGGGTACCAGCTCGCCGATCGCGTCCGCGACCATGCGCCGGGCCAGGCCGAGGTCCCGCTGTCCGGGCACCAGGCCGCCGCAGACCAGGACCAGCGTGTCCGCGCCTAGTTTGGCCGCCTCGGCGATGGCGGCCAGGTTGTCTACCCGCGCGGCCCGCCGCCCGTCGGGATCAGCCCGGGTGAAGAAGCCGCCCCGGCACAGGCTGGAGACCTGCAGCCCGGCCGCGCGCACCGCCGCCGCCGCTTCGGCCAGACCGGTTTCCGCGACCCTGTCCCGCCACAGCCCGATACCCGGGATGTCGTGCCGGACGCACAGCGCGACGGCTTCCTCCAGGCCGAGATGCTTGACCGTGGCCTGGTTCAGCGACAGCCGGTCCAGGGCGATCACGCCGGACCCGGCTGGCCCCGGGGACCCGGTGCCGCCGGTCATAGTCGCTCCGGGCCGGCCATGCGGGCCATCAGGGCGGTCATCCGCTCGACGGCCAGGTCCGGCTCGGTCAGCGCGCGGGCGGCCGCGGCCAGCTCGAACAGCCGGATCAGGTGCCGGGCCGGCCGTTGCCGCTGCAGCCCGCCCAGCATCACGAAATGCGGCTGCAGCCCGTTCAGCCAGGCCAGGAAGGCCACCCCGACCTTGTAGTGGTAGGTCGGCGGCTCGAAGATCAGGCGGCTGAGCGGCACCGTCGGCGCCATGGCCGCGTCGTAGCCCGCCAGGTCGCCCTGGTCCAGTGCCGCCAGCGCCGCCGCGGCCGGCGCGGTGATCGCGGCGAACGCGCCGAGCAGGGCGTCACTGTGGAACCCGGCGGCGTCACCCCGGATCAGCCCGGCGTAGTTGAAGTCGTCCCCGGTGTAGAGCCGGACTCCGGCCGGCAGCCGCCGCCGCAGCGCGACCTCCTGGCCCGCGTCAAGCACCGACAGCTTGATGCCGTCCACCCGGTCGCCGGCCCGTTCGATCAGCTCGAGCACGGTCCCGGCGGCCGCGTCGAAGTCGGCGGCGCCCCAGTAGCCGCGCAGCGCCGGGTCGAACGCCTCGCCCAGCCAGTGCAGGATCACCGGCCGGTCCGCCTGCTTCAGCAGCTCGCCGTACACCTCCAGGTAATCCCGCGAGCCGCGGGCCCGGGCCGCCAGCGCGCGGCTGGCCATCAGGATCACCTGCGCCCCCGCCGACTGGACGAACGAGACCTGCTCGGCGTAGGCCCCGATGATCGCGCCGATCCCGTGGTCCTCGCCGTCGGCGAGCTGATCGGTCCCCGCGCCGCAGGCCAGCGCGCCGCCGGTCAGCCCGCCGCCGGGTCCCGCATCCGCAGCCCGGGAAGCGGTCCTGGCGATCAGCTCCCGGGCCTCCGCCCAGGACAGCCCCATGCCGCGCTGCGCGGTGTCCATCGCCTCGGCCACGCCGAACCCGTGCGCCCACAGGTACTCACGGAAGCGCATGGTCGACTCCCAGTCGATGACCGGGTCCCCGTCCGGCCCGGGCGCGGCCGCCACGTGCGCGGCCGCGAAGACCTTACGGCGGGTCGGCGGGGGGTAGCCGGCCGCCCAGCACGGCTCGGGGATGACCAGCGGACCGGCCCCAGGAACCCGGCCCGGCAGCTGAATCCGCGCGGTAACCATCCCCGGCACGTCAGATGGCCAGCGGGGGCACGGGGAGCCGCCGGCCTTCGGCCGAGGATTGCAGCGCCAGGTTCGCCAGCTGCACCCCCTTGGCCCCCTCGACCAGGTCCCAGGCGAACGGCCGGCCCTCGGAGGCGCACGTGAGGAACAGCTCCCACTCCACCTTGAACCCGTTGTCGAAGCTCATGTTGTCCGGCACGTCCGACCACAGCGCCTGGTAGTCGATCGGGTCGGGCAGGTCGGGGTTCCACACCGGCATCGGCGTGGACACCCGGTGCTGCACCGCGCAGTCGCGCAGCCCGGCCACCGCGCTCGCCGTCGTGCCGTCCACCTGGAGCTCGAGCAGTTCCCGCCGGTTGACCCGGACCGCCCAGGAGGAGTTCACCGAGGCGAACGCCCCGCTGGCGAACTCGAGCACGGCGTACGCGGCGTCGTCCGCGGTCGCGTCGTAGGGGCTGCCCGACTCGTCCCAGCGCCGCGGTATGTGCGTGGCCGTCCTCGCGTACAGCGCGCTGACCGGGCCGAACAAGTCGGTCAGCAGATACTGCCAGTGCGGGAACATGTCGAGCACGATCCCGCCGCCGTCGGCGGCACGGTAGTTCCAGGACGGCCGCTGCGCCGGGATCTCGTCCCCCTCGAACACCCAGTAGCCGAACTCGAGCCGTACCGACAGCACCCGGCCGAAGAAGCCGCTGCCAACCAGCCGCTGCAGCTTCATCACGCCGGGCAGGAACAGCTTGTCGTGCACCACGCCGTGGGTGATCCCGGCGGCCTTGGCCGCTCGGGCCAGCCGCAGCGCGCCATCCAGCGAGCTGGCTACCGGCTTCTCGGTATAGACGTGCTTGCCCGCCTCGATCGCGTTGCGCAGGGCGACCTCACGCGCGCTGGTGACCTGGGTGTCGAAATAGACGTCGACCTCGGGGTCGGCCAGCACCTCGTCCACAGACGTGGTCCAGCGCTCGAGACCGTGCCGTTCGGCGATGGCCCGCAGCCGCTCCTCATTGCGCCCGACCAGGATCGGCTCGGGGTACAGGCTCGAGCCGTCCGCGAGCTGGACGCCGCCCTGCTCGCGGATGGCGAGCAGCGACCGCACCAGGTGCTGCCGGTACCCCATCCGGCCGGTGACGCCGTTGAGGGCGACGTGGATGACCTTGCGCGTCATGGTTCAACTTTCGGCCGGCGACAGGTCCGGTGCTACCCTGAGCACCTTGGGAAAGTGCTTTCCCAGATTAGGCTGGCACGGTATACGGGTCAAGCGCGGGCGAGGAGGGCCGGGTGAACCAGGCGGCGAGCCGGGTCCGGGTGACGCTGCAGGACGTCGCCGACCGGGCCGGCGTCTCGCTGACCACCGCGTCCCGGGTGGTGAACGAGGGCTCGCGCCGGGTCGGGCCGCAGTTGGCTGAGCGCGTCAACCGGGCCGTCGCCGAGCTGGGCTACAGCGCCAACCTGCAGGCCAGGGCGGTCGCCACCGGGCAGAGCACGATGGTCGGCGTGGTCGTGCACGACATCGCCGACCCCTACTTCTCCTCCATCGCGGCCGGCCTGATCGAGGCCGCCGACGCGCGCGGGCTGCTGGTCTGCATCTCGAGCACGGTCGCCGCCGAGGCGGCCGAACGGGAGTACGTCGCGCTGATGCGGGCCCAGCGGGCCCGGGCGGTGATCCTGATCGGCAGCCGGTCCGACGACGCCGCGGCCCGGGACGCGCTGCGGGCCGAGATCGCCGCCTTCACCAGGTCCGGCGGCCGCGCCGTGGCCGTCGGCCAGGACCTGCTTGACGTGGACACGGTGCTGCCGGAGAACGCCGCGGGCGCCGAGGCGCTGGCCCGGGCCATGGTCGCGCTCGGGCACCAGCGCTTCGCCGTGCTGGCCGGGCCGCGCGGCCTGCTCACCGCGCGGGACCGGCTCGACGGGTTCCGGGCCGGGCTGGCCGCCTGGGGCGTGCCGCCGGCCGCGACCCGGGTCGTCCACGGCCCGTTCACCAGGGACGGCGGCTACGAGTCGATGAGCGCGCTGCTGGCCGCGAGCGAACCGCTGCCGGACTGCGTGTTCGCGGTCACCGACGTGATGGCCATGGGCGCTCTGGCCAGGCTCCGGGCCGACGGCCTGACCGTGCCCGCCGACATCGCGCTGGCCGGGTTCGACGACATCGGGACCCTGCGCGACGTCTACCCGCCGCTGACCACGGTGCGGCTGCCGCTCAAGCGAATGGGGGAGATGGCGGCCGAGCTGGTCGTGTCCGAGGCGGGCGGCGTGCCCGGGGCACCGCAGGTGATCCCGGTGCCCGGCGAGGTCATCCTGCGGGACAGCACCCAGCCCCGGCCGCCGGCCGGCTAGGCCCTTGCACGTCCAGGCTCTCATCAGGTACTTTGCCCAGGAATAGGAAAGCGCTTGCCCTGGGTGCCCCGCGTCATCGTTGACTGTTAACCATGGCCCGCGCATGATCCGTCCTGAATACCTGCCAGCACCGGCCTGAACCGCCCCTTGAGGGAGTTGAGCGCATGAGCGAAGCGCCGCACATTCCGTTTTCGGAAACCAAGGCACCTGAGTCCGCGGATCGGCTGCACCGCGGGGCGCTGAGCCTGATCGACATCGCCGCGTCGACGATGGCGAACATCGGCCCGGCCTACAGCTTCATGTTCGGTTTCGGGCTGCTCGTGATCACGGCGGGCATCGCCGCGCCGCTGACGATCGTCGCCGCCATCATCGCGATCGCGCTGCTCGGCAACACGCTCTCCCAATTCTCGCGGGCCCACCCGAGTACCGGCGGCTTCATCACGTTCGTGGGCAAGACGTTCGGCGGCACCAGCGCGGTGACCACCGCGCTGCTGGCCGGGGCCGGCTACATCATCGCGATCGCGTCGGTGGTGGTGATCGCGGGCGGGTTCTTCCAGATCCTGCTGCAGTACTACTTCAACGTGAGCATCCCGTGGATCATCTTCACGCTGGCGTTCACCGCGGGCGCCATGGTGATGATGTTCCGGGGTGTGGCCGTGTCCACCAAGCTGGCCGGCTTCTTCTTCGGCTTCGAACTGCTGGTGCTGCTCGTGGTGGCCATCGCCACGCTGATCCAGAACGGCGGTCACCTCAGCGTCGCGCCGTTCGAGCCCAAGAACATCACCGGCGGCTTCAGCGGCCTGGCCGCCGGCTTCCCGCTGGCCATCTACCTGTTCATCGGCTGGGAGAACTCGGCCGCGCTCGCCGAGGAGACCAACAACCCGCGGCGCAACGTACCCCGGGCCGTGTTCATGTCCATCGGCCTGATGGCGGTCACCTACCTGCTCCTGGCCTACTCCACCGTGTCCGGCTTCCATGACAACGGCAAGGCGCTCGCCGGCGCCGAGATCCCGTTCATCAGCGTGGCCCACGGCGTGGCGGGCTGGCTGGCCTTCTTCGCCTACCTGGCCGGGATGACCTCCACCCTCGGCGTGCTCATCGCCGCGGTGAACTCGCAGTGCCGGCTGATCTTCAACGCCGGCCGCGAGGGCCTGCTGCCGCGCTGGATCGGCCGGGTGCACCCGGTGCGGCGGACGCCAGTCAACGCGATCATCACGTTCATCGCCGTCGCCGGGCTCATCACCGCGATCTGGGCCCTCGGCCACCTGATCGGCGGGCATACCAACAGCCTGGACGCGCTGAACTTCTTCTTCGAGTCCAGCACCATGGGCACGATCCTGGTCCTGGTCGTGTACTTCCTGGGCAACCTGGCGCTGCCGTTCTACTACCGGAAGTTCCGGCCGGCCGAATTCAACGTGATCAAGCACCTTATCCTGCCGGTGCTCGGCATGGCCGCGATCGCGGTCCCGGTGTACTACCTGTGCAAGCCGGGCCAGGCCGACCCCTACGACTGGTTCCCCTACGCCGCCCTCGGCGTCATCGTGGTGTCCATCCTCTACGCCCTGTGGCTGGTCAGACGCGATCCCGGGCTAGCTGAGCGGGTCGGCTCGATCGTCGCCGATGAGTAGGGCGCACCCGCTCGACCCGGCCACCGCGGCCGAGTACCTGGCGGGCCGGGACATCATGGTGGCGGCCGGCCTGCTGGCCGAACCCGTCAGGTTCGCCTACTACGGCCTCGAGGAAGCCGCCAAGGACGCGGTGCTGGCAGGCGCGCCCGCCGACCGCCGGCTCCGCGCGTTCCTGGTCAACACCGGCACCGGCGAGTCCACCGACGTGGTGGTGTCGCTCACCGGGCAGGAGGTCGTCAGCGCGCGCATCCTGGACCCGGCCAAGGACGGCCAGATGCCGATCCTGGAGAGCGACTTCGCGGCCGTCGACGAGATCACCAAGGCCGACCCGGCCTGGCGCGCGGCCATGGCCAGGCGCGGGTACCACGACGTCAGCACGATCAGGACCGCCCCGATCACGGCGGGCGCCTACGGGCCGCCCGACGACGACCGGCGGCGGATGGTCCGGGTGCTCGCCTTCGTCCAGGCCCGCGAGCACGACCTGGCCTGGGCGCACCCGGTCGACGGCGTCGCCGCCTACGTGGACCTGATCGAGAAGAAGGTCTTCAAGGTCACCGACGAGTTCGAGCTCCCGGTGCCGCAGGAGTCAGGCGACTACGACGACGAGGCCGTCCGCGGCCCGCACCGCACCACGCTGAAACCCATCGAGATCACCCAGCCCGAGGGGCCGGGCTTCACTCTCGACGGGTACGCGCTGCGCTGGCAGGACTGGTCGATGCGGATCGGCTTCGACGCCCGGGAAGGGCTGACCCTGCACCAGGTCAGCGTGGCCGGGCGCCCCGTGCTCTACCGGGCCTCGATCCCGGAGATGGTGGTGCCCTACGGCGACCCGAAGTTCCGCTACTGGCAGGCCTACTTCGACACCGGCGAGTACCTGGTCGGCACGTGGGCCAACTCGCTCGAGCTCGGCTGCGACTGCCTCGGCGAGATCGCCTACCTCGACGCCACCGTGACCGGCGACACCGGCCAGCCCCGCACCATAGCCAACGCGATCTGCATCCACGAGGAAGACTTCGGCATCTTGTGGAAGCACACCGACATCTTCAACGGCTCGGCCCAGTCCCGCCGCCAGCGCCGGCTCGTGGTCTCCTACTTCACCACGGTGGGCAACTACGACTACGGCTTCTACTGGTACTTCTACCTGGACGGCACGATCGAGTGCGAGATCAAGGCGACCGGGGTGCTGTTCACCTCGGCTCACCCGGCCCCGGCTGACCCAGGCGGAGCGCACGCGCACGCCACCGAGGTCGCCCCCGGCCTGGCCGCCCCGTTCCACCAGCACCTGTTCAGCGCCCGCCTCGACGTGACCGTGGACGGGCTGGCCAACGCGGTGGAGGAGGTCGACGTCACCGGCCTGCCGGTCGGGCCGGACAACCCGTACGGCAACGCCATCGTGCAGAAGGTGACCCGGCTGACCCGCGAGTCGCAGGCCGGCCGCCGCGCGGACGGCTCCCGCGGCCGGACCTGGCGGATCATTAATACCGAACGGGCCAACCGTTTCGCCCGTCCCACCTGCTACACGCTCTACCCGGAGTCCGCGCCGGCGCTGCTGGCTGACCCGGGCTCCCCGCTGGCGGCCCGGGCCGGGTTCGCGGCTAACCACCTGTGGGTCACCCGGTACGACCCGGACCAGCGCTGGCCGGCCGGCGACTTCGTGAACCAGAACCCGGGGGGAGCGGGCATGCCCGCCTTCATCGCGGACGACCGGGACATCGACGGGGCCGACATCGTCGTGTGGCACACGTTCGGCCCCACCCACATCCCGCGCCCGGAGGACTGGCCGGTCATGCCCGTCGCCCGCTGCGGCTTCGTGCTCAAGCCGACCGGTTTCTTCGACCGCAACCCCACCCTGGACGTGCCGCCCCCCGGCACCCACTGCTCGCCAGGCTGAGCCCGGGGCCGGGCGGAGGACGGCGCGGTGCCCGGGTCGTGGTGGTGGGCGCCCTGCGCTCTGGCCTGCGCGCGGACGGCGAGGTCCTCGCCGCCGCGCACCGATCCTGACCCGCAAGGCGCCTCGCCCGGTCAGGAGCCGAACGGCCAGGGGAACCCGGAGAAGCCGAGGTAGCTCACGCTGAAGTTCCCCGCGGGGCTCATGGCCGAGACCGACGTGTTCGGCATGGTGATCTCCACCGGGCTGAACGTGGCCATGCTCTGGCTGTTGGCCATGGCGGAGGTGAAGCTGACCGTGCCGAAGTTGGTCAGCGGCAGGATGCCGCCGCGGAAGGTGCAGCAGGGCGCCTCGGCGATGACCTCGGCCGAGGACAGCGCCGCTCCGGGCAGGGAGGCGTTGACCGTCTGGGTCCAGCCCTTGGTGGTGTCCTTGAGGATGAGCTGGAAGTTGCCGCTGCCCTTGTAGGTGACCGAACCGAAGAAGTGATCGCCCGCGCTGACCGGGTTGGGGAAGTTCACCGACGCCCCCGGGTACATCTCGTACCAGGAGTAGTACCGGGGGGTCCGCCCGGCGCAGTCGACTTCGCTGCCGGTCTGCTCCACCGAGCTGCTGGTGTACCCGTCGAGCCCGATCCAGAACGCGGAGTACTGGTTACCGCCGGTGCAGTGGCCGGTCGGCTCCGTCCAGCTGGAGGAGACGCTGGTGAAGGTGCCGTTGGCGCCGGTCGCCGCGTAGCCGGCCCAGTTGCTGCTGGTGACGACGGTGTTCCGGCCGCCGGCGGCCGCCTGTGACGGCCCGCTGCTGAGCTGCGGTGTCACGAGCCCGCCCGGCAAACCGCCGAGGACCGGGCCGCCCGGCTGGCTCAGCGGCTGGATGGGGCCGCCGGGCTGCACCACCCCGCCCCGCTCGACCAGCCCGGCCTGGGCCGCCGCCGGGTAGGCGCTCAGCAGCGCCCCGCCGAATACCAGCGGAATGGCCGCCGCCAGAATGGGCCAGCTACGTCGCATATGCGCTCCTTCTGCTCATTTGCATTTTCCGTGGTGAGGCACAAGACAGCTGAGCGCAATGGAAAATGGCACGCACGTCCCGATTCATGACGCTTTATGCCCCCGTATTATGATCTCAGCCGGCGCCAGACACTCCCCGTCGGCACCAGCGGCAATAATAGCCGAGGCGGCTAAAAAAGGCGCTGGCGCCGCGGGGCGGATCCTTAATGCCGCAATTCGTCCCGCAATTCGCGACCCCGAGCCCGCAGCCTCACCCCGAGCCCGCAATTATGCGGAAATCCGGCTGCACGGAACATCTGGTGGACGATAGACCCGGCACGCTCAACTTTCCGCGGAGCCCGGAATTTCCAAGATCTCATTTGGTGAGCCGGTTGCTCGTGTGCGTTCTGTTACTCACGCGCTCGCGGCGGGGTGCTCGAGCGGGCCTACCCGCACGCCTGGTACGACGCGTGGTAGCCGGCTGGCGGCGGGCCGAGGGTGTAGGTTCCGGCGCGGTCGTCGAAGAACATCGTCACGTGCCAGTCCGTGCACGACTCGCCCTCGGGGCCGTCTTGCGGCTGCTGCCGGCTGGTGAAGGTCACGTCGGCGGCCGGGCGCCCGTCTGGCGTGATCGCGACGCTGGCCACGAGCACGTCCGAGTCCCGCGTGGACCGGAACCCGGTCTGGAACTGCTGGGCGGTCAGCGTGTTGCCCGGGTCCTCGGTGGCCAGGTACCCGGCGTAGTCCCGGCTGTTGATCGCCCGGAAGTACGCGACGATCACCGGGGCGATCAGGGCGGCGTCGGGGTGCAGGGCGGCCGGCGGAGCGAGCGAGACGAGAGCCGCGGGCTGGCGGGGCGGCGACGGCGAATTCCCCGTGCGGGGCGGCGACGGCGAGTTCCCCGCCGGGGGCACCGTCGCGAACCGGGCCAGGCGGGCCGGGGAAGGCGTCCTGACCGCGTACCAGGAGCCGGCTCCCCCCGCGGCGGCGGCGAGGACGACGACGAGCGCCGCGATCGGCAGCGTCGCGCGTCGCGGCCAGGATGAGCTCACGGCAAGCCCCCTAAGGCAGTTCTTCTACCAGCACGGAGGGGTGCGAGGCGTCCCTGATACATGATCGAGGTCACGGCGTATTGCCCACTGCGTCAACAGCGGATTCGGCGGACGGCCTTACCGGTACAATTACGCTGCCACCAACGAGCCGGGCTGGTTCCTGTTCAACGGGCTGGTCAAGCACGACACGCTGACCTGCCGCGAGGAGCGGTACCAGTTCGAACCGGGAGTGTTCTGCAGCGAGGTCGGCGTGGCTCCGCGCCTGGGCGGGACGCAGGAGGACGACGCGTATCTCGTGACGCTCACGGTCGACATCCGGGGCTGGTGACCAGCGGGGGCCTGAACCCGTAAGTCCACGAGCCGGAGATGCCAAAACGTCAGATAACAGCGGGACGCCTGACAACGACGGGGGCCAGGAGCCAGGCACCACCCAGAACTCCAACGCTATCGCCGTCGGGCTGATCGGCGACGAGTGGAACCTGGCCATCGTCAGGCTGGCCATCACGTCCGGCGTGCGCCGGTACAAGGACTTCCGCGACCGGCTGGGCATCGCGAACTCGGTGCTGACCGTGCGGCTGCGCCGCCTCACCGAGGCCGGCGTGTTCACCATGGCGCAGTACTCGCAGGCACCGCGCCGGTACGAGTACGTGCTCACCGAGCGCGGCCGCGACCTGTGGCAGGTGCTGCTGACCATCTGGTCGTGGGAAGCGGTCTGGGTGACCGAGCACATCGAGCCGCTGCCGCCGATGTACCACACCGAGTGCGGCGAGGAGTTCTCCCCGGTCATGTACTGCCGGGCCTGCGGCCAGCCGGCCGGCATCCGGGACGTCCGCGGCACGTTCGGGCCGAGCGGCGGCTTCGCGCGGTCGGTGCCGCGCGCCACCACCAGGCGCCGCTCCGTCGGCGGCACTGGTGGTCTCAGGGCTGGCGGTCCCGGCCTGGTGCCCCAGACCATCGAGCTGATCGGCAACCGCTGGTCGGCCTCGGCCCTGGCGGCCGCGTTCCTCGGCGCCCGGCGGTTCACCGACATGCTGACGATGATGGGCGCCCCGCCGACCATCGTCTCGGACCGGCTGCGCACGTTCTGCCAGATGGGCGTGCTGGAAACGGTCGGCACCAAAGCCGGCTCGGGCCGCCTGGAGTACCGGCTGACGGACAAGGGCCGGGCCTTCTTCCCGCACGTCATGATGATGCTCGACTGGGGCGACCGGTGGTTCCGCTCGCCCGAGGGACCCGCCACGCTGCTCACCCATACCAGCTGCCGCGGCGAGTTCCGCCCGGTGCTGCACTGCTCGGCCTGCCAGCGTGAGCTGCACGGCCGGCATATCCAGGCCGGCGGCGACCCGCCCAAGGCCAGTCAGCCCGAACGGCCCTGAACGCCGGCCGCCTGGCCTGCCGCCAGGGTGACGGTCTTCGGCGGCGCGGCCCGCCAGGGGGCCGCCTGGGCCAGGCCCGAGGTCATCCAGCTGAGCATGGACGGGACCTGGGCCCGCCAGGTCGTCATGGTGTGGCCGCACCCGGCTGTGATCGTCAGCGGCACGAGCGCCTGGTGCCTTCGCAGCTCCCGCAGGAAGACCTCGGCATTGGCCACGTCCTGCCCGTCGTCCGCGCCCGCGCCCAGCCAGAACCGGGGGATGGCCGCGCCGGCGGGCAGCCCGGCGATCTCCTCGAGCGGGGTGTTCTCCTCCTGCAGCCTGCGGTTGCCGCCGAACGGGCTGACCAGCTGGCGCGCCCCGGCCAGCTGGTTGCCGAGCGGCTGGAAATAGCCGCTGAGCGCCGCGGCGAACCCGTAGCGGTGCGGGTAGCGCAGCGCCATGTTGGCGGCGCAGAACCCGCCCTCGGAGTAGCCGGCCACGCCCCACGCCGGGCCCGGCCGCCGCACCCGCACGATGCGCGCGATCTGCGCGGGCAGGTCCTCCGCCAGATAGGTCAGGTCCTGCGGGCCGCCCACCTGGTCGAGGCACTGCAGCGAGATCTTCCTGCCGCCGTTCGCGTCCGGCATGACCAGCACGGCGGGCCGGGCGAGCTTGGCCTCAAGCAGGTGGTCGAAGGCCTTCGTGACGCCCACGACGCTGATCCAGTCTTCCGGCTGGCCCGGCTGGCCGTGGATGAGCTCGATCACGGGAAACCGGTAGGCCTGGTAGCCCGGCTGGAAGTACTGCGGCGGCAGGTACACGTACACCACCCGGGTGATGCGGCTGCGCGGGCCGGTCACCAGCAGCCGCACCGTGTATCCCTGCTGCTGCGCCAGCCTCAGGTGGGTCCGGCTCCCGTCGAGCGTGCCGGACCGCGAGCCGGAGGCGAGCGTGACGGCGGGCACCCGGGCAGCCGCGCTGACGCCGTGGCTGGTCAGGTCCGCCGTCACCGCGCCCCAGGTCTGGTAGTAGCCGTAGTACTTGTTCACGGCCAGCACCCCGAACATCATCGCGGGCACGAAGGCCAGGCACGCGGCCGCGACGCGGAAGGCGGTGTGACGGGCGCAGGCCGTTGCCCCTATCAGCGCGCCGAAGATCACCACCAGCAGCACGAACAGGGCAGGACTCTGGGGTTCCAGCATTCAGGCCTCCGTGAACCCCGCCTTGCCCCCTGGCTGGCCGGGTTCCTACCCATACGGAGCATGTCCGGCTTCCGGTGATACGCCGTATTAGCGCTGGGCCGGCCGGCCGCGGGGACGCATCGGCCCGGCGTGGCCAGGCAGCCGGCCGGCGTCGGCGAGCGCGCGGCGGAGCAGGAACTCGATCTGGGCGTTGGTGCTGCGCAGCTCGTCGTTGGCCCACCGGGCCAGCGCGTCGTGGACGGCGGGGTCGAGCCGGAGCAGGACGCCCTTGCGCTCGCTCACGCGCGGCCCGGGACCGCGGTAACTGGCGCGGCCGTCACTGGTACAGGGACCCGGTGTTGACGACCTGCTGGGTCGCCTGCTCGCTGCACAGCACCACGAGCAGGTTGGACACCATGGCCGCCTTCCGCTCCTCGTCCAGGTCCACGACGCCCTCCTCCTGCAGCCGCTCCAGGGCCAGCTTGACCATGCCCACGGCACCCTCGACGATGCGCGTCCGCGCGCCCACGACCGCGCTGGCCTGCTGCTGGCGCAGCATGGCCTGGGCGATCTCCGGGGCGTAGGACAGCCGGGTCAGGCGTGACTCGATGATATGCACGCCGGCCGGCCTGACCCGCACGGCGATCTCCGCCGACAGCCGCCCGGTGATCTCTTCCGCGTTGTCGCGCAGCGACAGCTTGCCGCTGCCCCGGTTGTCGTAGGGGTAGCTGGAAGCGATGTGCCGGACGGCGGTCTCGGTCTGGATGGTGACGAACTGCCTGAAGTCATCGACGGAATATCTGGCGCTGGCGGTGTCCTGCACCTGCCAGACGACCACGGCGGCGATCTCGATCGGGTTGCCGTCGGCGTCGTTGACCTTGGCCTGCGCCGACTCCTGGTTGCGGATCCTGGTCGAGACCACGATGCGCTTGGTGAACGGATTCACCCACTGCAGGCCGGGCTCGCGGATGGTGCCGCGGTACTTGCCGAACAGCTGCACGACACGCGCCTGGCCGGGTACGACCGGGGTGAGCCCGCTCAGGACGAGGGAGCTGACGACAATGGCCAGGATGCCGGACCATATCAGCGCCTTGGCGCCCCCGCCGCCCTGGTGACTGGCCAGCACGATCACCGCCACCCCGGCCAGCGTCAAGACGATGCCCAGCCCCAGCATCCGCAGGCCTGGCAGGAACCGGGCCGCCCGCTCGGTCACCGGCCGGCTGGCCAGTTCCGGGCCTGTGGCCGCTGCGTCCTGGGTAACTACTTCCGGGCCCGTGGCCCTTGCATTCCGGGTAACCATCTGGCGCCTCCTCCACTTGACTGACATGATAGCACGTGTTTAGCATACTGATATCTATTTTCCTCGGCAGGTACGACACGCCGCCGGGAACCCGGGAGATGAGTCGGATGAGGTGCTTCGTCAAGCGGCCCGCGGTGGCCAGCGTGACCCTGCTGGCTGCCGCGAGCCTGGCCGCCGGCGGCTGCGGAAGCAACGGCAGCCCGAGCGCGGCGGACTGCCTGTCCGGGGCCGCCGCCCCGGCGGCCCCGGCCGCGGCGGGCTGGCCGCTGCCCGGCGCCGACCTGCAGAACACGCGGGCCGTCGCCAGCCCGATCAGCAGCTCGAATGTCTCGACGCTGGGCGTGGCGTGGTGCGTGCCCATCGAGGCGACCACGTCCTCCGGTCTCACCAATGGCTACGCCACCACTCCGGTCGTGGTGCACGGCGTGGTGTACACGCAGGACCTCCAGTCGAACGTGATGGCGATCGAGCTCGCTACCGGCAAGGTCCTGTGGACACACGACTACGACTCGCCCAACGGCGGCCCGGACGGCGTCACCGTGGTCGGCGGGACCGTGTACGCGGCGACGGACAACGCCGCGGTCGCCCTGTCCGCGGCCACCGGCAGGCAGTTGTGGAGCCGGAGGCTGACCGGCAACGACCACGAGGGCATCGACATGCCCCCGGGGTACCACGACGGCACCGTGTACGTCTCGACCGTGCCGGTCAACCCGGCCGTCGGGGAGTATCTCGGCCGCGCCAGGGGAACCCTGTGGGCGCTGAGCGCCAGGACCGGCGCGCCGGAGTGGAGCTGGGACGAGGTGCAGGACCTGTGGGGGCAGCCCAGCATCAACTCCGGCGGCGGCCTGTGGGATCCGCCCTCGTTCGATGCCCAGGGCAACCTCTACATCGCCGTGGCGAACCCCGGCCCGATAGCCGCGACCGGCTGGCCGCACGGCTATCCGTGGGGGACGAGCCGGCCGGGCCCGGACTTGTACACCGACTCGGTCGTCAAGCTGAGCAGCCACGGCAAGCTGCTGTGGTATTACCAGCTCACCCCGCACGACCTCTACGACTGGGACCTGCAGAACTCCCCGGTGCTCACGACCGCGCACGGGCAGCCGGTGGTGATCGACGGCGGTAAGGCCGGCATCGTGATCGAGCTCAGCGCGCAGACCGGCAAGCTGCTCTGGAAGCTCCCGGTCGGCGTGCACACCGGGCACGACAACGACGGGCTGCTCACCGAGAACGACACCCCGGCCTCGCCCGTCCCGCTGCCGGCCCGCTTCGAGCTCGAGCCCGGCGTGTTCGGCGGCGTCGAGTCCCAGCTGGCGACCAACGGATCGACGGTGTTCGCCGCGGTCAACAACCTCGGGGTGCCGATGTCCGTCAAGGGCGTGGCCGAGAGCTCCGCCGCCTTTTTGGCCTCCATCGGGCACGCCACCGGCGAGATGGTCGCCGTCGACCAGGACACCGGGAAGATCCGGTGGGACGACAAGCTCCCCGCCACGCCGTACGGCGCCGCCGCGGTCACCAACGACGTCGTCTTCACCACGACGTATAACGGCGACCTGTACGCGTTCAGCACGGCCACCGGCGCGATCTTGCTGAAGAAGCCGCTGTCCGCCGGGACGAACGCGCCCGTCGCCATCGCCGGCGACTACGTCATCACCGCGGCCAGCGTGCTGGGGCAGCAGAACCGGCAGCAGCATCAGCTGATCATCGCCTACAGGCTCGGCGCCAAGGGCAAGCTCCCCGGCGCCGCGGGCTAGGCGCGACACCGCGGGCTAGGCGCGACGCCGGTGACCTGCGGAGGAGATCACGCGCGCCGAAATGTCGCGCCGGCTGGTACTAACCCGGTCACGTTTCAGGAATCATTGCGCATAGCCGCATTTTTACCCCGCCTCACGACGAGCGTTGCCGAGACCATGAAGCGCCTGCTCGACCCCGATTCGCTGCGTGCCCTGGCCCGGGGCTGCGCGGTGCTCGGCGCCGGCGGCGGCGGCGACCCGCATCTCGGGCTGCTCCAGGCCCTGCAGGCCACCGGGGACTTCGGCCCCGTTCCCCTGGTGGACCTGGACGAACTGCCCGGTGATGCGCTGATCATGCCGTGCGGCGGGATCGGCGCGCCGACGGTCGGCGTCGAGAAGATCGAGAACGGGGACGAAGGCGGCCGCCTCCGCGAGCAGCTGGAATTCCTCACCGGGCGCCGGGTCGCCGCGGTCATGGCCGCCGAGATCGGCGGCGGCAACGGGCTGCTGCCGATCGCGTGGGCCGCGCGGATGGGGCTGCCGGTGGCGGACGCCGACGGCATGGGGCGCGCCTTTCCCGAGGTACCCCAGGTCACCATGCACCTGGCCGGCATTTCCCCGAGCCCGGCCGTGATGACCGACGAACGCGGCAACCTGGTCATATTCCGGACGATCTCCGGTCAGTGGATGGAACGCCTGCAGCGGGCGGCCGCCGTGGAGTTCGGCGGGACCGCGTCGTCGACGGAGTTCTCGCTGACCGCGGCGCAGGCGCGCGAGGCGACCGTGCGGGGCTCGGTCACGCTGGCGATCAGGATAGGCGAGGCCGTCGCCCGCGCGCAGGACAGCCCGGTGGCCGCCCTGATCGCGGAGCTGGGCGCGTTCCGCCTGGTCACCGGGAAGGTCCTGGACGTCGAGCGCAGGACGACGAGCGGGTTCGCCCGCGGCTCGGTGGTGGTCGAGGGCCTCGGCGCGGACGCCGGCCGCCTGGTCAGGTGCGAACTCCAGAACGAGAACCTGGTGGCGCTGGAGCGCGGACGGGTGCTCGCCTCGGTGCCTGACCTGATCTCCGTGCTGGACAGCGAGACGGCCGACGCGATCGTGACCGAGCGGATCGCCTACGGCCAGCGGGTCACCGTGATCGCCTTCGGCTGCGATCCGGTCTGGCGGACCGAGCAGGGAATCATGCTCGCCGGGCCGCGCGCGTTCGGCTACGAGTTCGACTACCTGCCCGTGGAGGAGCTGGCCGGTGCCACCGCCTGACTGCCGTCTCGGCGTCGACGTCGGCGGCACCAACACCGACGCCGTGATCATGGACGCCGCCGGCCAGCTGATCGCCAAGGCCAAGGTGCCGGGGACTCCCGACATCACCGCCGGGATCGTGGCGGCGATCGAGGCCGTGCTCGGGGCGCCCGGCGCCGACCCCGGCCGGATCAGTCACGTGATGCTCGGCACCACCCACGCGACCAACGCCATCCTGGAGCGCGCGAACCTGCGGCGGGTGGCGGTGCTCAGGATCGGCGGGCCCGCCACCTACAGCATCAGGCCGATGTTCGGCTGGCCGCCGGACCTCGTCGAGGCGATCTCGGCCGGGGCCACGATCGTGGACGGCGGGATCGAGTTCGACGGTCGGGATCTCCCCGCTCGACACCGACGCCATCGCGCGGTTCCTCGGCCAGGTCGGCGTCGCGGCCGACGGCGTCGCGATCACCAGCGTGTTCGCCCCGGTCTCGGCGCGGCACGAGCTGCTGGCCGCCGAGGTGGTCAAGCGTGAGCTCGGCGACGTGCACACCTCGCTCAGCCACGAGATCGGCTCGATCGGGCTGCTGGAGCGGGAGAACGCCACGATCCTGAACGGCGCCCTGGCCGGGGTGGCCCGTGACGTGGCCCGCGCGATGCGGGCCGCGCTCACCGCGCACGGCCTGCGGCCGGTGACGTTCTTCGCGCAGAACGACGGCACGCTGATGAGCCTGGACCAGGCCCTGCGGTATCCGGTGCTGACGATCGGGAGCGGCCCGGCCAACAGCGTCCGCGGCGCCGCGTTCCTCACCGGGATATCGGATTCGCTGGTGGTGGACGTGGGCGGAACCTCCACCGACCTCGGCGTGCTGACCCACGGCTTTCCGCGGGAGTCCGCGCGGGGCGCCCAGATCGGCGGCGTCCGGACCAACTTCCGGATGCCGGACCTGGTCACGATCGCCCTGGGCGGCGGCACGGTGATATCCGGCGACCCCGGCGATGTCCGCATCGGCCCGCGCAGCGTCGGTTACCTGCTGCCGCGCGAAGCCCTGGTCTTCGGCGGGACGACGGCCACGCTGACGGACAGCGCGGTAGCGGCCGGCCGGGCCGAGCTGGGCGAGGCCGGACCGCGCGGCGCGGAGCGGTTCGGCCGCCACCGGCGCCTGCTCACCGAGGCGCTGGCCCGGGCCGACGTCATGCTCGCCGAGGCGATCGACCGGGTGAAGACGTCCCGGGAGGACCGTCCGCTCATCGCCGTCGGCGGCGGCAGCATCCTCATTCCCGAACGGATACCGGGTGTCAGCCATATTGTCCGGCCGGAGCACTCCGACGCGGCCAACGCCGTCGGCGCCGCCATCGCGTCGGTCAGCGGCCAGGTCGACCGGATTTTCCACCCCGGCGCCGACGGCAGGCAGGCCGCCCTCGACGAGGCGCGGGGCGAGGCCCGCGAGCGGGCGGTCGCGGCGGGCGCGGACCCGGGAACGGTCCAGATCATCGAGGTCGAAGAGATCCCGCTGGCCTACCTGACCTCTCCCGCGGTCCGGATCAGGGTCAAGGCGGCCGGCACCCTGGGCGGCGCGCCGGAACACCATCTCCAGGCTCGCCCGGCCGTGAACAGCAGGACAACGGAGGCATCATGAAGCGCCATCGCGGGCGGCTGATCGCAGCCCCGGGTGGGCGCGCTCGTGTCGCGGGCGCTGCGGCAGCACGGGCTGTCCGCCGGCGAAGCCCGGGACCGGGCCGCCGCGGCCATGCGCAGCGTCCTGCTGTCCCCGGAACTGCTGCACCGTTACCCGGCGCAGCTGTCCGGCGGGCAGCTGCAGCGGGTGGCCATCGCGCTCGCCCTCGCGCTGCGCGCCGAGGTGCTGCTCGCCGACGAGCCGACCAGCGCGCTTGACGTGACCGTGCAGGCCGAGGTGCTCGAGCTCCTGCGCGAGCTGCGGGACGCCCGCGGGATGGCCATCTTGTTCGTCAGCCACGACCTGGCGGTGATCGCCGAGCTGTGCGACCGGGTGGCGATCATGCGCGCCGGGCACGTGGTCGAGCAGGGACCCACCGGGCGGGTCATCGCGGCGCCGCGGCACGATTACACCCGCGAGCTGCTCGCCTCCGTCCCCAAGCTAGGAGGGTAGGGCATGCCGGCCGAGGCCCTGCTGGCCGTCCAGGATCTGCGCGTGAACTTCGGCCCGGTGCGCGCGGTCGACGGGGTGTCCCTGGCCATCAGCCACGGGCCGTTCGGCCTGGCGCTGGTCGGGGAGAGCGGCTCGGGCAAGACGACGGTGGGCCGGGCGATACTGCGGCTGGTGCCTGCGGCCGGCGGCACGATCCGGTTCGACGGGCAGGACGTGCTGGGGCTGCGCGGGCGGCAGCTGCGGGACTACCGGCGCGCCGCGCAGATCGTGTTCCAGGACGCGGACAACAGCCTGGACCCGCGGATGCGCGTCGGGACGACCATCGGTGAGGTGCTCAAGGTCCACGGGATGGCCGCGCACGGGCCGGCGGACCCGGCCCTGACGGCACCGAGCGCCCGCGGTGGCCGGGTCGCGGCGCTGCTGTCGGAGGCCGCGCTGGACCCCGCGCTGGCCTCCCGGTACCCGCACCAGCTGTCCGGCGGTCAGCGGCAGCGGGTCGCGATCGCCCGCGCGCTGGCGGTATCCCCTCGCCTGCTCATCCTCGACGAGCCGACCAGCGCGCTCGACGTGACCGCGCAGGCGCGGATCCTCGCCCTGGTCCGGCGGCTCCGGCAGGAACGCGCCCTCTCCTGCCTGCTGATCACGCACAACCTGGCCATCGTGACCTCGCTGTGCGAGCAGCTGGTCGTGCTCTACCTGGGCCGGGTCGCGGAGACCGGGCCCGCGGCCGCCCTCCTGGCCCGGCCCGCGCACCCGTACACGCTGGCGCTGCGCTCGGCGGTGCCCGAGGTCGACGCAGCGGCCCGGCGATCCAGGATCGTCCTGCCCGGGGACCCCCCGCAGGCCGGCTCGCCGCCGCCAGGCTGCCCCTTCCATCCCCGCTGCCCGCTCGCCGTCGACCAGTGCCGGACGGCGGTGCCGGCCCTGCGCGCCGTGGCCCCCGGGCGGCAGGCGGCCTGCCACCGGGCCGGCGAGGTTCTCTCCGGCTTGCGGCCGCCGGCGCCGGGGCGCGACGCATGGCCCGTTCGGAAGTAAAGATAAAGAAGCCATAGCTCTGGACAATGCCGCCACAGGTGCCATCGCCTGTTCAGTCGCCGTCGCCTGGGGTGGACTTGACCTGACCATCGACTCCGGCCGGACGTGGAGGCACCAGAATGGCCAAGCCCGACCCAGGTACTGATGGCCTGCGGGACCAGCCTGCCAATGGCACGCGAATTGCGCTGCCGATAAAACTCCAGCGCCACCCCGTCGTCCTGGAGGAACAGGCGCAGCGGGCCGCCGACATTCAGCTGCGGATCGCGGACTGGATCACCGGTTTCGCGGGGTCGATGAACTTTGTCTACCTCCATGTCGCGCTGTTCGCGGTCTGGATGTTGTTCATCGAGAAAAGCCCGTGGCCGACGCTGACGCTGATCGTGTCGCTTGAAGCGATCTTCCTGTCCACGTTCGTCATGATCGGCCAGAACAGGCAGGCGGCATTCCAGCAGGCCAAGGCCGATCACGACTTCACCGAGCAGGAACTGGAGCTCAAAACCAACACCCAGCTGACCCGCGAGGTCCATCAGCTCACTACCGAGCTGCACCGGCGATTGATAGAGAACCGCGCCGGGTAGCGGTCCTGATGGCCGGCCAGCTCATAGCGGCTGAGCCCGGGCGAAGATCCCATGCCGTTCAGCGGCCCCACCCGGACCTCGGGTGCGGCCGCCCCGTGCGGCAGCCGCCGGGCGAGCAGCACCTGGCCGTGCGCCGCGACGGCCGGCGACCGTCAGGGCAATGTCATTGAGGGCCTGCTCGCGTCTCGCTGCTCAGAATCTGCGGCCGGCGGCGCAGCGCGGGGAACAGCGGGCCGGGACCTGGCTGGCGGGGAGCCAGGCGCGCCTTGCAGTCGACGGCGACCGCTCCGGCGGAGCTGACCAGGATGGGGTTGAGGTCGAGCTCGACGAGTTCGGGAACTTCCTCGGCGATGCGGGCGACCTGCTCGAGTACCGCCACGAGCGCCTGCCGGTCTGCTTTCGGCGCGCCTCGGTAGCCGTCAAGCAGCGGCACGGCCCGGAGCGAGGCGACCATGGCGTCGGCGGCACCGGGCTCGAGCGGCGGGACGGCAAAGGCGCGATCTTGCAGCAGGTCGGTCATGACGCCGCCGAGGCCGACCATCACGACCGGGCCGAACTCGGGATCGGCAGCGAGCCCGGCGATCGCCTCGACGCCCGACGGCGCCATCGGCTGGATCACCGCACCGCCCATCTGGGCGCCGAGCCGCGCCTGCATCGTCTGGTAGGCCGCGCGGACAGCCTCGGAGTCGGCCAGTCCCAGCGCGACGCCGCCGACGTCGGACTTGTGCACCACATCGCCAGACCGGGCCTTCAAGACCACGGGGAACCCGATCGCCTCGGCCGCCGCGGCGGCCTGCGCCGCGGTCGCCGCGCCGCGAGTCGGCAGCACGGGCAGGCCGCAGGCTGCCAGCAGGGCGGTCGCCTGATCGAGCTCGAGCCAGCCCCCGCCGGGGCTGCTGGCGAGCTTGGCCGCGATGATCTGGCTGATCGCCGACTGGTCGGACCGTTCTTCGGGCTCCTCCGCAGGCAGCAGCGGGCGCCGTCGCCACCGCGCGTAGGCACAGACATGCGCCAGGGCCGCCGCCGTCCGCTCCGGTGAGGGAATCTCCGCGACCTGCGCCGCGCCGCTGGGCACCAGTGCGGCGCCCGCCTCGACCGAGCAGGCCACGACCGGCTTGCCGGACCGCTGCGCGACGCGGGTGATGGTCTCCCGGACCTCCGCGGCCGAGATCGCCATGGTCTCGACGACGATGGTGATCACGGCGTCGATCCCGTCGTCGCCCAGGACGATATCCAGCGCCTGTTCAAGCATCGCCGCGGTGCCGTCGGCGGTGAGGTCGACCGGGTTGGCGGTCGCCGCGGCGGGGACGAGGACCTCACCGAGTGCGTGCTGTGTCGCCTCCCCGGGCTCCGGCACGCTCAGCCCGCCGCTCTCGCACGCGTCGGCGGCGAGGATAAGCGGGCCGCCGGAGTTCCCCACCAGCGCGACCCGGCGCCCGGCGGGCAGCGGCGCGGCCAGCAAGATGGCCGAGACGTCGAGCAGTTCCTCCAGCCGGTCGACCTTGATGACCCCCGCGCTGCGCAGCAGGGCGGCGACGGTCACTTCCGGGGTCGCCGCGGCTGCGGTGTGCGAGCGGGCGCCCCGGGCGCCGGCCGATGTCCGGCCCGCCTTCAGCGCCACGATGGGCTTGGCCCGGCCGACCCGCCGGGCGATGCGGGCGAACTTGCGCGGGTTGCCCAGCGACTCCAGGTACAGCGCGATCACCGAGGTCCGGTCGTCGTGCTCGAAGAAGCACAGCAGGTCGTTCGGGCTCACGTCGAGCTTGTTCCCGACCGACACGAAGGCCGACAGGCCCAGGCCCGCGGCGCGGGTCTGCTCTCCGAGCACGACCCCGACCGCGCCGGACTGCGAGACCAGGGCCAGCCGCCCGGGCAGCGGATCGAGCGAGGCAAAGGTGGCGTTCATCCGGACTTCCGGATCGGTGTTCGCCACACCCAGACAGTTCGGGCCGACGATCCGCATCCCGTGCCTGCGGGCCACGCACAGCATCTCGGTCTCGACCGCGGCGCCCGAGCGGCCTGTCTCGCCGAAGCCCGCGGTAATGATGGTGACGGCGCGCACGCCAACCGAGGCGGCCTCGTCGATCACGGCGGGGACGGCTGATGCGGGAACGGCGACGATGGCCAGGTCGACCGGCTCGGGAACCGACAGCAGCGCCGGGAACGCGGGTACGCCACAGACCGCCCGGGCGGCCGGGTTAACCGGGTAGACGGTTCCCGAGAAGTCGCCGACGAGCAGGGACCGGACGACCTGATGCCCGACGTTGCCAGGGTGCCGTCCCGCTCCGACCACCGCGATCGAGCGTGGCCTGAGGATGGCCGCGACGCTGGCGACCTCCGCCATCGCCTCCCGCTGATCGCACGCCGCACGGTATGCCGGCGTCGGCCGCAGGTCGATCTCGACCCGCACCGTCGCCGGGCCGTTGCGCCGGGTGCAGCGCAGGCCGGTCGCGGCAAACAGCTCGAGCAGGGCCGTGTTCTGCGCCCTGACCTCGGTGGTGAAGCGCAGGATCCCCGTGGTCCGCGCGTACTCCGCCAGGCTCTCGAACAGCAAGGTTGTGACGCCGTGGCCCTGGCGGGCGCCGGCGACGACGAAGCTGGCCTCGGCGGCCGGCACCCGCATGTCGGGGCGGTCATAGCTGGCCAGCCCGACCAGCTCGTCCGACACCAGCGCTACGAAGGCCATCCGGACGTCGTAGTCCACCTGGCTGAACCGAGCAGCCGCCTCAGGGCTCAGAACCGGGCTAGCCAGCAGCACATGCTGGTGCGTGCCGGGCGAGGTGGCACCCCCCAATCCGACCAACGCCGGCGCTTCGGCCGGCCGGATCGGGCGGACCACAACCGCCTCGCCGTTCCTGAGCAGCCCGTCGAATTCCCACTCAGCGGGGTATCCAGCCGGTTCCGCATCGTCCGCGATAGCCATCGTCATCGCCTCCGGCATCAACCTCCTCGCCTCACCGCGATATCGTCAGGGCCCGAAGTCCTGAGATGCCTATGTCAGGGGTGTGCTGCCAGCCGCCGCGACGCTGCCATCGTGCGCACGTCACGAACCCCCCGCCAAGCGTCGTGCTCGCACCACGATGCCCGGCATCCGCGGGTGTCCTTACGCTGCGGTCACGACAGCTCGGAGGGATGCGCGCATGACACGACTGATCAACATCGACAACGGCGGCACGCTGACCGACTTCTGCCTCGTCGACGGCGGCGAGGTGCGCTACACCAAGACGCTGACCACGCCCTATGACCTGAGCCGGTGCTTGTTCGACGGCCTCACCAAGGTCTCCGAGCTGGCGTACTCCGAACCGCGGCTCGCGGCGCTGCTGCAGTCCACGGACTGCATCAGGTATTCCACTACCCAGGGCACCAACGCCCTCGTGCAGCGGGCCGGACCGCAGCTGGGCCTGCTGGTCACCGACCCGACGCTGGTCGAGGGCCTGGCGGCCACCCAGGCGCAGGAGGATCTGCTGGCGGCCCTGGTCGGCGACCGCTGGGGGCAGATCAGCCTCGGCGCCGACGACGAGACGCTGAGCCGCGAGCTGCTCGCGCGAGTCGGCGACCTGTCCGCGCGCGGGGCCAGGCGCCTGGTCATCGCGGTGAGCGGCGCGGACGGTTCGAGGGATGAGGCCCGGGTGAAGGGATTGCTGCTGCGGCTCTACCCCCGCCACCTGCTCGGCGCGGTCCCGCTGCTGTTCTCCTGGGAACTCGTCGCCGACCCCGACGACATCCGTCGCACCTGGTCGGGCCTGCTCAACGCATTCCTGCATCCAGCGATGGAGCGCTTCTTGTTCAACGCCGACCGGCGGCTGCGGGACGCCCGGGCCCGCCAGCCGCTGCGGATCTTCCGCAACGACGGCGCTTCGTCCCGCGTGTCGAAATCCGCTGCGCTGAAGACGTACAGCTCCGGGCCGCGGGGCGGGCTGGAGGGCACCCGCGCCCTGGCGGCCCATTACGCCCTGCGCCACCTGGTCATGCTCGACGTGGGCGGCACGACCACCGACATCGGCGTGGTCAGCGACGGCGCCATCCGCGTCGACCGGCGCGGGACGATCGAGCACGCGCCGAGCTCCCTGGAACTGGCCGCCATCACCAGCTACGGCGTGGGCGGCAGCTCGATCTTCCGCGTGGTCGACGGCAGCCTCACGGTAGGTCCGGACAGCGTGGGCGCGGCGCCGGGGCCGGCCTGCTTCGGGCTCGGCGGCGACCAGCCCACGATCACCGACGTGCTGCTGCTGGCCGGCTTGCTCGATCCGGCGACCTACCTCGGCGGCACGCTGCCCCTGTACCCCGACCGGAGCGCGAAGGTGATCGAGGACAAGATCGCCGGGCCGCTGGGAATCGAGCTCGATGACGCGCTGCGGCAGATGGAGGAGGCCCACGCCGAGGCGATCGCCCGCGCGCTGGCCGATGCCACCACCGTCACGGGCGACACCGTGCTGGCCGCGTTCGGCGGCGCCGGGCCGATGACCGTCTGCGGGGCCGCCCGCCGGGCCGGGGCCCGGCACGTGCTGATCCCCCGAACGGCCGCGGTGTTCAGCGCCTTCGGCATCGGGTTCTCCGACCTGGGCCAGCGCTACGAGCAGCCCCTTCCGGCGGTTGACGACGCGACGATCAAAGATGTCGCCGACCGGCTGCTCGCGCTCGGGGCGAGGGACATGTTCGCCGAGGGTGTCGACCCGGGCGCGTGCACGGCCCGGTTCAGGCTGACGGTCGAGCACGAGGATTCCGAACGGGTCATCGACCTCGACGCCCTGCACGATGCGACGAGCCACCTGGCCCCGGGCGACCGGGCATCCCTGGAGCTCGTGCTGATGGCGCCGCTCCCGCACGTCACGCTGGGCGAGGGCGGCGACGTCGGGGCATCCCCGGCGGAGGCCGAGGGGACGCGGGTGCTCCGCGATGGCCGCGGCGGGCCCGCTGAGACGCCCGTGTACGCACTGGCGAGCCAGCGCCCGGGAGCGCGCGGGTCCGGGCCGGCGGTAATCGAAGGCCCGTTCTTCACCATGCGGGTCCCCGCAGGCTGGCAGTTCGACACCACCGCCGCGGGTGACCTGCGGCTGACCGACGGGGGCATCTGATGCGCATCCCGATGACCGAGTACCTGGAGATCGACCTGGAAACCGAGCGGTGGCGGTGCCGGCGGTGCGCGCATGACCTCGGCCCGGCGCGCGGGAACTACAAGGAAGGCACGCTGGTCTACGACCGCGATCCGTCCGAGATCCACCGCCCGCTGATCGACCCCGGGCGCTACGAGTTCACCTTCGCGCCCGACCCGGCCTGGTGCCGGATCCTCGAGTTCTACTGCCCGGGCTGCGGTACCCAGATCGAGGCCGAGTACCTGCCGCCCGGCCATCCGCCGACCTACGACATGCAGATCGACGTCGACGCGCTCAAGGCGCAGTGGGCCGCGCGCCCGGCCGGCACGGTCATCCCGCTCGGCCGGGACGTCACCGCCGAGCCGCTGCGCGTCGACGGAGGGAGCGACCAGTGAAACGGATCTCCGTGGACATCGGCGGCACGTTCACCGACTGCTTCGTGGCCTGGGACGGCCGCTACATCCAGGCGAAGGCCCTGACCACGCACCACAACCTGTCCCAGGGCTTCAACGAGGCGCTGGATCATGCCTGCACCACACTGAGCTTGCAGCGGGACGACGTGCTGCGGGAGGTCGACTCGGTTCGCTACGCCACCACCCTGGGCACGAACGCGCTGATCGAGCGCCGGGGACCGCAGGTCGGCGTCGTCGTGACCGCCGGGTTCGAGGCGACGATCCCGCTGTCCCGCGGCCGCGGCTACGGGGAGGGCCTGGACGAGCTGGCCAAGAACGACATGTCCAGCGGCACCCGGCCGGACCCGCTGGTCCCGCAGACGCTGATCCGCTCGGTCGCCGAACGGGTCGATTACCGCGGCACCGTCTTGATGGAGCTCGGCCGGGAAGACGTCCGGCAGGCGCTGCGCGAGCTCATCGACGCCGGCGCCGAGGCGCTGGTGGTCTGCCTCATCAACGCGATCGAGAACCCCGCGCACGAACTGCGGGTGCAGGAGGTGTTCCTGTCCGAGTATCCGGCGCACCAGCTGGGCGCCATCCCGATGCTGCTCAGCCACCAGCTGTCCGGCCGCAAGGGCGAGTACGTGCGCGCCACCTCGGCCATCGTGGACGGCTTCCTGCACGCCACCATGTATCACGCGCTGTCGGATCTGGAGCAGAACCTGCGCGAGCACGGCTATCCCCGGCCGATGCTGATCATCCACAATTCCGGCGGCATGGCCCAGCTGAACTCGACCGACGCGCTGCAGACCATCCACTCCGGGCCGGTGGCCGGCATCTCGGCGAGCGAGCACCTAGCCGCCCAGGCGGGCCTGGGCAACGTGGTGGCCACCGACATGGGCGGCACCAGCTTCGACATCGGCCTGGTCCCGGCCGACGGGGTGAAGCACTACGACTTCATGCCTGTCATCGACCGGTGGCTGGTCAGCGTGCCGATGATCCACCTGGTCACCCTGGGCGCCGGGGGCGGATCGATCGCCAGCTACGACCGGCTGCACCAGTCGGTCAAGGTGGGCCCGCGCAGCGCCGGGTCGGATCCCGGGCCCGCCTGCTACGACCGCGGCGGCCTGCGGCCCACCGTCACCGACGCGGACCTGCTGCTCGGCTACCTCACGCCGGAACAATACGCCGGCGGCCAGATCAAGCTGAACCGCCAGCGGGCCGAGTTCGCCATCGACGAGGAATTCGGCGACCACCTGGACCTGGACCCCGTCGAGGTCGCCCGGCTGATCAAGGCCGAGGTGGACGAGCAGATGGCCAACGGGCTGGCCAAGGAACTCCGGGTCCGCGGCTACCTCCCGGCCGAGTTCACCATGCTGGCCTACGGCGGCAACGGCCCGCTGCACTGCTGCGGGATCGCCGCCCACCTCGGCATGGACAAGATCCTCGCGCCGCCCTACAGCTCGGTGTTCTCCGCGCTCGGCGCCGGCAACATGCCGCAGCTGCACATCCACGAGCGCTCGGTCCCGCTGATCCTGTTCGACGCCACCAGCCGGGCGATTTTCACCGACTTCGCGCGCTTCAACGCGGTCGCGGCCGAGCTTGAAGCCAAGGGCCGCGCCGACCTGCAGCGGCAGGGACTGCCGGCCGACACGGTCCGGCACCGGCTCGAACTGGACATGCGATACGGCAACCAGCTCGTGACAATGGCCGTCGTGGCCTCCAAGACGCGCCTGGAGAGCATCCGCGACGTCGTCGACCTGATGCGGCTGTTCTCCGACGACTACGGCCGCCGGTTCGGCGAAGGCAGCCAGTCTCCCGAGGCCGGCATCCGGGTCACCGCGCTGCGGGTCGCGTCCTTCGTCCAGGGCGAGACGATCGAGTTCGACGCCACCCCGCCGGACGGCCGGACCACGCCTGCGCAGCCGGCCGGGTCGCGGCGCTGCTTCTTCCCCCGCACTGAGGGCCCAGTGGAAACCGCCGTCTTCGACGAGAACGCGCTTGAGCCGGGGCTGGCCGTGCCCGGCCCGGCCGTCGTCACCACGCCCACCACCACCTACCTGGTCGAACCCGGCTGGCGGATCGAGACCGGCGCGCACGGCGCCATCTGGTTCCTGGCGAACTCGCCAGAAAAAAGGAGTATCAGCGATGACTGACACGGGCGCTGCGCAGTCCACGGCAGGCCAGTTCACGGCGCAGGAGCAGGAGTGGGTCGACGCCTTCCTCGCCGAGACGACCCTGTTCCTCGGACCCGACCCGCAGATCATGAACGACCACCGGATGGCGCCGAGGACGGCGGACGAGGACCGGCTGCTGTCCGGTCCGGTCGACGCGAACGACCTGGACCGGGTGCGCAAGCGGCTGGTGGCCGGCCTGGACGAGGCGTTCGAGATGATGGGGCAGACGGGCGCCGCCCCCGGCGCGAAGTGGGGCGACCTGACCAGCGCGGTCTACTCGGCGTCCGGCGACCTGATCCACATCAGCACCGGCGGGGTGCTGGCCTTCGCCTCGGTGCTGCACTACCCGGTGCGGTTCATCATCAAGTACTGGGTCAGCGACCCGACCGTCGGCGTGCACGACGGCGACGCGTTCATTCATAACGACGCCAGGTACGGGAACATCCATAACACCGACCAGAGCATGATCCTACCGGTGTTCTATGCGGGCGAGCTGATCGCCTGGGTGGCGACGATCATCCACGAGGGCGAGAACGGCGCCAAGGAGCCCGGCGGGATGCCGTCGAGCTCGGAGTCGGCCTATGACGACGGCATCCGGATGAGCCCGTTCAAGATCGTCGAGCAGGGCCGGATCCGGCGCGACCTGCTGACCTTCCTGCAGAACTCGGTGCGCGAGCCGAAGCTGCAATACCAGGACCTGAAGGTCAAGCTCTACGCGGCGCAGCGGATCAAGGACCGGCTGGTCGCCCTGGTCGAGGAGGTCGGCAGGGACACGTTCATCGCCTCGCTGCGCAAGTCGCTGGAGGACATCGAGGCCGAGGCGCGGCGGCGGATCGCCGAGCTGCCCGACGGCACCTTCCGGGTGAACTTCTTCTCCGACTCCACGCTGCGCGAAAACGTCCTGCTGAAGTACCCGTGCGCCCTTACGGTGAAGGGCGACGAGCTGACCATCGACTGGCGGGGGGCCGCGCCGCAGTTCCTCAACCGTGCCTTCAACGCCACCCTGGGCACCGCCAAATGCGGCCTGGGCCAGGCGCTGCTCGGGTTCTTCTGGCCAGATCTGCCCCGGGGGATCAGCGTGATGAACCCGATGGAGGTCCTGACCGACGAGGGAAGCTGCGTCAACCCCGGTCTTGACGCGCCGCTGGGCCAGAGCCTGCAGGGAGCCTTCAAGACCTTCGGGGTGGTGCAGGCGCTGTTCGCCAAGATGCAGTATTCCTGCCCGGAGAAGTACGGATCGGTGATCGCGCCCTGGTTCAACCAGATCAACACGTTCCTATTCGGCGGCGTCACCCAGCACGGCGAGTTCGTCGGCAACGTCTGCGCCGACCTGAACGGCATGGGCGGCGGGGCCCGCGCGCACCGCGACGGCGAGC
>WNGG01000224.1_pt1 | contig 57511 bp, 61 predicted proteins | sample 5400661 | NCBI WGS metagenome assembly WNGG01 (sample SAMN13153372, study PRJNA577476) | soil metagenome | isolation source: 100 cm soil or saprolite under Garry oak tree replicate 1 | place: USA:California | collected 2016-06-15
TGTCGAGCATGCGCCGGTGCAGGATATCGAGCTTGACGAAGGGCTGCCTTCCTGAACGCACCTCTTCCATGCTCGGCTGGTAGAGCGCGCGCCAGGCGTCCGCAAAGGCGTGCCAATCGAGATTGTAGCCGAGCGGCTTCAAGATGCGTTCCGCATCGCGGGCGACCCCGTTGCGCCAATCCGTACAGGTGCCGAACACGTCATAGACGAGCGCCTTCACTCCTTCGGCGGAGGCGCCGGGTCTGGCTTGCGCGAACACCCTGATTGGAGTAAGAACCGCGCGACCGGCAAACGCGCCGGCCGCCACTGCGATTGCGCCCCGAAGCACGCTGCGGCGAGTGATACTGGTCATCGTCCCCTCCATGCGATCCGTTTTCATGCGTTCCACGAAAGAATAGCCCAAACGGCATCCAGCGCGAAGGTCGGCGCCAAAGAAAATCGTTGCACAGTATACCGTATGCGCTGCGTCGCACTTAACACCTTCGCAATACCTTACCTGCTATCAAACCGACAGCATTAAACTCCAACGTAGGAGGGCGGCTTTATGATCCAGAACAGCAGACTCGTGGAACTCGCGATCAAAGGACTGGAAGCGGAGAAGGCCAGGATCGAACAAGAACTCATGGAACTCAGGAATCAGAGGACGCCACGAACAGCGACAAACAGCGCACCAGTAGCGGCACGACAGGAACCGCAGCTGCAGGCACCCGAGCCGCTAAGCCACGGCGAAAGATACTTGTCCGCTTACCAAGACGCGAAACGAGCCTTAAATCAGATTCATCGTGAATTGATGGACGTCAATCCCAGCGCGGCTCGTAGCCTCAGAGATCCTGATCTCGCCAGACAATTTGCAGCAAACGAGGAAAACAGAATGACCTGGAATTCCACTCCTTGGCGAAGGAGGGGTGGCTGCGCCCATCAATGAAATGTCGCGAAGCCACCTTAGCTGGGCGCAGACGGGGGTGGTTCGTTCAAAGCTACCGTTAGAATCCATTCGGAGGTTGAACGAACCACCCCGTCCGCGCCTTTTAAAAGAACGGGAATATTTTTTGATCGCGGCCACCTTTGCCAAGGAGGGGATTTTTCGCTTCGTATAGGTTCATCCTGAATTCCTCGACATCAGGAGTTCTGAGGCTATCTCCGGGAAAGGTGCTGAAGATTTCGCCTTCCAAAAGATGTTTCCGCAGGTATGCATGCCTTTTGCGATGTCCGCAAAAAGTTCCTGCAGACCTGCGAAACATTTTCGCCGTCCGAAAAAAGTTTGTGCAGGCGTGTATGCCTTTTGAAACATCCGCGAAAAGTTCCTGCGGGCATCAACACCTTTTACGCAACCGGAAAGTTTTTTGTTCGCCGGCGCCCCAGGCGTGAACAGAATTCCGTAAAGCCGAACTTCAAAGCTTCAACCGAATGGTTGACTTCAACCATTCGGTTGAAGGATCCGCTCTCTGGGCCTTCCTCTCAAAAGGGACATTATTGAAAAATAAAGCCTCGTGATTTCCAGCGGTTTGGGCTTGTGCGTGCCTGTAAGCCGGATTAAGAAAGGAGGTGAGCAAGATGGCTAGAGTACCAAGCGTCAAAGCAACACTGAAGGGCGCCACGAGTGTCAGGACCGTGTGGGAGTCGAATCGCGATTTCAAAATGGGAAGTATTTCGCTCGACGACTTCATCGCGATCCATGACGCCACTGCTGCGTCCGATAAGGAGTATGCGAAAAAGCGCGTGGAACTGACGGGCGTCAAGGGCAACCGTGATGACAAAGCTCAGCAGTTGAGCGAATTCATCACTCGTTTCCGAAGCCTGATGCGTGCTATGTACGGCCCCGATTCCACAGAATACGGACAGACCGGCGGAACGCGCATCCGCGACCGTAAAGCCCCCAAGCCCAGAGTCACAGCGGCTCCGGCATAAGTAATGTGCAGCAAAAGGTGAGCGTCCTGGCCAGCGCTCACTTTTTGTTCTCAAACGACGCCGATCAACATGGAACTAAAATCGTGGCTGCCACGAATACTTATCAGCGCGACACGGGGCCGCCGCGCAGAAGCCGCCGGTCAGGAGCAGGATGAGCAAACCGATCTCTCGCCAGCAATTCGTCGATCGTAACGAGGGCGCCGCTTCAAAACGCCTCCTCGTGATCGCTAAAGACGCGTATTACGTCGTCCCCGAAGGATAAGCGCTTACCGGAACATTCTCAATCTTGACAGTTTACTATCAGCAACCCGCCTGACGGTGAATGCTAATCGCTAGCTGACAGCTGATAGCTGCCCGCTGCTTTTTCGCAGACTGCGGTGGGAATCGGCTTCCCGAAGGCCACTTTTTCGCAGCGCAGTCTGCGAAAAAGCGTAGATTCTTTCACTGTGACTACTTTGCGTTTTGCAAAGAAGAAACCTAAAAGACATTCCTGAGATCACGCGGCAAGCGGGGAGTACTTGCGTGGGGAAGTCGTGACCTCGCAGGTAGGGCGCAGTTCCCATAACCCGTGGCGGTAAATGGTAACGCGCCAACGGCGGGTCCTCGGAATCTTGGCGATCAAACCGTGAGCGCGGAAGCGGCGAAAGAGGCGGCTGATTTTGGCGCTCCGCAGGGCCAACGACAATATAGTTTTTCTTTCGGACAATATAGACCAAAGTACAGCGAGAATCCGGGTTTTATAAAACAGCAGGTCCTTGCAGCCTAATTGCACGTCATGGTCACCTGTTTTCTCCGCGACTATTACCCTCGAAAAACGCCGATGTGTAGAGCCATCCGTAGTCCGGAGGATTCATAAACCCTTGGCGACTAGCCGGGATTTATCGAGTCGATCTCTTCGCCGCCCAGCTCGAACGCCTCCAAAACCTCTCGCGCGACGGGTGGACAAAGCTTCGGGAAGCCCTGGAGTGCTGGTGATGCTGATGGTGATCGATTTCATTACTCAGAAATCGCGAAATCGAGTAGATGTGGGGACAGCCTCCGAATTCATAGGCTCTTGCGCTCCAATTCCGAGGCTGTCCCCGCATCTCCCTATGGGTTACATCCCTTCAATAAGGCTGAGTGACGCCTTCGAAGTAGCCAGCACTGGCGTATACGTCGAGGAGCTGCAGGACCAGCGCGTTGGGCTGGTGTGCAAAATTCCAGACAATGCAATCAAAGCACTCCATCGCGGCGCACAATGTTCTCTCTTCATGGCCGTTGTGCACGCGGAATCGCTGCCAATCCTGTGCTTAAGTCACCGCAACTGCCCACGACGGCCCATTTCTTATCGGTGACGAGGACGAGGGAACCAAGTTTGAGCGGCTGCTTCACCTCACGATTGATTACGCATACCGAGCAAGCTCATATCGGTCTCCGGCCGTCCAGGACGGAAAGAAGTTGCGGGAACTGACAGATGTTCTCGCCTTTGATGAGAATTCAATTTGCGTGATACAGGCGAAGGCATTGGCGGCGCTAAACCTCAATTCTCAGCGCTCATCGGCAAGACTCGCCGCAAACGTAACCAAGGACATTCGGAAAGGACTCGGCCAACTTGGCGGAGCACTCGGAAACATTCGTTCGGGCGCCCAACTCCTTCACTCACATGGAACTCCTCTTGAAATACCAAACCGCGAAACCTCACTCGCTCACGGCATCGTGCTTCTCTCCGAGATGTATGCATTCGTGGACTGGAAACAAGTAGCGGCAGACGTTGTTCAGGCGAGCGAGAGTGATTTTCACAAGGCCATGTTTCACATCATGGACATGCGCGAACTCGCCGTGCTCACGGCGCGCTGCGCCGACGGGAGCGCCTTTTTCAATCGGCTATGCCAACGCTGGATGAATGTAAAAATGAAGGGAACGAGATATATCCGTTCAATCGTCCCTAAAGAGTAGCCATCAGCTGCACCGCCCGTACTCCTGCCGGCAGATTCGTCGCGCTCCCGCTGAATGCGATAAGTCCACATCCCTTCTGACAACAGGGTCATTGCCACGGAAGCAATGCGGATATAACGCCATGCCGTGCGAAGCAGGTTTCTTATGATGAACACGGGAACGCTGGAATACATGGGAATAACGACGGGACGCTTGATGTCGGGTTTTGTGTAGATCAAATGAGCTCCTTTCTGACGATCGAAGGTAAAGCCGTCTTGCTCGAATACCTTGACCAGGACCTGGTAGGAAACGGGTTGATCGCCTGCATCTCATCAGAGGTTCATCGTGACCCGATCGATGCCCACGAATTCCGGCGCTTTCCATTCCGTACCAATGCGCTGATAGCCGGCTTCTTCGAGGATCTCATCTAGAGTGCCTTTGTCTTTGGCCGCTTCAAGGAACCCGCGTACCGCATCCTTTATGTTGGCGCGCGCCTTTTCCTCCGTTTCGCCGCAGCTTGAGACATCAAGTTCCGGAACGTGGGCGACGTACGTGTCGCCTTCCCGGAACAGATGGATAGTAAACGATAGGTTATGCATCGGGATGACCCTCCCTTTGAGGATAAGGGCTGGTGAGGGCACGAATCCCCCCTCTCCGCTTCCCACCCCTTCTAATCCACCACAAATTGGCTTGTGAACACCTGGCATAGTACACTGACTGAATAGTCAGTTTCCTGCGGGTGGTCGTGCTTGATTACTACGTCAAAAACCAAGAAAGATGTCGTCACCGAATTTCGCACGTCGGAAATCCTGGAGGCGGCGCGAAAGGTTTTTGCAAAGAAAGGGTTCCATGATGCAACGGTGGACGACATTGCCAACGCCGCCGGTGTCGCGAAAGGTACGGTCTATCTCTACTACCGATCGAAGCAGGAAGTGTATTTGGCGGCTTTGAAGTTTGGGATCGCGCAGATGTACTCGGCACTGGTTGAGGAAGTACGGCAAGTATCGACAACCGAGGAAAAACTCCGAGCATTAATCGCCGCGAAGCTAGCGTACTTCGAGGAAAATCGGGACTTCTTCAAAATCTACTATTTCGAATTAGGCAAGATACCAACTCATCCCGGCACGATCGATAGCGAGTTCAAGTCTCTTTATCTCGACCAGGCGCGGCTGGTCGAATCGATCCTTAAAGAAGGATCAAGAAAGAAGGCGATCCGCAACTTGCGTACAGATCAGGCAGCTTTTGCAATTTCCGACATCATCCGAGGTGTTGTGACACAGCGGGTACTGGGATGGACAAAATCCAAAATCAGCCAAGACGTGGAGTTCATTTTCGATTTGATATGGAAAGGAATTGCGGCCCAATGAAAGTTCTTGCCGGCTCTCTGATTCTGCTGTTCGTCTTCTTCGCGGGCGCCGCCCAGGCGCAACAAACACGTGGTGGAAGTGTTTCGCCAACGCTCTTCGGCAGCGTCACTCAAGGAACACCCACAAGTGGCGTGATTCCTCTCTCTATTTCAGACGCCATTGATCGGGCGTTGAAGTACAACCTGGGCATGATCGTGAGCGAACAGGAGAGTCAGGTGTCCAGAGCCTCACGGTTGCGGGCCTTGTCAGACCTGCTTCCGAAAATGAGCGCAGGAGTCACGGAAACCGTTCAGCAGACCAACCTGGCTGCGTTCGGTTTCGGTGGTTTTCCCGGCACGCCCCCTGTTGTTGGTCCATTTAGTGTTTTCGATGCCCGCGCTCGTTACTCCCACTCTGTGTTCGATTTCAGGCTGCTGCATGACTTCAGAGCGGCCGCCGAAAGACTCACCGCCAGCAACTATTCACAGCAGGATGTTCGCGAGCTCGTTGTGTTGATTGCAACCAACCTTTACCTCGAAGCCGTTGCCGGTTCCACTCGTGTCGAGGCTGCGCGCGCGCAGTTAAACACTGCCCAGGCGGTGTACGACCGCGCCACGAATCTTAAAGACAGCGGTGTCGCGGCCGGGATCGATGTCCTGCGCGCTCAAGTCCAACTGCAAGCGCAGCGCCAGCGAGTCCTCGCCATGGAAAACGAACTGGCCAAACAAAAGCTGAATCTGGCGCGGGCGATTGGTCTGCCTCAAGGACAGGAGTTTTCCCAGACGGATCGCTTCGCGACTGGGCCGCCCGTGCTACCTAATCTGGAAGAGGCCTTAACTACAGCGCTGGACGCAAGACCCGACTATCGCCGGGCGAGTGCTCTTATCCGTTCTGCGGAGGAGGCTCGAAAATCGGCCATCGGACGAAGTATGCCTTCGTTTCAGGTGAATGCGGATTACGGTGATATCGGCCGCAATCCCGCATTCTCGCACGGAACAATGACCCTCCAGGGTACCGTGTCGATACCGATTTACAACGGGGGCCGGACCCGTGCGGAATTGTTGGAATCTGAAGCTGTACTCGAGCAGCGCAGGGTCGAAGCCGCCAATCTTCGCGATCGAATCGAATATGAGATCCGGACCGCGAGTCTCGACATCCAGTCCGCAGCCGAACAGGTGAGAGTGGCGCAAGCCGCAATGGATCTCGCCCAGCAGCAGCTCCTACAAGCGCAGGACCGATTCGCCGCGGGGGTGGCAACGAGCCTTGAGATCGTACAGGGGCAAGAGGCCATTGTAACCGCCGACGAAAACTATATTTCGGGTCTATATTCGCTCAACCTCGCTCAAACTGCGCTGGCACGAGCAATGGGCTCCGCCGAAAAGACGATTAAAACATCTTTTGGAGGGAAGTGATGGCATGGCTGTTCCGCGCCAAATGGCTCCTCTTACCAATTCTGATTATTGTAATCGCCGGCGGATATGCAGCCTGGCAATATTTTTCCAAATGGGAATCGACCGATGATGCACAGATCGAAGGACACATTCATCCCGTAAACGCCAAGCTCGGGGGAACTGTACTGTCCGTGAGCGTGCAAGAGAACCAGCATGTCGAATCCGGGACTGTCCTAGTCCAACTCGACGCGCGGGATTACGAAGTGGCCGTATCCCGAGCCGCTGCGGAGCTAGCCGACGCCCAGGCAGTCGTACTTGGAGCTCGTGCAGGCGTGCCTATCGCCTCTAGTGCGGCGGGCAGCCAGATCATTTCCGCCGAGGCGATTGCGGAGCGGGCCAAAGGAGGGGTTGAAGTAGCCGACAAAGAACTGTTGGCGGCTCAGGCACGATTCCGTCTCGCTCAAGCTCGCGTCAGCGAAGCGCAAGCCAACTCCACAAAGGTCACGCGCGACCTGGATCGAATGAAGCAGCTCATCGCCAAGGATGAGATCTCACAACAGCAATACGATGCCACCGTTGCTGGGGCTGAAGCCGCCCGAGCGACTGTCGAATCCGCACAGGCGGCTGTGTTCGAAGCCGAGCACGGAGTGGCTGCGTCTCAAGCTAGGGTGTCCCAAGCCCGAGCGGAGTTCCAAAAGGCTCAGGCTGAAGCGCAGGCCGCCCAATCCGCGCCGCAGCAGGTAACGATTTCAAGAGCACAAGCTCAATCTGCCGAAGCCCGAGTACAGCTCGCAAAAGGCACGCTGGATCAGGCGCGGCTGAACATGGAGTACACGAGTGTCAAGGCGCCAGTCTCCGGGATGGTCAGCAAGAAGACGGTGGAAGCCGGCCAGGTTGTCCAGGCAGGTCAGCCGTTGATGGCCATTGTTCCCGCGAAGGACATCTGGGTCACCGCCAACTTCAAAGAGACCCAACTGGCGGACATGCATCCTGGGCAACCGGCCGCTATCTCGGTCGACGCATATGGTGGGCGGGTCTACAACGCACATGTGGACAGCATCGCGCCGGCCACGGGCGCAAAGTTCAGTTTGTTGCCGCCGGAGAACGCTACGGGCAATTACGTGAAGGTCGTACAGCGCGTGCCCGTCAAGCTGGTTCTGGATCAGGGACAGGACACCGAGCATCAGTTGCGCCCGGGAATGTCGGTACTGGTTAAGGTGAGAGTGAAGTAGAGGGGGCAGGGGTCAGGATCAGGATTAGGGGTCAGGGCCGGGCCCTGATCCCTGACCCCTGGTCCCGGACCCCAAATTGAACATGGACAGTCCAAACACATCCGTACCCCAAGTTAATCCATGGCTCATCGCAATTTCAGTGATGTTCGGAACGTTCATGGAGGTGCTCGACACCACGGTCGTTAACGTGTCGTTACCGCATATTGCAGGGAATCTGTCAGCAACACCGGAGGAAGCAACCTGGGCGCTCACCTCGTATCTGGTTGCCAACGCGATCGTCCTGCCGATTACGGGCTGGCTTAGTAATTACTTCGGGCGAAAGCGGCTGTTGATGACGGCGGTGGTGGGCTTCACGACGTCGTCTTTTTTTTGTGGGTTTGCGCCGAATCTGGCGTGGCTCGTGAGCTTTCGCATCTTGCAGGGGCTGACCGGTGGAGTTCTTCAACCGGTATCTCAGGCTGTAATGCTTGAAGCGTTCCCGCCGGCCCAGCGAGGCAAGGCGATGGGCTTTTGGGGCCTGGGAATCGTGGTGGCGCCGATGCTCGGTCCTGTATTGGGCGGCTGGCTAACCGACAACTACTCCTGGCGATGGGTTTTCTACGTCAACATTCCAGTTGGAATCGCTTCGATCATCATGACGAAGCTGTTCATCTTCGATCCGCCGTACATTCGACGTACATCCGCAAGCGTGGATACGTGGGGCATTGGGCTATTGGCTGTAGGAATCGGCTCGCTCCAACTGATGCTTGACAAGGGCCAGCAAGAAGACTGGTTCTCATCCAATTGGATCATTTCATTAGCCATCCTTTCGGGAGTCATGCTCGTCGGGTTTATCATTCATGAATTCCGGACGGCAGATCCCGTCCTCCATCTGAGAGTATTCAAGGAAAGAACATACGCCACCGGTGTCTTTTTGATGACCACGCTAGGTTTTGTTCTATACGGAAGCCTGGTCCTTCTTCCGCTATTTCTCCAGACAGTCCTGGGCTACCCGGCGATCGAAGCCGGCATTGCAATGGCTCCCCGTGGTCTTGGCTCTTTCATCGCGATGCCATTGGTTGGATTTCTTACGGCTAAAATCGATCCACGCAAGCTGCTGAGTTTTGGCCTGCTCAGCGGCTCGATCACACTTTTCGCTTTGGGATCTCTGAACCTTCAAATTGGGTACTGGAATATTTTCTGGCCGCAGTTCTTCCAAGGAATTTCGATGGGATTGATATTCGTTCCGTTAACAACGGTCACCATGAGCCTGATCAAGAAGGAGGAAATGGGAAACGCGACTAGCCTCTTCAGTCTCATGCGAAACCTGGGTGGAAGCGTGGGAATTGCGGTAATTGCAACGACGTTGAGCCGGAACACACAGACGCAATTCAACATCCTCGGAACGCATCTGACCGGTTTCGATATGCGTGTTCGCATGGTACTCGATCAAATTCGCGCCGGCTTCATGGCCAAAGGTATGGATTTCTCCACCGCCACAAATGCCGCATATGCAGCTCTGGCTGGAATGGTGCAGAAGCAGGCTATCATGGTTGCCTTCGTTCAACTATTCCGCCTCCTGGCGCTCGTATTCGCGATTGTCATCCCGCTTGTTTTGCTGATGAAAAGGCCAAAAGTGACACAGCCCACGGTTCCGGGCCATTAAGGCAAAAGGAACGAAAGATCCTTTTCTCGCCGTGTCCTCAATGTATGCTGGCCGCGATGGAAACACGGCTGATGATTTTTCTCGCATTGACCAGCGTCACCATTGTCACGAATACGCTGCTGATTTGGTTCGCATACAAGACATTTGCGACTCTCACATCAACGGTCACCGACGCCCTCACGGAAGTTGAGCGAAGCGATGTGACTCAGGCATGGCTCCATTCCATGCAGACGGCGGCGAAACACGCAGCGAATTTCACGGAACAGGCAAAACAGAAAATGACCGACGGTGAAGGTTGCCTTTTACGCGCTCAGGAACAGTATGGCCTCGCGCTGGCAAAGGTGGATTCAAAGTTGGAAGAAGTGGGCAACGCGCTTTGTGCCAACGCGCGAAAGGTAAGGGACGCGGTCGCAAAGCCGGCTTTTTCGATTATGTCCTTCACCGCGGTAGTAAACCAACTGCGGAAAACGTTTGACGTCAACGAGTAGTCCTCTCACAGAAAGGCCTTCCTCAGGGGGAGGGAGTACGTTGAAGCCATTTCCAGGCTGACGCGACAATTCTGTCCAGGTCACTCTCCACAGCGGTCCAGCCCAGCAACTCCTTTGCGCGGTTCACGGAAGCGACCAGGTGAGGCGGGTCCCCAGGACGCCGCGCAGTTTCGCGCACGGCAAAAGCCCGGCCGGTGATGCGGCGTACGCTCTCGATCACCTCACGGACGGAGTAGCCGCCGCCCGTGCCGAGATTGAGGGCTTGCGATTGAACACGTCCTTCCATCAAAACTTGTAATCCGGCAACGTGAGCGCGAGCAAGATCCGAAACATGGATGTAATCACGGATGCACGTCCCATCCGGAGTTGGATAATCGATCCCGAAAATCTGAACCTCCGGCCGATGGCCGGCAGCGGCTTGAAGTGCAAGCGGGATCAAGTGCGTTTCCGGATTGTGATCTTCTCCGAATTCTCCGTCCGCATCGGCACCCGCCGCATTGAAGTAGCGCAGCGAAAGGTACTCCAACCCATGAGCTTTGTGGAACCATCGCATTGCCCGCTCAAATGCGAGCTTCGTTTCGCCGTAAGGATTGATGGGATTCTGAGGATGGTCTTCCGGGATTGGCACTCGCTCGGGCACTCCGTACGTTGCGCACGTGGAAGAAAAGATCAGGAATCGGACGCCGCATTTTTTCATGGCCCCCAAGAGGTTCAGACCACCAATCAGGTTTGTCTGGTAATAAGACTCCGGCAGCTCTGCCGATTCAGCTACCAGAGCTTTGCCTGCAAAATGCAGGACACCGTCAATCGCGTACTCACCAAAAACCTGCTCGAGATCTGAAGAATTGCAGACATCGCCCTCGAAGGCCAGCGTCCCCTTAATGAACGATCGATGTCCGGTGGAGAAGTTATCGAAGATGACCGGCGAGAGCCCCGCCGCCTTGAGCGCCTTTACGGTATGGCTGCCGATGTAACCTGCGCCGCCAGTGACGAGTATCACGAGGGAAGTTTCCGGAAGTATTCAATGGTGGACCGAAGACCGCGATCAATTCCAACTTCGGGACGCCATGCCAGAACCTTGCTGGCGCGCGCGATATCGGGACACCGCACGTGAGGATCATCCACAGGCAGTTCTCGGGTTTCGATGGGGCTCGGGCTTTCCGTTAGGGCGAGGATCTTCAAGGCGAGGTCGCGCACGGTGCGCTCTTCCGGATTCCCGATGTTGAATGGCTTTGCCATTTCTTCGGAGGGCGGCGCGGAAAGCAACGCTGTGATTCCATTAATCAAGTCCGAAACGAAGCAGAAGCTGCGCGTTTGCGATCCATCACCGTAGATCGTCAGCGGTTTCTTCTCGAGCGCCTGAACGATGAAGTTTGAAACAACACGGCCATCGTTCGCACGCATCCGAGGGCCATAAGTGTTGAAGATCCGGATAATCCGCGTATCCACGTTGTGGTAGCGCCGGTAGGCCATCGTCATAGCCTCGGCAAAACGCTTAGCCTCATCGTAGACGGCGCGAGGGCCGATTGAATTGACGTTCCCCCAATACGTTTCCGGCTGAGGGTTCACTAGCGGATCACCATACACTTCAGAAGTACTTGCCAAAAGAAATCGAGCCTTTTTCTCTTTCGCCAGGAGGAGTGCCTTCTGCGTGCCGATCGAACCGACTTCCAGCGTCTGAATTGGCATCTTCAAATAATCGATCGGGGACGCGGGCGAGGCAAAGTGCAAAACGGCGTCAACGGCACCCACGATGGGAATGGATTCCGTGACGTCATGCCTCACGAATTTGAATCCAGGATTGCCCATCAGATGCGTAATATTGTGCTCGGTCCCGGTGAGAAGGTTGTCCATGCACACGACATCGTAGCCCATTTCCAGCAAACGATCGCACAAATGACTGCCGACGAACCCGGCTCCACCTGTAACGACTGCCTTCATGATCGTCCTATGCTGTAATAGGTGAACCCCAGTTGCCGCAGTTGCACCGGATCGTAGATGTTTCGGCCGTCAAATACAACCGGCCGCCTCATGATGGATTTCATGCGTTCGAAATTGGGATGGCGGAAAGCCTGCCATTCCGTGATCAGCAGAAGAGCGTCGGCGTCTTCGAGACAGCCGTAGTTGTTCGCGGCAAGCTGGATTCTGTCACCAAAAATCCGTTTAGCTTCTTCAGAGGCTTCTGGATCATAAGCGGCAATGGTCGCGCCATCCGAAAGAAGACTTTCGATAATCCTGATAGAAGGCGCGTCCCGCATGTCATTCGTTCGTGGCTTGAAGGCTAATCCCCATACACCGAGTCGAATATCTCCCAATTTCCGATCGAAATGCTGGCGCACTTTTTCGACGAATCGGAGCGCCTGATTCGTATTGACGGCATCTGCCGCTTCTAGAATCTTCATCGAGTAATTGTGTTCGCGGCCGGTCTCGATGAGCGCCCGAATGTCTTTGGGAAAGCAACTTCCGCCAAAGCCAACGCCGGCGAATAAGAAAGCTGGCCCTATTCGGGCATCGCAAGCGAGACCTCGACGGATCATTTCCGCATTCGCTCCCACCTCTTCGCAGAGATTCGCGACTTCATTCATGAAAGATATTCGGGCCGCAAGGAAGGCGTTTGCCGCGTACTTCAACATCTCGGCAGTCCGGATGTCCATCAACAAAACCGGGCTGCCGGTGCGCACAAAAGGCGCGTAGAGATCGCGTAAAAGCTCGGCAGGTCGAACATCGTCCGCTCCAATGACCACGCGATCCGGCTTCATAAAATCTTCAACCGCCGCACCCTGCTTCAGAAATTCAGGATTCGCTGCGACATCGAAGGGGTGACTTGTTTCCTTTTTGATGACCTCACGAATTCGCTCGCTGGTGCCGACGGGAACCGTCGATTTGGTAACGATCACTTTGTATCGATCCATGGAGCGGCCAATCGTAGTGGCAACCTCATAAACCGAGCTCAAATCCGCTGCACCACTGGACGTTGTTGGAGTGCCTACCGCGATGAAGATAATGAAGGATTTTTTTATTGTCCCATCAATATCCGTCGAGAAGTTGAGACGTTCCTCCCGCAGGTTTCGCTCAACCATTTCAGGAAGCCCTGGCTCGTAGATCGGGATGATGCCTTTCTTCAGCCTCTCGATCTTCGCGGCATCGGTGTCGACGCAGACCACGTCGTTCCCGCTTTCCGCGAAGCAGGCGCTCACGACCAGTCCCACATACCCCGCTCCGATAACCCCAATGTTCATTCCTGCTCCAGATGGTCTCCAACTGCAGATCCGACCTTTGTCAGGAAAGTATCGGACAGGGACGGGATTGCGCCAATACCTTCGTCCAGAATTATTTTTTCAACTCGATGGAGAGGGAAAAAGACAGTCGTGGGCTGGACGCCGCTCTCTTCACGGTACGTGATGTGGTTCATCCAATCGTCAAATGCGTTCAGATCGATACCCCGCACCGTCACACCGGCTGTACTGATATCCAGCAGGCACCCGAAGAAACGCTCTCGTGGGGCCTGCAGATTGACGATAACGATCGAATTCAGCTTCATGGTGCTTCAAAACTCTCTTGCGTTGAACACGGCGGGGTGGGACCGAATCCCCTCCTTCGAAACTGATCATTTACCCACAAGTTGTCCGCTGGATACGGGCGTCTGGGACAACCGGCGGGAAAGGGCGAAGTCCCCTCCTTGGCAAAGGAGGGGACGCCGCGCCATCAAGTAAATGGTCCCTTTCCTTTGGAGGCGCGGCCTGGGTGGTTCGTTCAACTTCCGATAATCGGTGGCTTGAACCAACCACCCCGTCTGCGCCCGCTAAGGAGGCTTCGCGGCATTTTCTTAATGGGCGCAGCCACCCCTCCTTGTCCAAGGAGGGGACTTCGGCTTTCCCTTCAGTCGTTTTCAATGCCCCCGTGTCCAGCAAAAGATGTGACATGGCAAGCCTTCGAAAAGAGGGGAGGCACGACCCGCGCTCCGCCCAATCAAAACTCCATCCGCTTAATTTCGCCATCCACAAGGAGCTTCGGTTCGGTCAACCGTTGAATCTCCTCTAAAGTAACGTCGGGCCGAAGTTCTTTCAATACGAGGCCACGCTCGGTGACCTCGATCAAGCACAATTCGGTGACAATTGTGTCGACTACCTGGACTCCGGTCAGCGGCAACGTACATTTCTTGAGGATCTTTGGTTTACCGTCCTTGGTCGCGTGCTCCATGGCAACAATAACACGCTTCGCGCCCGCTACCAGATCCATGGCGCCACCCATGCCCTTTACCATCTTCCCCGGAATCATCCAATTGGCCAAGTCACCGCGCTCATCGACTTCCATCGCACCCAGTACAGTCAGGTCGACATGACCGCCACGAATCATGGCGAATGAATCCGCGCTGGAAAAGTACGACGCACCCGGCAATTCGGTAACGGTCTCCTTCCCGGCGTTGATCAGGTCGGGATCCTCTTGACCTTCGAGCGGAAAGGGGCCGATGCCGAGCAATCCATTCTCGGATTGCAGCAGAACTTCAATGCCGGCGGGAATGTAGTTGGCGCACAGGGTGGGCACGCCGATGCCGAGGTTTACCGTGAACCCGTCCTTCAGCTCTCGCGCGATTCGCCGCGCGATGGTCTCGCGTTTGGGCAGCTCACTCATTGACGCACCGTTCGCCGTTCAATCCGTTTTTCGTAATTCTTGCCTTGGAAGATCCGTTCTACGTAGATAGCAGGTGTATGGATCGAATCAGGCTCGAGTTGTCCGATCTCGACGAGGTGCTCGACTTCCGCAATTGTGACGCCGGCAGCGGTCGCCATGACGGGATTGAAGTTTCGTGCCGTCTTGCGATAAACAAGGTTGCCCCAATTATCGCCTTTCCATGCTTTGACAAAGGCGAAATCGGCGGTGAGTCCACGCTCAAGCACGTACATACGTCCGTCGAAGTCACGCGTTTCCTTCGCCTCGGCGACGAGAGTACCGTAACCGGTTGGCGTGAAGAAAGCCGCGATTCCCGCACCGCCGGCGCGAATACGTTCAGCGAAAGTCCCTTGGGGAACTAATTCCACTTCGATTTCACCCGAAAGAGCAAGTTTCTCGAACAACTGGTTCTCACCAACATATGTGGCGACCATCTTCCGTACCTGACGATTCTCGAGGAGCAAACCCATTCCGAAACCATCCACGCCGGCGTTGTTGCTGATGATCGTAAGGTTCTTGACACCTTTCTCTCGGATAGCGCTGATGAGATTTTCCGGAATGCCACACAGCCCGAATCCTCCCATCATGATCGTGGCGCCATCCTGCACGTCGGCGATGGCATCCCGCGCGTCGCGCACGACCTTATTCACTCGGAGTCTCCTTGCCTGAATAGCCTTTCGATTTCATCCAACTTCCCCGCCTGCATCGCGTCCAGCACATGCTGCAGCCGCTGTATGAAAGACTGAAGTTCGTGCGGCAAGAAGCCGGAAGTTTTAAAGATATCACGCCAGACGTGAAAGGGACTGCCTGCCAGGCGCGTCATCGAGCGTAGCCCTGGACCCGCGAGGTCTTTATGCGCTGCAGTGTGATCGGCAAGGAGGCTGGAAATAATTTGAGGAAGATGGCTGATCTGAGCTACAAGACGATCGTGGTTTTCGGGAGAGATCACGTGTGGCACCGCGCCGATCGCTCGAATGATGTCCTGCATTCTTTCCACTGCAACATGAGGAGTGGAACGTACCGGGCAAAGAAAAAACGGTGCGTCGTGAAGCAGGTCCGCGCTTGCGGCTTCCGGACCAGACTGCTCCAAACCCGCCATGGGATGTCCACCAATAAAGCGAAGCCCGCGCCGCTCGGCCTTACTGCATATCGCGGCCTTAGTGCTTCCTACATCCGTGATAAGCGTCTCATCCGGAGAGAACTGATCGAGAAGTTCGAGAATGTCTCCGACTGGCGCCGCTAGCACGACGAAGTCCGCCGGTTGAGGACCGGCGACATCTATAATTTTCAGCCGTTGCGCGCGAGCAAGCACCTCGGACCTGTCGACGCCAGCGATGCGAGTGGTTGGAAATGCGCGTTTGAGCGCGAGAGCGAACGACCCTCCGATTAGACCGGTACCGTAAATAGTGATGTTTTTCATATCATCAGAAACAGGGGGAGGAGAATTTCGCCGCGAACTGCGCCAAAGACGCGAAGGGACGCGCAAACAAATCCTTGATGCCCACTTCGCGTCCTTGGCGCAGTTCGCGGCGAAATTCTCCTCCCTCACATCATCGACCGCTGGACAGCCGGTGCAATCATCTTTAGCTGCGAGATCAACTCGCGGAATTGCGCGGGATAAAGCGACTGCGCGCCGTCGCAAAGCGCAGTTTCTGGAGCATGGTGAACCTCTATTAAAACGCCGTCGGCACCCGCTGCCACCGCGGCACGAGCCATTGGCGGAACCTTGTCCCGGCGGCCTGTTCCGTGAGAAGGATCGGCCAGGATCGGAAGGTGGGAGAGCTTCTGAATCACCGGAATTGCGGAAATGTCCAGCGTGTTCCGCGTGTAGCTTTCAAAAGTGCGAATCCCGCGCTCACAAAGGATGACATCGTGATTGCCGCCAGTCATGATGTACTCGGCCGAGAGCAGCCATTCTTCGATAGTCGCCGATGGCCCGCGTTTAAGCAAAACCGGCTTGTGGACCTTGCCCAATTCCTTCAGCAGGTCGAAGTTTTGCATATTCCGGGCTCCGACCTGCAGGATATCGACGAGCTCAAGGAACATCGGGATTTGGGTTTGATTCATGATCTCGGAGACCACCAACAGCCCATACTGGTCCCCTGCGTGCCGCAAGACCTTCAAACCGTCTTCACCCATGCCCTGGAAGCTATATGGCGAAGTCCGCGGTTTAAACGCGCCGCCTCGCAGGACCCGAACGCCGCATTCCTTCATAATTCCGGCAATCGTGGATATCTGTTCCTGACTCTCGACCGTACATGGTCCTGCCATGATCACGACGTCGCGGCCGCCAACATTAATCTGCTTTCCCGGAGGCCCGACCTTTACAATCGTCCCATCGGGTTTGAAAGCCCGGCTAGCCAGCTTATATGAAGCGGAGATCTTGACGACCTCGCGAACGCCGTCGAGCAACTCGACATCTCTCGGATCGACCTGTGCGCCCCCCACCGCACCAAGAACAGTGTGTGATGTTCCGGTTGAGCGATGAACGTCGAATCCTATCTGGATTAGCCGATCGATCACGTTTTGGACTTGGTCTTCCGTCGCCCCTTCATGCATTACAACTACCATGTAAGAACCTACTCCTTCTTAATTCCTCTCCTATTGCCCCGCAGTCCCTTTTAACGCTTCCACCTGGTTTTTCTCATCTATTTCCCGGCTTCCTTCCGCTCAATCCGCCGGCATTCATCGATCACTCGCTCGAACAGCCGCTGCAAACTTTCGTTATCCAGTGGACCATTGTTCTCCTCCCGAACGCGCCGAAAGACTTCGCGCTCTCTCTGCGGATCGTAGACGCGCATGTTCAGAGCCCTTTTAAGCCTGCCGATTTCAATTGCACATCGGGAACGCTCGTTTAAAAGCTCGACCAGCTTTTGGTCGATCTCATCAATTTTCTCTCGCCAGTCATCGATACTCATTTCGATTGAGAACCTTTCAACCAGGCCGTGAAGGCGGCCACGCGTTCGACCAGATCCGGTCTCCCGATATTCTCCTCGACCGCTTTAACGATGGAGCTGCCCACGATCGCTCCATCCGCCTCTTGCCACACCGCAAGGACATGCTCGGGACGCGAAATGCCGAATCCAACCGCAATCGGTGTCCTTGTGTGCATTCGCAGCGTTTGCAAAAATTGCTTAAGGTCGGCCGCGAGTTCTTGCTGCTCGCCCGTAACCCCGGTCCGCGACACTGCGTACAAAAATCCAGTCGACGCCGCCGCAATCTTCTTGATACGTTCCGGTGAACTGGTCGGCGCCACCAGAAAAACCGTGTTCAAACCGGAGTGACGCATGGTCCGGACGAATGGTTCGGACTCTTCTACGGTGAGGTCGCTCGCAAGCACACCATCAAAACCCGCGTTCACGGCGTCTGCGGCCAACCGTTCTAGACCATGGTTCAGCAGCGGATTGAAGTAGCTGAACAACACCAGCGGAATCTCGGACTTCTTCCGGATGTTCTCCGCCAGCTCCAACACCCGGTGAACAGTGACGCCATTCTTCAGAGCCCGCTCAGTCGCACGTTGAATAACGGGGCCATCGGCAATTGGATCTGAGAAAGGCACTCCCAATTCGATCAAATCCGCGCCTGCTTTCTCCAGGGCCAGTACAAGCTCGAGGGTCGTGTGAAGGCTCGGGTCTCCGGCCGTCAAATATGGGATAAACGCCTTCGCACTTTGGCTGTTAAGCCGTACGAAACGCTTTTCAATTCGTGTCATGTTTTACCGGCCGCCAATGACGCCAAACGCTCGGATTTCAGCTCGCGTAATTCACGAGGTTCGCGGCTATGAACTCATCAATCTCATGACTTCGTTCACATCTTTGTCGCCTCTCCCAGAAAGGTTGATCACAACAATCTGGCCGCTCGGTGCATTCAGCTTCTTTGCCTGCGCCAGGGCGTGAGCGCTTTCTAGCGCCGGGATGATGCCTTCCAGCCGGCTCAACTCATTAAAGGCATCCAGCGCCTCAGCGTCGCTGATAGATGTGTACGTCACACGACCTGTATCGTGGAGCGTTGCGTGTTCTGGTCCGACCGCTGGGTAGTCCAGACCGGCAGAGACAGAATGCGTTGGAACGACCTGACCGTTCTCGTCCTGCAGTATGTAAGAAAAAGTTCCGTGCAGCACGCCGGGCCGGCCTCCGGAAAACCGGGCGGCATGATCGCCCAGTGTTGGACCGCGGCCACCCGCTTCAACACCAATCATTCGGATCTGCCTATCCGCGACGAACTCGAAGAACAGGCCGATTGAATTGCTCCCTCCGCCCACGCAGGCAACAAGCACATCCGGCGGCCGTCCTTCCTTCTCCAGAATCTGCGCGCGGACTTCGCGGCCGATGACGGATTGGAAGTCGCGAACCATGAGCGGATAGGGATGCGGACCAAGAACGGAGCCGAGCATGTAATATGTTGTGCGGACATTCGTAACCCAGTCGCGCATCGATTCATTAATGGAGTCCTTGAGCGTCTTACTTCCCGAATTCACCGGCACAACGCGCGCACCTAGCAACTTCATGCGAAAGACGTTGAGTTCCTGCCGGCGGATGTCTTCTTCGCCCATGTAGATGTCGCATTGCAAGCCGAAAAGCGCGCACACTGTGGCTGTAGCGACGCCGTGTTGACCCGCACCGGTCTCGGCAATAACGCGCTTTTTGCCCATACGCAGCGCCAGAAGGCCTTGGCCGAGGCAGTTATTGATCTTGTGGGCGCCGGTGTGGTTCAGATCTTCACGCTTAAGATAAATCTTTGCACCGCCCCAGTCCCTCGTGAGGCGAGCGGCAAGGTAGAGCGGTGTTGGCCGGCCCGAGTAGTTACGAAAAAGATCGTCGAGCTGAGCGTGAAACTCGGGATCGCGCTGGACGGCCTCGTACGCGGCTTCCAGTTGCTCCAAGGGATGCATGAGCGTTTCGGGCACGAACTGCCCACCGTAGCTTCCGAAATGACCTTTCATGAATCACCCATCATACCGACGTCGGCGCGCTGAACCGCCTCAATGAACCGTCGCATTTTTTCGTAATCTTTTTTCCCAGGCTTCGATTCCACACCGCTTGTCACGTCGACCCCGAACGGATGCAGCGTGGTGACCACCTCCGATACATTGGCCGAAGTCAACCCGCCCGCGATAATTATCGAACCAAACGCGTTCGCACCAAACACCAGGTTCCAGTTGAATCCCGTACCGGTTCCGGGTGAGCAACCATCCAGAAGAAACGTACCGCTACCGTGATTTTTCAGAGTGTCCACGCGGAAATTCGAGTCGACAGCAAACGCCTTGATCACCTTCACGCGCTGGATCATGGAACAGTAATCCGGCGTCTCGCTTCCATGAAGCTGCACCGCGTGAAGACCGATGGACAAAGCGAAATCCTCCAGGTTCTGGGGGTCGGGATGATTCACAAAAACCCCGACGATGGTCACAAACGGCGGAACTTTGTCGATAATTTTTGCCGCTCGTGAGGCGCGGATATACCGGGGGCTTTTCGGGTAAAAGTTCAGACCGATCGCGTCAGCGCCAAGCAGGACCGCGTCACGCGCGTCTTCGAATTCCGTAATGCCGCAAACCTTGACGCGTGTCACAACAGACCTCGCAATGCAGTGGCCGGATCGGGTGAGGTGACAAAATATTCTCCGATGAGAAATGCGTCAGCACCCGCCTTGAGCAGCAGCTCAATATCTTCTCTGCCGTTGATCCCGCTTTCCACGACGAAGAGACGGTCCTCCGGGATGAGCCCAGCGAGCCGGATTGAAGTTTGAACATCGACGTTGAACGTTTTGAGATCACGATTGTTGACGCCGATGATGGATGCGCCCGCCTCGAGTGCCTCTCCGAGTTCCACTTCATCGTGAACCTCTACCAGCGCGTCCAGCTTCAGCTCTCGAGCTAGGGCAACGAATTCCTTCAACTCGGCGGGCTCGAGCATCGCGACGATGAAAAGAATTGCGCTCGCTCCGGCCGCCCGGGTTTCGTATATTTGGAATGGATCGAATACGAAGTCCTTGCGGAGAACGGGAAGGTTCGAAGCCTGCCTGATTCTTTTAATCCAGCCGAGGTCGCCCTGAAAAAAATCTTCTTCGGTAACGACGGATACCGCACATGCGCCGGCCCCGGTATAAATGGCCGCCTGCCGCTCCACGTCGAGGTCCGGGCTCAGAACTCCCTTTGAGGGCGATGCCCTCTTAATCTCGGCAATCATACGCACTCGCCGCGGTGTCTCGAGCGCTTCTCGAAATGAAGGAACAGGCGTCGGAGTGGTGGCCATCTTTTTCACGACGGCCTCGGGCACACGCAGGCGCGCCACCTGAAGCCGTTTCTGTTTGGCTTCGATAATTCGCGTCAATATGTGCGCTTGATCAAGATGCTTCATATAGTCTTCGCGTATTGGCGTAATTCGCGGCCGCCAACCCGCCAGTTACGCGAACTCCCGCAACTGCTGGAGCTTCCGCGAGGCCGCACCGCTGTCGATTGAATGCTCGGCCGCACGGATGGCTTCCTTCCAGGTGGCGGCGCTACCGGCAACAATGGCGGCGGCGGCATTGAGCAATACAACATCGCGGCAAGGCCCCTTCTCTCCGCGTAAGACCGCCTCGATGATGCTCGCATTCGTCCCGGCATCGCCGCCGTGGATAGCTTTGGCCGTCGCGGGCAGGATTCCAAATTCCTCTGGATGGATGGCGAACTTCTTGATTTGCCCCCTCCGCATCTCCACAATGTTGGTCACCGCGGATATCGAAATCTCATCGACGCCATCCGCACCGTGAACCACAAGAGCACACTCGACGCCCAGGCCATGAAGCGCATTCGCCATGAGATCCATGACTGCGGGCGAAAATACGCCAACCACCTGAAAGGATGCGCCTGCGGGATTCGCCAGCGGACCGAGAATGTTGAAAACCGTCCGAATTTTCAATTGCGAGCGCACCGGCATGACGTGCTTCATCGAACCATGGAACCGCGGAGCGAACAAAAATCCGATGCCTACATCCTTGATTGCCCGGCGAAGCCGGTCGATCGGCATTTGGATGTCGATTCTGAGCGCTTCCATCACGTCGGCGCTCCCGCAACGGCTCGTCATGGACCGGTTGCCATGCTTCGCTACGCGTATCCCGGCCCCTGCGACGACGAAAGCCGCCGCCGTCGAAATATTAAACGTACCTGATCGATCACCACCCGTCCCGCAGGTGTCGAGCACGGTCAGAACCTCGCCATCCCACAGTGGTTCCGCCTTTTCGCGCATCACTCGAGCAAAGCCGATCAGTTCCGTCGCCGTCTCGCCTTTCATCCGCAGGGCGGTGAGGAATCCGGCAATTTGAGCATCCGTTGCCTGCCCGGCCATGATTTCTTCCATGGAGGCCCGGGCTTCCGGCTCGGTTAGATTCTCTCGCTCTGCGAGCTTCTGAATGGCTTCGCTAATCATTTTCTTGATGTGGGACTAGGTTCTTAGAAAATTCTTGAGTAGGTCCTTCCCCACGGCGGTCATTATCGATTCCGGATGGAACTGAATGCCCTCGGCCGGAAAATCGCGATGCCGCAGACCCATGACAACTCCATCCTTCGTCTTAGCGCTAATCTCCAGGCACGCCGGAATGTCCGATACCATGAGCGAGTGATACCGCGTTGCGGGAAAGCCTTGAGGCAAACCGCCGAAGAGCGTCTTTCCGTCGTGAAAAATCTGGCTGACTTTGCCGTGCATCAATGTGGGGGCGCGGACAACCTTGCCACCAAACACCTCACCAATCGCCTGGTGGCCGAGGCAAACACCAAGTATTGGGATGGATTTGTGAAAGTATTGTACGACCTTCTCCGAGATGCCCGCATCATGCGGTGTGCCTGGACCCGGCGAAATCACAATACGTGACGGTTTCAGCCTCTCGATCTCTTCGACCGTAACCTTGTTGTTACGAAACACCCGAAGGTCTTCCCCCAGTTCGCCAAGGTACTGCACAAGGTTGTAGGTGAAAGAGTCGTAGTTATCAATGACGAGAATCATTCGAACCCATTCTGGGCGAGGTTAATCGCCCTAATCAGAGCCCGCGACTTATTAACGGTTTCGAGGTACTCATTTTCCGGAACGGAATCCGCAACGATACCCCCGCCTGCTTGAATGTAGCCCTTGTTCCCGCGCACAACGAGCGTTCGAATGGCGATGCACGAATCGAGATTGTTGCTGAAGTCGGCATACATGACCGCGCCGGCATAAACACCGCGCTTTGTCGGCTCCAGTTCATCGATAATTTCCATCGCGCGGACTTTCGGAGCACCTGAGACGGTTCCCGCCGGAAAGCACGCCATGAGGGTGTCCCAACGGTCCACGTCATCGCGCAACTCGCCCTTCAGGGAAGAGACCAGGTGCATCACATGCGAGTAGCGCTCGATGAACATGATGTCTTGCACGCGCACGGTGCCGTACTTCGAGACACGCCCCAGGTCGTTTCGGCCTAAATCGACCAGCATGAGGTGTTCGGCACGCTCCTTTTCGTCGTCGCGTAGCTTTTCGGCCAAAGCTTCATCTTCAGCCTCATCCTTTCCGCGGGGCAGCGTCCCTGCGATCGGTCTGTACTCGACCTCGCGGTTGCGCACCCTCACCAGCATCTCGGGAGATGAACCAACGATCGATGCATCCGGCATCTTTAGGAAATACATATATGGCGACGGATTGACAATGCGCAGTGCTCGGTAGATTTCAAACGGCGATGCCGGCAGGTCCACTTCGAAGCGCTGCGAAAGCACGACCTGAAAAATGTCGCCCGCAGCGATGTATTCCTTTGCAGCAGCTACGGCGTTCAAATAATCCTTCTTTTCGAAGTTTGACCGAACGACCAACTCCTTGCCGTTTCGCGCGACCTCAAGAATTTCCAGCGGCGCGCGGAGGATTTGCTCGATTTGACGAATCTCGTCGACGGCCTTGTTGTACTGCACCTCGATCGGTTCCCGCGATTCATCCACCATGATGTTCGAGATGATATGGATCTGGTGCCGCAGATGATCGAAGGCGAGCACGGTCTTATAGAACATTAGCGCCGCGTCATCGATTCCGAGATCGTCCCTTCCGGTCTTGGGAATATCCTCGATCGTTCGAACCATGTCGTAGCCGAAATACCCCACGGCTCCCCCGGTGAACGGCGGCAGGTTCGGCAGTTTGACCGATTTGAACCGCGCCATCGTAGAGCGGAGGTTTTGCATGAAACCGGCAGGCTGGCCATCGCGGTAACGAGTGATCAGGAACGGATCTCCACCCAGGAAGGAATATCGGGCAATGGTCTCGCCTCCTTCCACACTTTCCAGCAGGAACGCGTATGGTCGCTCTTTCTCGAGCTTCAGAAACGCAGAGACGGGCGTCAGAAAATCGGCGATCACCGACTTATAAACGGGAATGACGTTTCCCCCTGCTCGAAGCTTCTTAACTTCATCCAAACTGGGTTGCATAAAAATCAGCTGATGAGGCGCTGGCTGAAGCCGCGACTGCGGACCTGCCGAAATGTCGCCGCTAAGCCTGTAGTCGCGGGTTTTAGCCCGCGCCCTGTCCCTGCCTTCTTTCTTTCAGTTCGCGGACGATGTCTTCTAAACCAACACCGCGCTCGACGAGCAAAACAATCAAATGATAAAGCAAATCCGCCGTTTCCGCCGTCAGCCTTGACGCATCCGGATTTTTCGCGGCAATCACGGTCTCGGTGGCCTCTTCTCCGACTTTCTTCAGGATCTTATCGAGACCGCTGTCGAATAAGTACGTCGTATAACTTCCTTCCGGCCGTTGTTCCTTGCGTTGCTCGATCAGCACATAGAGCTGGTTCAAGAAACCTTCCAGCGCAGGCTCCACTTGAAAGCAGGAATATGAACCGGTGTGACATGCCGGTCCGCGCGGCTCGACCTCCACAAGCACGCTGTCCTGGTCGCAGTCGAGGTGAACAGTCACGACCTTCTGAGAATGTCCCGAGGTCGCGCCCTTGTGCCACAGCTCTTGCCGGCTCCGGCTCCAAAAGTAGGTTTCCCGCCTTTGCAAGGTGAGGCGCAAAGCTTCTTCATTCATATAGGCGAGCATCAGTATCTCGCGGGTATGGGCATCCTGCACGACGGCCGGAATCAGACCCTCCGCATTGAACTTTGCCTTTTCGAGGATATCGTTCATCGAACCACAACTCCGCGTTCCTGCAGATACGACTTCGCCTGAACAATCGTCCATTCTCGGAAATGGAATATCGAAGCGGCCAACACGGCACTGGCTGCGCCTTCGGTTAACCCTTGATAGAGATGCTCGAGCGTGCCGGCGCCGCCGGATGCAATGACCGGGATCTGAACGGAGTCGGCCACCTTACGCGTGAGTTCCAGATCGTAGCCATTCTTCGTCCCATCGGCATCCATGCTGGTCAGCAGGATTTCGCCCGCGCCGAATTCAGCCACGATTCCGGCCCATTCAACGGCGTCACGGTTTGTTCGTACGCGGCCGCCATGCGTGTAGACCTTAGCGCCACCTTTTTCCCGTCGCGCATCGATAGCGACGACGATGCATTGACTCCCAAAGCGTTCCGCCGATTTCTGCACAATGTGCGGGTCCTCCACGGCCGACGTATTCAGGGATACCTTGTCTGCACCGCAACGCAAGATCTCCTGAATGTCATCAACCGACCTCAAGCCGCCACCCACCGTGAAGGGAATATTGATGCTGTCCGCCACGCGCGTCACCATTCCGGCGACGATATTTCGCCGGTCCGACGAAGCCGTAATATCGAGAAATACGAGCTCGTCCGCGCCCTCATCCGAATATCGAAGGCCACACTCGACGGGATCACCGGCATCGCGCAGGTCTACGAAATGGACACCTTTCACAACACGTCCGTCCTTTACATCGAGACACGGGATGATCCGCTTAGCGAGCATAGGCCAATGCCTCCTCAATTTGAACGTGGCCTTCGTAGAGAGCCTTTCCGATGATCACACCCTCCAGCCGCTTGTGATGGAGTTCCGACAACCGGCGAACATCCGCAAGCGATGAAACACCGCCGGAAGCAATGACGAACAACTCCGTGCTTTCGAGCATCTCTTGCGTTGCCTCGACGTTGGGCCCTTCCAATACGCCATCACGCGAAATGTCCGTGTAGATCACCACACGTGCCCCGAGACCCTGGAGCTTCTGAGCCAACTCGATGGCCCCGATGTGCGAATCCTCGGTCCAGCCGGAAACCTGCACGCTGCCGTCACAAGCGTCGATGCCGACAGCAATATGGTGCTCCCGCTCCTTTAGCGCCCGCCTCACAAATTCCGGATCCCTTACTGCAGCAGTTCCCAGGACAACTCGCCGAATGCCCGAATCGAGAAGTCTCTCGACAACGGTCATCCTCCGGATCCCACCCCCAACTTGAATCCTGGCCGATGGCACGGCGGCCGCCATCTCGGAGAGCAGAGCGATATTTTTCAGTTCACCCTCAAATGCGCCGTCCAGGTCCACAACGTGCAGCCATTCGGCGCCCTTTCCAACCCATTTTGCGGCCATTTCGAGAGGATCTCCATAAACCGTCGCCTGGTCCAACCGGCCTCGTTTCAGGCGAACCGCTTTTCCGGCGAGAATATCAATTGCCGGGTAGATCTTCATAGCCGCGCAAAATTTTCGAGGAGCCGCTCTCCCACACGCTGGCTCTTCTCGGGATGGAACTGTGTAGCCCAAACGTTCCTGGAATGAACGATAGCGGGAAATTCGATTTCATAGTCCGTCGTGGCGAGGACGATATCCGGCGATTCCGGCTCCACATAATAAGAATGGACGAAATAGACGAAGCTCGAGGAACGCACGCCCTCGGTCAGCGCGTCTGCTCGCTTCGGGTGCAATTGATTCCAACCCATGTGCGGCACACGCAGATTCGTTGGCAGTTTGATTACCCTACCTTTCAGCAAGTCCAGCCCACGGTGCAAACCAAATTCTTCACTCTCCGTGAACAGCAAGTGCATCCCCAGGCAGATTCCCAACGCCGGAGTTCCGGCCTTCACTTTTTCGACGAAAGCCTCGAGAAGTCCGTACTCCCGAAGGTTCGCCATGGCGTCGCGAAATGCGCCAACGCCGGGGAGGATGAGCTTCGTCGCCGCTTGCACGTCTGCGGGATCGGACGTCACTTTTACCTCGTGCCCGAGCCGCCGCAGCGTATTCTCAATGCTGCGGAGATTGTTTAGCTTGTAGTCAACGACAGTGATCACGATTCACTGAGACCCGAGACATTCACAAAACCCCCTTGGTCGACGGAATTTCCGCGTGCTCCACTCGTGTCGCCATGCGCAGGGCGCGAGCAGTAGCTTTGAACACGGTTTCCGCGATGTGGTGTTGGTTCCGTCCGTACCAGTTTTCGACGTGCAGGTTAAACCGTCCCTCCTGCACGAATGCTTTCAGAAACTCTTCAATCAGCTCCGTCTGAAGTTCACCGATCCGCACGGCCCGGAATTCCACCTTGTAAACGAGGTAAGGCCGGCCTGAGAGGTCGATCACCACGCGCGTGAGTGCCTCATCCAGCGGAACGTAGGCGTGCCCGAATCGAACGATTCCGCGGCGGTCGCCGAGAGCTTCCTGTAGCGCCTGTCCAAGAACCCAACCCACATCTTCGACCGTGTGGTGTCCATCGATCTCAAGGTCACCCTTTGCATCGATCTCCAAATCGAAGTGCCCGTGCCGCGCCAGTTGGGCCAGCATGTGATCGAAAAACGGTATACCGGTTGCGATGCGATATTCGCCCTTACCGTCCAGGTTGAAGTTGATGCGAATATCCGTTTCGTTGGTCTTCCGGGATTTTGCCGCGATTCGTGGATTCATGACTTGTTCTCCAGAGCCCGGTCGAGCGCTTTAAGAAATCGGTCATTTTCTTCCGGTAAGCCGATCGACACTCTCAAACACCGCTCCAACAGTAGATATGAGCTCACATCCCGAACCAACACACCCTGCTTATATAGCGCATCAAACAACTCGCGAGCCGGCTTTGCCGTCCTGATCAAGACGAAATTTGCTTTCGACGGGAACACGTGGACGGACGGACGCTTCTGAAGCTCGGCGGTTACCCGCTCGCGTTCCTGAATGAGTCTCGAAATAGCTTCACCAAGAGCCGCTCGCCTTTCGATGACAAGATCCGCCGCAGTCAGCGTGAAGATGTTCACGTTATACGGAAGCTTGGCCTTGTAAATCTCCCGCGCGATCTCCGGATGCGCCATCAGGTAGCCGAAACGCAAGCCGGCCATTGCCAACGCTTTCGAAAACGTCCTCAGAACCACGAGATTGTTGTGGTTGGCGAGCAACGGCAGCGTCGTCTGGCCGCTGAACTCGTGGTACGCTTCGTCGACCAGAACCAACCCTCTGGCGTTCTTCAGCACGGCGACAAGCGCGTCATGCTCGAGAGAGGTTCCAGTCGGATTGTTAGGGCTGCAAACAACAACCACATCCGAAGAGCGGGCAGCGAGAATCAGCGCGTCAACATCGAATGTCAGGTCCTCCGGTTTCAGAAGCACATCGATCGCCTGCGCCTGCAGCGCGGTAGCCATCAATTTATAGAGCATGAACGTTGGCTGTGGCGCCACCAGGCTTCTGCCCGGTCCGAGGGTGACCGTGAGCGTAGCCTGAATCAATTCGTTTGACCCGTTCCCCACCAGAATGCCGTCCTCACGCCATCCTGAAAATTTCGCCAGAGTCTTGATGACGGCCGCCGGCACAAACTCCGGATAACGTCCCCATGGGCGGCGCAGAACCCGGTCCACGACCTCCCGCTTCAGATCTAGCGGAAGCTCGTAAGGGTTCTCGTTCTGGTCGAGCTTGACGTCGGCCTCGAAGTGCTTCAGCGTATACGCGGTCAGTCCGCGAACTTCAGGCTTGACGGCGTCTGATGGTGATCGATTTCGCATGTCCAGTCAGTCCCTCAGCGATCGCAAACTTTTCAATCATTTCTCCAAACCGCTCAATCGCGCGCCCGGAATACCGGATGATGCTGGTACGTTTCAAGAAATCGGGAACTCCCAGCGGCGAAAAGAAGCGCGCCGTCCGATTTGTCGGCAGCACGTGGCTCGGGCCCGCAAAGTAGTCGCCCACCACAGTAGGCGCATACCGGCCGATAAAAACGGCGCCGGCGTTTTTGATATTGTCGGTGACGTGCTCGGGTTCCGCCATCAGCACCTCGACGTGCTCCGGCGCAATGTGATTCACGAGGTTGATCGCGTCCTCTGCGTCCTTCACAACAAAAGTGATCCCGTTGTTGACGACCGCCATTCGAGCAATGGCGCTCCGATCCAACGTTTCCAGCTGCGCCTGAATCTGATCGAAAACATTGGCAGCGACTTCTTTCGACCAGCAGATCAGCCACACGCCCGCCATTTCATCATGCTCAGCCTGAGCAAGCAAATCTGCTGCAATCCACGAGGGGTCACAGGTTTCGTCGGCTACGACTGCCACTTCACTTGGCCCGGCGATCATATCGATGTCCACAATCCCGTAGACTTGCCGCTTCGCGGACTGCACGTACTGATTTCCTGGCCCGACGATCTTCTCCACTTTCGGAACCGTTTCGGTCCCGTAAGCAAGAGCGCCAATCGCCTGCGCCCCTCCAATGCGGTACACCTCATGGAGGTCCAGGAGTGTCAGCGCGGCAGCGACAAGAGGATTTTCTTCGAGCGACCGTGGGGGCGTCACGATGACAATTCTCTCGACTCCCGCGACCTGCGCCGGAATAACATTCATCAACACCGACGAGGGATATGCGGCTTTACCACCTGGAATGTAAATGCCTGCGCGTGCGATCGGAGTCTGGCGCAGCCCCAGTCTCACACCGTCGCCCGCATAGTATTCCCAGGACTCTTCAACCTGGTGCTCGTGGAAATCGCGGATGTTATGAATGGCCTTACGGAGGATTTCCACCAGTTCATCATCGGCGCCCTCTGCACATTCGCGAATGTCTTCCTGGCGGACTCGCATCCGTTCCGCGCTGAGTTCGAACTCATCAAATCGCTTCGTATATTCACACACAGCCTGATCTTTGCGCCGCCGCACATCCTGCAAGATGCCCTGAACTGCCTTTTCGACACTTTGCTCTCCCTCGTCGGCGGTGAGCAACACATCCACTTCGCTTAAACGCAGTCCAGCCGTTAAATCGACGATTCGCATTGAACGACCTTCTCTAAGGCGTGTATCATGCTCAGCACTTCTTCACGCTTGGTTTGATAGCCGGCGCGATTCACCAGAAGACGGGCGGAACTTTCAGCAATAACCTCCACGATCTCGAGTCCGTTTTCCTTCAAAGTTCGTCCGGTCTCCACAAGATCTACAATTCGATCGGCCAACCCAATCAATGGGGCAAGCTCGATGGATCCCGAAAGCGCAATGATCTCCACGGGAATGCCTCGCGTGTTGTAGTAATCCAGCGTGATACGTGGATATTTCGTAGCAACGCGGATGGTCGGAGAATCCGGACGCGGGCTGAAGCCCGCGACTACATTGGGCTCCGAGGTTCCGGCATGTATGTAGCCGCGGGCTTCAGCCCGCGGTTCCTTTGGTCCGGCTACGACAAGTTTGCAATAGCCGAATCCTAGGTCCACCGGTTGCAGAAGATCGGCCCGCGACTCCATGATCACGTCGCGGCCGGCGACACCAACGTCGGCTGCACCATACTCCACATAGGTCGGCACATCCGCCGGCTTCACAAGCACTGCGCGGAAACGCTTGTCTTCCGAATCGAAGATCAGCTTTCTTGATGATGCGACGTCTTCCGGAAAGCGAATGTTTGCTCGAGACAGCATGGACAGCGACGGCTCCAAATATCTTCCCTTGCATAACGCGATCACAAGCATAGCTTCACCGCCTTGCCCAATCGTCGATACTGAAGGGCTTGCTCGAAACCGTTATCGGCGTCGATCGAAATCGCGTCTGGATCCGGCATACTCAATGCCGGCGTGACCATTTGTTCGAGGCGATCCAAGCTGAACGAGAAGCCGACGGCGGGAAGATCTTCTCCGAACGCAGAAGGCAGGCCATCATAGCGGCCGCCGCTGGCGACCTCGAATCCGAGATCACGCACATAGGCTCGGAACAGGATGCCGGTGTAATAATCGAATCCGCGGATCTCGCCCAGGTCAATCGTCAAGTGTTGTGCAAGATCGAAACGTTCAAAGATGGAATAGATATGCTCGAGATGATCCAAAGCCTCAACCGATCGGGGATTCCGCACAAGCTGCCGCGCTTCCTCGATAATGGCTCTTCCTCCGGTTAAATGCGGAATGGCTCGCAGTATTTGCTTGCGCCGGTCTCCCAAAGGCAGTTTCTCAAGCAGCGCTTCAAGTCCGGACTGGTCCTTTACGTTGAGTACATCTTTGAGTTCCCCTATTTGTCCTGCGGGCAATTCCATCCGATCGACAATTCCACCAAAGAAATCTACACTTCCCAAATTGATCTGAAACGCCGGAACACCGAGCCGCTGGAACGCCTCGACCGCGATCAGCAGGACTTCGACGTCTGAAGTTTTCCCCATTCCACCGTAATGCTCGATTCCAATTTGAGCGAATTCCCGCTGCCGGCCGCCTTTGGGCTTCTCAAAGCGTAGGACCTCTCCAGAATAGAAAAGCCGAATCGGCCGGGGAGCAGAAGCGAGGCGCGTCGCAACTGTTTTTGCGACGAGTGACGTGAATTCCGGCCGAAGTGCGAGGATGTTGCCTTCCCGGTCGATGAAGCGATAGATCTGCTCTTCAGGACCAGTGCCCATGCCTTTGATGAAGACATCGTAGTAGTCAAAGATCGGCGGAATGATTTCTTCATACGACCAGCCCTCGAACACAGAACAGATCACTCGTTCCAGAACGCGGCGCCGTCGAGCGGCGCGTCCGATGAGAATCTGCGTCCCCGGAGGGATCTGGGTGAATGCCTTCATCCGATAAGACCTTTACGATACATGAGCTCCGCATTGAGAATCGCGGCGCCGGCAGCTCCGCGAATGGTGTTGTGGCTCAGCACGCGGAACTTGTAGTCGAGAACCGCGCACGGGCTGACGGGACCAACGACGACTGCCATCCCCTGGCCGCGGTCACGATCGAGTCGCGGTTGCGGACGCTGGATGTGAGACTCCAGAAGCATCACGGGCCGTGGTGCCGAAGGCAGACCCAACTCGTCGATGGGCGAAGTGAAGTCGCGGATTGCCCCTTCGACATCTTCACGCGTGGCCTTAGTGGCGAGCTGGACCGAAATCGCTTCAAGATGACCGTCGCGAACGTTCACCCGGTGCGTCATTGCGCTGATCCGGATCGGAGCGTTAGCAAACTGGTTGTTGCGCCACCGGCCCAGAATCTTCAAGGGTTCGGTCTCAATTTTATGGTCCTCACCTCCGAGATCGATCGCGGGAAGAACGTTATCAATGATGTCCAGCGATGCAACACCCGGATAACCCGCACCGGATAGGGCCTGCATCGTCACAACGTGAACAGCTTCAAGCTTGAACTTGCGATCGAGCGCGGCCATCGGAAAGACAAGACCGATCGTAGAACAGTTGGGATTGGTCACGATGAAGCCACGGCTGCCTATCCGTTTCTTCTGAAGCTCGATCGCGTCGAGATGATCCGGATTGATTTCCGGGATGAGCAGAGGCACGTCCGGCTTCATTCGGTGACTGGATGCATTGCTGACCACTGGCATACCGGCCTTCGCCAATTGCAGTTCCGTGTCCTCCGCAACCGAAGACGGCAGGCCGGACAGCACGAAATCACAGTCCAAACCGGGCTGGCAGGGTTGCACGGTCATGCTTGCAACGGGTTCTGGAATCGCCGTCTCCAACATCCATCGCGAAGCCTGCGCATAATTTTTGCCGGCCGAATTGTCGGAGGCCGCAACAGCAGACACTTCAAACCAGGGATGCCGCTCCAGCAATTGAATCATGCGCTGGCCGACCGTTCCCGTAGCACCGAGAATCCCAACTCTGAGTTTCTTCATAGCGATACTTGTTCATAGCTCGTAGCCGCAGGCTTGATGCCCGCGTTCAAGTTCCAAGAAAAAAATGTTCCGTTCGATTGAACGCGGGCATAAAGCCCGAGGCTACGAACTGCTCCCTTCCATGAATCTTCCTACCGTGTCGATATTGACTACAACCGGAGTCGCTTGCACTCCATGTTTCTCGAACACACCTGCAATCGCGCGGCCGGCGGTCTCCGCATCTTCAGGCCGGGCGAATCCGAGAACCGTTGGGCCGGCGCCGCTCAAAGCAACGGCGATTAGGCCGGGCGTGGTCAATCCGAGTATCTCTTCCAACCCTGGGATGAGCCGAGCGCGATATGGCTGATGGATACGATCGCGCATCGCTTCGCCGAGCATGGGCCAGTTTCCCGAGGTCAACGCCGCGATTGTGAGCGCGGAACGCTGAATGTTGTACACCGCATCCGGCCGCGAATACATCTGTGGCAAAACTGCGCGGGCCTTCTCGGTTGACAGTTCAAACGCCGGAATCACAAGTACCGGCAGGATCCCGCCGGCCACCGCAAGCTCGGCGATCAGGACCTCGCCGCCCGCTGTTACGGCTGTAGCGACCAAACCACCCCGAAGCGCAGCTGCGAGATTGTCGGGATGCGGTTCGAATTCGAAGGCGTATCGGAAGATCTGTTGATCAGAAAGCTTGTCCTCCGCCGCCAACTCATAGCAGGTGATCCCCGCAATAATCGCCGCCGCGCTGCTGCCCATACCGCGTGCGAGCGGGATCTCGTTGTCGATTGCCATTCGAAAGCCCGGCAACTCCTTCTTCCGCTCCCTGGCGACGTTGGAGGCCACTCGCAGGATCAAGTTTTCAGATGACGCCGGTATTAAATGGGCATCCACTCCGCGAACGTCGATCCGCAGACCCTCGCTCGGCCTTCGGCCGGGTGAGGGCTCAATCGTGAGACTGATCCTCAAGTACCTCTGCAACGCCAGGCTGAGGGCATCAAAGCCCGCACCCAAATTCGACGTGCTTGCCGGAACTCTAAATGAATAGCTGCGGTTCATAACGAATACGGCTTCTCTTCGAAGATTTCAGCGGGGGCGCGGTGACCGGTCCAGATTTCGAATTGCCGGGCCGCCTGCGCTAGAAACATCGTCGTGCCTTGGATGACCGTCTTACCCTGGTCTCGAGCGGATCTCAGCAGGCGCGTTATTGGCGGATTATAGACCATATCCAGCACGACATTCGCCTGAATCGGGCCATGCACGGGCGTTCTGTCGACGGCTGGAAACATCCCAACGGGCGTCGCGTTAATCAACAGATCGCATCTATAGTTATGCGCCTCCGGAACTTCGGGCCTGGAAAGCATTGTTATGCTTTTGGCGCCTTTCATGGCCACTACCGCCGCTTTTGCGGCCCCGCCACGCCCAAGGATCACAATGGTCTTGTCCACCGGATCGAATGAGGCGGATGCCAATGCCGCACGCACTCCATGAACATCGGTGTTATCGCCGATCCATTTGCCATCGCGCCAGAATACGGTGTTAACTGCTCCGGCTTCCACAGCTTCCGGAGTCTGCCCATCCAGAAACGGAACAACGGCCGTCTTGTGCGGAATGGTGACGGAGAATCCCTCGATTCCGATTGCACGGGCATTCTCGAAGAAATTCTTCACATCGGGCGCCAGAAACTTCAGGTAAACAAAGTCCAGATTCAACGCCGCGAATGCCCGATTGTGGATCGTCGGCGAGAGCGAGTGGCCCACAGGATTTCCGACGATACCGATCAGCTTTGTCGTTCGACTCACGCGGCGGAATCGATAAACGTCGTGCATCTCACGAACCGTCAATTGCCCGGGAGCGGACGCGTTCGTCGATGCGGCATACGTCAAAAAGCTGCCCCGTGCGGGGCCGACTATTCGCGTGACTTGGCCGATCTCTCCCATTCCTACCACGATCACGGGCTTAGGCCATGGCTGGGAACTCAAAGCGAGCAGACGCCGATTGTCGGACCACGAATTCGCCATGCTTGCGACCTTCGCGATTTGCGCGGCGCTGGCACACGCACGGCTTAGAATGGAATCCACATCTGAAGGAGTCGCGGCAAAATCGTGGAAGGAGCCGATGACAGCCACCCCAGCCATGGGTTTCGCGAATCGATAATCAATGTCTACCAATTGAGCGCCGCTGCGGGCGGCATGAGCCAGAATCCGAATTTCCTCCTCGATCGACCCGTCAAACTCCCCGCCGCGCTCTTTCCCACGGCACGTCGCGATGACGGGGACGGCCAAGCGGTCCCACCGCACGTGCATCGATTCCTGGGGCTCACTCAGGTAATCGAGCCGAATTTCAACACAATCCGCGCCGGAAAGGTCGGCGGCAAAGATGTCGTCCAATTTCTTTGGAGTGAGGGGGACGCACAGAGCGCCTGGAGGAAGCATCGTTTATTCGTTGCGACAACGTATCTCCCTCCTCGTCCAGGAGAGGAATACGGTCCCCCCACGCCTCATGAAAATAGCTCCGTACTGAGATAGCGCTCACCGCTATCCGGCAGGATGGCCAGCAGACGTTTTCCATGGCCCAGTTCCTGGGCAACTTCACAACTGGCGTGTAGAATCGCTCCCGAGGAAATTCCGCAAAGGATCCCCTCTTGTTCCGCCAAACGGCGCGCCGCAGCACGTGCATCATCATATGAAACCGCAATGAAGCGATCGACGACCCTTCGATTAAAGACCTCGGGAATAAAGCCTGCGCCGATCCCCTGAATCTTGTGAGGCCCCGGTTTTCCGCCGGAGAATACGGGCGATTCGGCCGGTTCCACACCAAAAAGCCGCAGTGATTTGATCCTCTCTTTCAGAATTTCGCCGGTGCCGGTGGCCGTGCCGCCAGTACCCAGACCGACGACGAGCGCGTCCAGCTTCTCGCCGAAGACGTCGAGAATTTCCCTCGCCGTCGTCTTGCGATGCACTTCCGGATTCGCCGGATTCCGAAACTGCTGGGGCATGAAATAGTCCGGATGCCGGCGCACAATTTCTTCCGCCTTGTCGATCGCGCCTTGCATCGCATCCGCCCGTGGCGTAAGAATGACCTCCGCACCGTAAGCGCGGAGGAGCGTCACGCGTTCCACGCTGTATTCTTCCGGCATCGTCAGGATCACCTTGTAGCCCTTGGACGCCCCGACCATTGCCAGACCGATCCCGGTATTGCCGCTTGTTGGCTCTACAATCGTACCGCCCGGCTTCAGACGGCCTTCGCGCTCGGCCACCTCAATCATGCTCAGCCCGATCCGGTCCTTCACGCTCCCGCCGGGATTGAAAGACTCCAATTTGGCCAGCATTTCCGACCACCCATCCTCCGGGATCCGATTCAGACGCACGATCGGTGTCCTCCCGATGATCTGACAGATATTGTCGTAAATTCCGTCGTGCATTGAAAACCATCGAGAATAACATAAGGGCGGTGGAAATGGGGACGTAGCCCTATGTCCCTATTTTCGTCGTTTTTAAGAAAATAGGGACATAGGGCTACGTCCCCATTTCCACGGCTGCCTCGGCGCCACATTTGGTTGACGCATCTATGCGCTTCTGCTACTAATGGCGGACTTATGAGAACTTTGTTGGCCGTTTTGCTCTTTGCTTACGGCGCTTTGGCTCAGACGCCGGCGAAAACCGTTCCGCAGCAGGGGCCCCCGCCCAAGAAATTGACTCAGCTTCCGGACGGTCATTTCAGCGCCAATCACGATCCAGCCAATCCCGACAAGTTTGAACTGCATGTTGTGAAGGCTGGCGAAACGCTGTCTCACATTGCTGGAGAAGCTCTGAAGAGCTCACGCTTGTGGCCCCAGCTCTGGGAGCAGAATGAGCACATCATTAATCCTCACTGGATTTACCCGAATGACAAGGTTTTGATTCGGCCGGTGACGCTCATCACAGAAGCGGCTCCGCCTGAGCCACCGCCTCCGCCGCCACCACCGCCGGCGCCACCCGAACCCGCACCGGCACCGCCCAGGGCAAGGCCGGCGCCGCCTCCTCCGCCGCCGCCACCTCCGGCCCCTGTGGTCAAAGTGGATGAACGCAAACCTGTCCCGGAAGTTAAGGCGCAGGACTTGTACTGCTCGGGTTTCGTGCGGAAGGATGAGATTCCGAAAGACCTGATGGTGATCTCGAAGCTGGACTCCAGTGGCGGTGTTCTGGCGTCCGACTTCGATTATGTTTACATTAGCCAGGGTTCCGAAGACGGAATCACGACGGGTAAGATGTATCAGGTAATACGTCCCACCACCAGGATTACGAATCCGAATGGACGGACCAGCACCGAGAGAGACCTGGGCATGCACTACCTCGATGTGGCACAGCTCTCCGTGGTAATGACGCAGCCGGATTTTTCACTCGCACGTGTGGTCCGAAGTTGTGGCGATGCGGTTCAGATCGGCGACATCATGCTTCCGTTCCAACCGATCACCCTGCCGGCCATCGCCCGGCCGCGCCAGTTCAGCACGACGATGAAGGTATCTGGCGATGTGAAGGGTTCGATCGTCATCAGTCAAGCGATGCTCTTGAATTTCGGTTCGGTTCTAAAAGGGTCTGGGGTCATTCCGGGAGTGCGCAGCGGCCGCCTGGCTTCGCTCGATAGAGGGATCGCGAGCGAAGGAGAAATCGTCTATATTGATGCTGGCCAGAGCCGGGGCGTGAAGCCGGGAGATGTTTTTGTGGTCTATCGGAACGTCGATGTAGACAACCGCCTCTACGATATCCCGAAACAAGCACAGAAATTGAAGGGCGTCCGAACGGCGATCGGAGAACTGGTCGTATTGAAGGTGGAGGAGCGGGCTTCTACTGCGCTCGTGACTTACGCGTCCGATGGGCTTTCTCTGGGGGATGCCGTCGAGCGTAGGTAATCATCATTGCGGTTCCGACGACGAGCATTGGAAACGTCAGGATCTGTCCGCGAGTAAACGGTCCAAGGTCAAAGCCGATTTGCGCGTCGGGCTCGCGGACAAACTCGACCAGAAATCGAAACACTCCGTAGAACGCCACCAGACACCAGAAGACTGTTCCATGATAAAAGTCTTTTCTGTACAACCATCTTAAAACCAGGAAAAGCACAAGGCCTTCAAGGAATGCCTCATAAAGCTGCGATGGGTGCCGCGCAACCGCTCCACCTTCAGGAAAGACCATCGCCCAGGGCACATTAGACGGCCGGCCGAATAACTCACCGTTAATGAAATTGCCGATACGACCAAGACCAAGTCCGATCGGAACAGCGACCGAGACCAGGTCCGCAACTTCCCAGAAATTCCAATGCTTCTTTCGACTGATCCATACCGTGCCAAAAATCACACCGATAAATCCGCCGTGGAAGGACATCCCGCCCTGCCAGATCGCCAGGATCGAAAGTGGGTCACGGATGTAACTGCCCAAGTCGTAGAAGATCACATAACCGAGCCGGCCGCCGATCATGACACCGAGGATCAAGTAGAACAGAAGGTCGTATAGATCATCATTCGACATATCGAGTTTGCGGAATTTCGCAAGGCGCCGCAGCACGAAATAACCAATGACGAATGACAGCATGTACATCAGCCCGTACCAGCGCAGTTGCAATGGGCCGACGCGCAGAAACACTGGGTCGATGTTGGGGTAAGGGAGTGTAAGGATCATGAATTGGTCGAGAAGCGGAAGTGCTTTTCGCCGAAGACGAGCGCACTAAAGCGGTGGATGGTCGCACCATCCTTCCAGTCGTCGGAATTCAAGCCGGCTTTCCAGCAGGTTTCCTGAAGAAATCTTTCGCGATCCCAGCCATATGCTTTTGCGACCTGCGGCAAGAGCAGACCTCGCGCCCCCTTTTTGCTGATGAGAAGTCCGTGGATACCGACTTCGATTTCGCCGATATTTTCCACGCGCTCGACCGTCGACAATACCGAGATTTCGAATTCCACGAGCGGAAGCTCCGCCAACGTTAACGGCATGAATCTCGGATCACCGGCGGCGGCGGCTATCGCACACTCGGCAGCGCTCCGGCACAAAGGTTTTATGGGATGGACATTACCGATACAACCCCTCAGATCATCGCCTTTGTGAATAGAAACGAAAATTCCGCAAGGCTCGGCGAGGACTCCCGAAGTAAACTCCGGCAGACCCAGCACCTCACCGCCAAGATATGCTCGGACAGAGTCCCGGGCGATCTGAAGCAGGAGCTGTTGCTGGCTTTCAGTGAGTTGGAACATCACGAGTTGGGACCTGCCGGCGCTGCCTTTTTTGCAACAGAATCAGGCGCCGGCGTTCCCGTGCTTTGAACCTGATGTCAATTTTGGTCCAGAAGGTTCGGAAATAATCGACAGCGGACAGCAACGCAAACAGCACGACGAAATAGAGCGCGATGGTTCCAACAGCATGCAAAACGGGGTATGAGCTTCCACCAGGCATGCCTAGGATCAGAAGCGTGATCGCGGCCACCTGCGTCGCCATTTTGATTTTGCCGAGCTCTGAAGCGTCGATCGTAAAGCCCTGAGCCGATGCAATACTTCGCAGACCGCTTACTGCGAATTCGCGGCCAATGATGATCACCACCATCCATGCCGGCACGACCTGGAGTTGGACGAGCGAAATGAAAGCTGATGATATGAGTAGCTTGTCCGCAACCGGATCCAGCAACGTGCCCAGAGTGGTGACCTGCCCTCGCTTTCGCGCCAGATACCCGTCCAAGAGATCTGTGAGAGAAGCGGCGAGAAAAATCAGAGCCGCGACCAGAACGTTGTACTTTGTCAGCAGAACGGCCACGAGAAAAGGAACCAGAAAAATTCTCATCAAAGTCAGGCCGTTAGGCAGATTCATGCGTTTATTCTAGTATAGAAACGGAGATTCCATGAAAGGACTTATCCTCGCCGGTGGCAAAGGCACACGGCTCCGGCCTCTCACGATCAACACTCCCAAACCGGTTGTTCCCGTAGCCAACTCCCCGTTTCTCTTGTATCAGATCGATCTGATGCGGAGCGGCGGCATTCAGGAAATTATCCTGAGTCTGTCGTATCAGCCGCGAAAAATCGAGGACCTTTTGAAGGACGGTTCCGATTACGGCGTATGGATCCAATACGCCGTAGAAGGTACTCCCCTTGGAACAGGCGGCGCATTCAAGAATGCCGAGGAAAACATCGATTCCACCACTGTCGTCTTCAACGGCGACGTGTTGACTTCCCTTGATCTTTCGGCAGTCCTTGCGCAGCATCGCGAGAGGGGCGCAATCGCGACTCTGGTTTTGACGCCAGTAGACAATCCCTCCGCGTACGGCCTGGTTGAAACGAGTCCCGAGGGCTGGGTACAACGGTTTATCGAAAAGCCGGGACCCGATGAGATCACATGCAACACCATCAATGCTGGCATCTACATCCTCGAACCGTCCGTCCTCGAATACATGCCCAAAGGCGAGGCGTATTCATTTGAACGGGGCCTGTTTCCAACCCTGCTCGAGCACAAACAGCCCGTGTTGTCGTTCATTCTCGATCGCTATTGGATCGATATCGGCACGCCGCATAAATACCTCGAAGTCCATCAGGACATCCTTGGAAAGAAATTTACTTCACCACGGGTTTCACCCAGCGCGCTGGACCGCGCAACATTGCCGCCGGGAGCGATCGTGGATGAGAAATCCATCATCGATCAGGATGTGACGATTCGCAGTGGTGTTCGGGTCGAGAATTCCGTCATCGGTAGAAACTGCAAGATTGACGAAGGCGCACAGATCATCGACTCCGTCCTCTGGTCCGGGAATACAATCGATGCAGATGCCCGCGTGACGAGCAGCATCGTCGGCAAAGGTTGCTATATCGGACGTTCTGCGGTTCTCCGGCCGGGCGTGGTGTTGGGCGACAAAACCGTGGTGACAGACTATTCACAATTATGAGCATACCCATCAAATTCGGCACAGACGGCTGGCGCGGCATTATTGCAGATACGTTCACGTTTGAGAACGTCGGCTATGCGGCCCAGGCCACCGCAAATTATTTCAAGACGGTTCAAGGTCACGAGCATGCGGTGTTCATCGGCTACGACGTTCGCTTCCTCTCGAAACAGTTCGCGCACAGTGCGGCAGAAGTCTTCGCCGGCAACGGATTCCGCGCGGTGCTGATGGATCGGCCCTATCCGACCCCGTACGTTTCCTTCGAAGTGCTCCGCCGTGGTTTCGTTGGCGGCATCGTCATCACGGCTAGCCACAATCCGCCCGTGTTTAACGGCTTCAAGGTCAAAGCTCATTTCGGCGGCAGCGCCACGCCATCGATCACGGCCCAAATCGAATCGGCCGTGGCGGCGCTCGATGAGCACCGACGATCCAGCGGTCATAGCCCGCCGCTACAGTTCTCGCAGTCGGGCATCGAAACCGTGGGGCCGGAGCCGCAGTATTTCGATCACCTGAAGTCTCTGCTCGACTGGGACCGGATTTCCAACTCGAAGTTGAAAATCGTGGTGGACTCGATGCACGGGTGCGGCGGCTTCATACTTGAAGAGTTGTTGCGAGATACATCTTGCACCGTCCGAACGATTCGAGGGAATCCGGACCCGCTGTTTGGTGGGATCCATCCGGAACCGATGATGCCGCAACTGGAGCCGTTGGCGGAAGCGGTACGGAAATCCGGAAGTCATGTCGGCCTCGCCACAGATGGCGATGCCGACCGTATCGGCATCGTTGACGAAACCGGCGAATACATGAACACGCTCCAGACGTTGCCGCTGCTGTTGCTTCACGTATATCGTAAGAAAGGCTGGCGCGGAGCCGTAGCGAGAACATACTCGCAGAGCCAGCATATTCCGCGGATCGCATCCAGTTTGGGTCTGAAACAGTATGAGTGTCCAATCGGTTTCAAGAACATCGGTGAACTGATGCTCGAAGACGAGATCCTGATTGGGGGCGAGGAGAGCGGTGGCATCGGGCTTTCGCGGCATTTACCGGAACGCGACGGAATTTTCATCAACTTGTTGATGCTCGACCTGTTGGCCGCATCCGGGAAGACCTGCACAGAACTGATTCAGGGCCTGTGGAAAGAATTCGGTGAGCTGCATTACGACCGTCGAGACCTTCATATACCAATCGGGGCGGGACAAGCGGCCCTTGAGAAATTGAAGAACGATCCCCCACGGACTTTTGCAGGTCGGCGCGTACAGGAAGTGGGCCGGCTGGACGGCTCGAAAGTGTTTCTGGACAAAGATAGTTGGATACTTTTCCGGCAGTCCGGTACGGAGCCGCTCTTGAGGGTTTATTGCGAGGCGCCTACAAAGGATGCTGTTCACGAAATAATAAACGCCGGGCTTAAATTTGTGGAACAATTTACTCCCGCCGGTGTCTCTTGACTTGACGGCGGACGACTGGAGCGACTCTCCCCGGCCGGTTGGGGATTTGAAAACGAATGCGAAGAGAGATCGCCTATAACGACCTGGACCAAGCTTCTGGTGTCAACGCCGAGGAGTCTCTGTTCGTTCTTCGGCTAAAGGCGAATGAGGATGCGGCCTACGATGAGCTCGTGCGCGGCTATCATGCCTCGATCTTCCACGTGGCCTATCGGATGCTAGGGGACGCTGCAGAAGCGTCCGACGTGGTTCAGGAGATCTTTCTGAAAGTGTTCCGCAACATTGGCGGTTTCAAAGGGGAAGCGGCTCTCAAAACATGGATTTTCAAAATCGCCTTCTCGGAAATCCTGAACCGATTGCGCTCGTGGAAGCGCCGGTATCGCTACGCGACCGTGTCGCTGGACGATAACCCGTCGGCGAACGGAAATGGCCATAACGGCCCCTACGTCGCCGATTCGAAGCCGACGCCGGAAGAAGTTTTGCAATCGAAAGAGCAGGAGACTGCAATTCAGCGGGCTCTTTCAAAGCTTTCAAGCGATCACCGATCCATCATCGTGCTTCGCGATATTGAAGGCTTCTCCTACAGCGAAATCGCCGACGTATTGGGGATTTCGATAGGAACCGTCAAATCACGCATCGCCCGGGCTCGGGGGGATTTAAAGAAATCGTTGATGCAGTATTTGTCGGTTCAGCGTGTCTGAGGTAGTTGCGATGAGTAAAGTAAGATCTAACATTTCGGAAGTGCTGACTCGCGCTGGAGCGATGTTCCGGGTCAAATCGGAACTGGATTGCGGTGCCGCTCAGGAGTTGATGAGTCCCTTCATCGACTCGATGGTAACGGCGGAGGAAACCGAACGCCTCCAGGTTCACGTTTCCGATTGTCATCCATGCCAAAGACAGCTTCAGTCGTTCATTTCAATGAGAAGTTTACTCGCTCGGATCGAACGGCCCGAGCTTCCTGAAGACCTGGTGTTGGAAACCCGCGTCAAACTGTCGCACGAGCGGAACAAGAATTTCCTGGTGAGGCTCGAAAACCGTCTCAGTATCATCCTGAAACCAATTGCCATTCCGGCACTCTTCGGTGTCTCCCTCACGATGCTGTTCTTTGGGATCTTATTGGGCAACCTGGCCACCGACTCCACAGCCCTGGCACAGGACCGGATCGCCGAACAACCTGTGTTCGGCCTACACACGCCGGTTCGAACCACGGAACCAACCATGATGCGGTTTGCCGTGGACGAAAGCAACTGTTGGGACGAGCCGTTGACAATTGAGACTCAAGTGGGGGACGACGGGAAAGTCATGGACTATGAGGTCATTTCCGGACCTCCTAGTCAGGAAGCCAAGCAGTGGATTCGTGAGATGCTGTCGTTGGCCTCGTTCACGCCGGCTACCGCTTTCGGCCGGCCCGTAGAATCGAAAATTATCCTCTCGTTTGTAGCCGTTCGGAATTAATCGCGCTGGAAATTTCGTCCGCCACGCGCTCCGCCACATTTCCTTCTCCGAGTTGGCGGCGCAGTTTTTCATAATTCCCGCGGATCCGTGACTGCAGCCACACGTCATCCATCAATGCGAGTGTGATCTTGCTGACTTCCTCCGGCGTCATCTTGTCCTGGAACAGCTCAGGAACCACTTCTTCTCCAAGGATGATATTCACGATTCCAAACAGCCGAACCTTCAGCAGAAATTTGCCCAAAAGCCAGGTTGCTCGCGAAATACGGTAAACGATCACCTCAGGCGTGCCGAGAAGCGCCGTTTCCAGTGTCGCTGTCCCGCTGGCGACGATGGCCGCTCGCGAGTACCGAATAGCGTTATAAGTCTCGCCCGTCACAACGGTGATCGGCCGAGCACGGATCATGTTTTCCAGAAGTCGCCTCTCGAGTCCGGGCGCGATGGGCAGTACGAACTGCGTATCCGGCTTTTGTATCGCAATCAGGTCGGCGGTCTTGCACAACGTGGGCAGGATGTATTGCACTTCTTTTCGCCGGCTCCCCGGGAGAAGCGCAACGATGGGCCTACGGGGATCGAGTTGGTGATCCTGGCAGAAATCCTCTTTCGATTTGGAGGCGCGGACCGTGTCCACCAGGGGATGACCGACGAACTGCACGGGAACACTCGCTTTTCGGTAGATCTCCTCCTCGAAGGGAAAGATCACCAGCATCTTGTCGACAAGCCTTCGAATCTGGCTCAACCGGCCTTCACGCCATGCCCACACCTGCGGGCTAACATAGTAAATGATCGGCGCCCCGGCATCTTTGACGCGCCTGGCTAGACGAAGGTTGAAATCAGGAAAGTCGATAAGGACCGCGGCCGTGGGTGGCTCTCTTTCGATCCGTTCAGCAAGGCGCCGAAATACCCGGTAAAGCTTTCCCAGATAGCTGATGACTTCGAACGGTCCGACGACAGCGGTATGGCCGATGTCGCCCTCCAACTCCACACCGGCCTCGCGCATGCGCAGGCCACCGAGACCGTAGATCCGGCAGCCGGAAAATCTTCGAAAGAGGCAGCGGGCGACGTCGGCGCCATACATGTCGCCGGAGGCTTCACCAGCGACGACGAGGAACAACTGAGAACTCACGGCAGGCGTTTTTTCAATTCGAAAAATTGAGGGATCGGGCTCTGCACGTCCACAGTATCCTGCCAGATGACACTTTGATCGCCAACCTTGCCGACCGCGAGGATCTTGTATTCACCAAAGGGGACGTTCTTGAACTCGAACTTTCCTTCGGGCGATGTTTCTTTGATGAAATCCGAGGCATTGCTGGAAGGGTCACGGCGCATCCTTGTAACGATGTAATCAATCGATTCCTTCTGCGCCGTGCGCGACACTTCAAAGAAGTACTCCTTGTGCGTGGCAAATGCCGGCTTGTAACGCTCCCAGTAATTATCGAGCCGCTTCTGAACATCACTGTTCCAGAGATTCGTATATCGCGGCGGCAGCAGAATCACCTGCACCGGTCCTGAAATCTTCTGTTCCGGCGGTGGTGCAACTCTGCCGGCAATGATGCCGGTTTCCGCGGTCTTCTGGGGCTCGGTCGCGGGTTGGGGCTTTTGAGCTGCCAGGAAGACTGCGGCAATTATGAAAGATATAAGCATGCGGAAATTCTCTCACAAGCAACTTCAACGGGGCAGCTTAATCTCTCTACTCGAACACGCGCTCCACCGGCACGACAACAACATCTTCCGCCTTCACGTTAATCCTGTAGACCTGGATTACTGTATCTTCGTCCATGATCTCTTTAGGTTTAGGCGAGTTGTAGGTAATTGGCGAAGGCAGATTCTTGACAAGAGCGTTGCGGAAACCCTCTGCGTCTTTGGTGACGACGACTATGCGCATCCGGTCGGTTCTCAGGTAACGACGGATGGCGCGGTTGACTTCCTCGAGCGTGAGCTTCGAGAGCTGGTCGCGCATGTAAGCATTCGAGTCGGGTATGCCATAGTAGCGGCTATCCAGCGAATAGCCGAGCTGCGCAACTTGCGTCTGCGTCAGGATGTTGCCGTATTTCATCAAAAACTCGCGCGTTGTTTCGAAAGCCTCGCGCGAGATGCCGTCGCGCACAAGCTTATCGTATTCATAAAAAGCTGCACGCAACGTAAACAACCCGTTCTCCGGCTCAACCGGACGAATCCAGATTTGGAAAATTTGCTGTTGCCGCCCAAGACTCGGGTCCGGCGTCATTCGGAACATGCCGCGTGGAAAGTATTCTACGTAGGCGTAGTCGCCGTAGTTGAGTCCGCGCGCTTCGCGCAGGCGTTGGTAGAGATAGCTGTTCGACGAGCGGTGTTGGCCAAAATAAGAAGCCACAAGGGCAAGCGCCGGCCATTCCTCTGATGCGCGAGTCACCTCGATCGGAAAGCCTAGAGAGATGGCCGTCGAGCGGGTATCGCGGTTGATGATCTGGACATGCGTACCCGCAGACAGTTTTGGAAAATCGAATCGTTTCTTGTTGGCCGTGCCTTCAGGGAATTTCACAAAGTCGGCTTGAACCTTCTGGACAAAGCTTTCAGGGTAGCCACCCGCCAATCCGATCACCAGGTTGGCTTTGGTGTAGTGGTTTCGATAGAATTCGCGCACATCGCCGAGCGTGAGTCTTTCAAGCGAGCCGATCTTTCCCATGCTGTGATGAGCGTAAGCATGTCCGGCATAGATGATGTTATAGAGGTATTCCTTACCAAGTTCCTCGTCGTTCCCCTGCCGCAGCGATACCTTCAGAAAGTTGGCGGCATCATCACGCACGCGCGTGAAGTCCTCCGAACGGAAGCCGGGATCAAGCAGCATGTCTTTGAGGAGCCCGTAATAACGATCCAGATTTTCCACGTGCGTCGTACCGCTAAAGACAGTCATTTCTTTATCAACCTGCCACTCGACCGACGCAGCCATTGGATACATGGCCTCGACAATTTGTTGGTAATTCAGCGTACGCGTGCCGCCCTGGGCAAGCATTGAAGCTGTCAGTGCCGCGACTCCTTCCTTGCCCACGGGATCAAAGGCCGAACCTGTCATGAAAAGTATTCGGAATGTGACGAGCGGCGAAGTGCCATGCTGAAGCACTGTGGCGATTTTGCTTTGGGCCCCAGCCGTAGTGAAGACACAAAGCAACATCAGGCACGTCGTCGCGAGCTTTAGCCCGCGCAGCAGCCTTCCGAACATCAATTCTTCGCCCGCTCATACGTGAGCGTCACGATGGTGCGATTGTTTTCAGTGAAATACTGGTTTGCCATCGCCCGGATGTCTTCCGGCGTGACCTGCAGGTACAGTGCAAAGAGCTTGTTGACCGTGTCCGGCGTTCGCCGGAGCCCGATATAAGGCGCCAGTCCGTTGGCTATCGCGGCGGAACTGTTCATGCGCAGCGCAAACGCATAGCGGATGCGTGATCGCGTAGCGTCGAGCTTCTCGAGATCGACCGTTTCATCCGTAAAGCGCTTGAAGGTCGCGAGGATTTCCTCGCGGACATAGTCCATATCCTTGGGATCCTTGACGCGAGCGAAGACTGTGAACAGCTCGGGATTCGGATGATTGCCGAAGCTTGAATACAACGTGTCCAGCTTTTGCTCTTTCAGGACCAGACGTTGGTAAAGTTCCGAATTCGAACCGAAGGCGACGGGCGCCAGAAGGTCGAGTGCGGCCTTATCCTTCTTTTCGTCGGAATATGCCGGGCCTCGAAACGCAATCGCCAGCCACGGAAGCGTCGGCGCGGGCCAACTCAAATTTGCGGAGCGCGGCTCGGTTTGTGGCGGCTCCGCCGGAATATCCGGCACGTAGTTGCCGCGCTTCCACTCGCCGAAATACTTCTGGGTCAGCTCCAGCGTACGCTCCCGGGTCACGTCACCGGCCAGAATGATGGTTGTGTATTCCGGCCGATAGAACCGGTTGTAGAACTGATGACTGTAGTTGTACTGGTTCGGCATGTCCTTGATGTCTTCAAGAAAACCAATCGTGGTATGGGCGTAGGTGTGCTTCTTGAAGGCAGTCGCGTGCAGCACTTCATCCAGTTTGCTGGTCGGGTCGGCACTGTCCTTGTTATATTCGCCGAGCACGGCAAGCGATTCAGTCTTGTATGCCGACTCCGGATACTTGAGTCGCTGGAAGCGGTCGGCTTCCAATTTCATGACTGCGTCGAGGTCTTCTTTGGAAAAAGTCTCGTAATAGGTGGTGCGGTCTGCATTCGTGCTTGCATTGGACTCCGCACCCGCGCGTTTCAAAATGGTGTCCGCTTGTTCGGACGTATAGTTCTCGCTTCCGCGAAACATGAGGTGCTCGAAAAGATGGGCGTAGCCGCTCTTGCCCGGCTCGACTTCGTTGCGCGAGCCGGCCTGGACCACAATATAAAGCGCAACCATGTTCGGGTAATCCGTCGGCACCGTGACCAGACGTAGCCCATTCTCCAGATCATCCATCGTGTACTTGTACGGAAATAGCTGGGTCTCTTTCTGCTGCGCCGTGGTGACGATGGGTAGACATAAGAGCACGGCAACAGTGATGATCATTCGCTTTTTCATTCGTCAGTTAAACCAGCTGGTTCAGAAGATTCGTTTGCACGCGTGTGAAGCCTCTCTGTAATCTGTGCTGCGAGTGCTATAGCGGAATTATAAACCTTTCCTTGCCAAACGGCGTGTCGGGTGCCTCGATCTAAAGGAAATCTGGGAACCGCGTGCGGTGACGCGCACTATTGGCGTCGGAAAAAATATCGCGTCAGCATGTAGTCGTGGCTTTAGCCCGCGACTACATGCTTTCTTAGCGACGGCTCATGAACGACGAGACTGGAGTATCATTGGGCCATGTCCACCGAGACTCTCCGCGAGGAAGTCTTTACTGTCCATGAGTACCACACGTTTTCCATCGACGAGATCCTGGGCTAGCCCGTGAAGACACCTCGCCTGTTCATCGTTTTCCTCCTCATCGTTTTGGGTCCGACGACGGGTCTGTGGATAGTCGCGCAGTCCCCAACCCACATTGTGATCATGCACACCAACGACATTCATGGACAGCTTCAGCCGAGGAATGGCGTTGGAGGCATGGCGCAGATGGCCACCATCATACGTGGCGCGAAGCCCGATCTAATCCTCGATGCCGGCGACCTCTTTACTGGTACGTTCCTCGGCGACGAGTTCAAGGGACTGCCGACGATCCAGGCGATGAACAAGATTGGATATACCTCCGGAACCGTCGGGAACCACGAGTTCGACTATGGTCAGGATGTGCTTCGAATGAGGCTGCGCGATGCCAGGTTCCCAATCCTCTCCGCTAATCTGCAAACTCCAATCCCCGAAATCAAGAAGTACACGGTCGTAACGGCAAAAGGCATCCGATTTGGGATCATCGGCCTCACCACCGAAGAGACCAAAGTCACGACGCATCCGAAGAACCTGAGGGGCATCACAATTCAAGATGTGGTGAGGACTGTCCAGGAGGTTCTGCCGGAACTTCGAGGCAAATCCGATTTCATCATTGTGACGGCGCACCTCGAGGATAACGAGGACAAACGCGTCGCGAATGCGTTTCCGGAAATCCGGCTGATCATCGGCGGGCACAATCACAGTACGCTCGGGCCAAACTGGTTAGGACAAACGCTCATCGCAAAGACCGGCAGCAACGGGCGCAATGTCGGGCGCGTGGATCTGGATTTCGATGGAAAGAAATTGGACCGAATTGAAGGCCAGCTCATCCCGATCATGAATATCACCGCTGATCCGGAAATTACGAAGATTATCGAACCGTACCACGCCAAGGTCGCCGCGAAGTTAGCCGAAGTTGTGGGCCAAGCCACGGCCGACTTGACAAGCTCCAACAACTCCGAATCGGCTCTGGCCAATGTGATCGCTGACGCGAATCGCGAGAGGGGGAAAACGCAGATCGGGCTTCACAACATTGGGGGCATCAGGGCCTCAATTCTCAGAGGACCCATCACGTGGGGCAGCGTCTTCGAAGTCCTTCCATTCCAAAACACGCTTGTCACCTTGAAGGTGACAGGTACGCAGCTAAAGAACGCGCTCAATGTTGATTTGCTGGCCGTGAGCGGAATAAGAGTCCATTTCGACCTTAAAAGGCCGGCCGGGCAGCGACTGGTTTCAGTGACACTATCCAACGGCAGTCCGATCGATGACTCGAAACTCTATTCCGTCACAACCAACGATTTTGTTGTCGCTGGGGGCGACGGCTTCGGGGAGCTCGCAAGAGGAAAAGAAATCAAAGACACCGGCATTCTTCTTCGCGATGTCCTTCGCGACCACATCAAAGCCCATCGTGTTTTGTCGCCAAAGCTCGACGGCCGCATTACAGTCAACTGAAGGGAAAGGGATGGGGCTCGGGCTAAAGTCCGCGACTACGAGTGGGCCGGAACGTTGGCTCCAGGTCACAGTCGGAGGCTTAGCCCGCGTTTCATTTCACTTCAGCCGCTCAATCTGTGCGCCGATCGACCGCAGTTTTTCTTCGATTTTTTCGTAACCCCGGTCGAGATGGTAAACCCGGTCGATCACGGTGACGCCATCCGCAATGAGCGCAGCAAGGATCAGGGACGCACTGGCCCGGAGGTCGGAGGCAATGACATTGGCGCCGGTAAGGCGGTCTTTGCCGCTAACGATTGCGCGCGAGCCATCGATTCGGATGTTCGCGCCCATGCGCATCAGCTCGCTGGCGTGCATGAAGCGATTCTCGAAAATGTTTTCAGTGATAAAGGATATTCCGTTCGCCTGCGTCATCAACGCCATGTATTGCGCTTGCATATCGGTGGCGAACGCCGGGTATTCTTTTGTCACGACATCCGTGGCCTTCAATGCTCCATTCCCGCGGACTGCCATGCCCTCTGGACCGGTTTCAATGTTCACGCCGGCTTCCCGGAGTTTCTCAATCAAGCTCGTTAGATGATTCGGATTCGAATCCAGGACCTCGATGTCGCCGTTCGTGATGGCCCCCGCCACCAGGAATGTTCCTGCCTCAATCCGGTCGGGAATTACGCGATGCATGGTTCCTTTCAGCTCACGTACACCTTCGATTTTGATAGTTGGTGTACCGGCGCCATCAATCTTTGCACCCATCCTGTTGAGCATCTCCGCCAAGTCGACCACTTCCGGCTCGCGAGCCGCATTCTGAAGAATGGTTTGCCCGTGTGCGAGCGAGGCGGCCATCATCAGATTCTCCGTCCCGGTAACGGTGATCTTGTCCAATACAATTTCGGATCCGGTAAGACGCTCGGCCGTCGCCTCGACGTAACCATGCTCGGTCCGGACCGTCGCGCCGAGCTTTTCGAGGCCTTGGATGTGCAGGTTAATGGGCCGAGCACCGATGGCACATCCACCGGGCAGAGACACTCGCGCGTGGCCGGTGCGCGCCAGGAGCGGGCCAAGGACGAGGACCGAGGCACGCATCGTTTTGACGAGATCGTAAGGTGCTTCGTGGGAAAGGATCTTCTCGGCGCGAAGGCGCGCCGAGTGGTCGGGCTCGAATTCGACCATAACGCCAAGCTCGCGCAGCAACCGGCGCGTGGTGAAGATGTCGTTTACCAGCGGGACGTTTTCAAGCGTGACCTCGCCGGCAGTCAGCAGCGAGGCGGCCATCGCCGGCAACGCTGAGTTTTTTGCACCGCTTATCTTGACGCGGCCTTTGAGGCGAGGGCCTCCTGTAATTCTAAGTTTGTCCATATTTCCTTTAAGCGGATTGGCCGGTCTTCCGGTCAAAAACCAGTTTCCCGGCCACGAATGTCTTCATGACCCGGAATCGCCCGTCCAGAATCGCAATGTCCGCATCTGCGCCGGACTCGAGCACGCCTTTCCTTTCGAGTTTAAGCGCTTTGCTAGGATTAAGCGTCAGCCCGAGAATGGCTTCCTCAATCGACCAGTCTGTCCAATTGACAAAGTTCCTAAGCGCAACATCCTGAGTGAGCGTGCTTCCGGCAAGCCGGCCTTCAGCATTAAGACAGACGCCGTTGACAACATTCACCGCATCGGGACCTAAGACGTAACGGCCGTCGGGCATATCTGTCGCGCTAATGGCATCAGTGACCAGCAAGACCCGAGCCTTTCCTTTCATGCGCGCAAACAGGCGTACGACTGCGGGATCGACGTGAACGCCATCCGTAATGATCTCCGCAAAAATCCGGTCGCTCAAGAGCACCTCTCCAACAATGCCGGGATCTCGATGAGAGAATGCGCGCATTGCGTTAAACGTATGGACCGCATAGCAAACGCCGCGTCCGGCGCCTCTACTGGCCTGTTCGAACGTTGCATTCGAATGTCCCATGGCCGCGACGATGCCAGAGTCGTTGGCCACATGTATTACGGAGTCGATTCCTTCCAACTCCGGAGCGATCGTTACCAGCCGCACCGAATCTCCCGAAGCGCGGATCCACTGCGCGAAAAGCTCGGCGTTCGGCGCCAGAACACTCCCGGCTTGGTGTGTTCCACGCTTGTAAGCGCTGATAAATGGCCCCTCCAGATGAATCCCAAGCGGCCGGGCGCCATCGAAATTCTTCGACATGAGACCACCGAGCTTCTCAAGCGCGCTGGTCAGAACATCCGGTGGAGCGGACACGGTCGTGGGCAGAAATGCCGTCGTACCGTGCCGTGCCAGAATCCGGCTGACCACATTCAGAGACTCATAAGTTCCATCCATTACATCCGCGCCGCCGCAGCCGTGGATGTGAGGATCGATGAATCCCGGCGTAACGACTAAGTTCGAAGCGTCCACCCGCTCCGCACCCGTTGGAATGCGCACTGTTTCGGCCGTGCCCACTTCGGCAATGTGCGTTCCTTCAATGACCAGGCGGGCCGGAGATAGCGTTTTTGCGGGCGTGAGTAGCGTGCCCGCTTCGATAGCAACGATCCTACCTTTACTCACGGCCGATTCCCATATATCCGATGACTCTGCGAAGGTTTCCGTTCGCCTCAGCCAAACGCTTTTCGGCCTCCTTCCGACCACATCCTGTCGCACCCATCAGGACAGCTACCTTCAATTTGCCTCCGGATGCTTCCACCAGCCGAGCAGCCTCATCGGGTTTGACTCCGAGAATCTCTTCGAGCATTTGGATGCCACGCTGACGCAGCTTGCTGTTGGTCATGCTGACATTGATCATCCAGTTGCTGTAGGTCATTCCTAGCCGGATCATCACGGCCGTGCTGATCATATTGAGGACCAGCTTCTGAGCAGTGCCTGCCTTCATTCTCGTGGAGCCGGTGATGACCTCCGGCCCCACAGCCGTACATACCGTAAGGTCGGCGGTTTTCGACATAGGAGTATTTTCCGCACAAACGACCGCAACCGTTTTTGCGCCTTTGTCCATCGCAAATTCAAGAGCGGCAAGCGTGTAAGGCGTACTACCGCTCGCGGCGACTCCAATAACGACGTCGTTCGTCGTGAGCTTCTTCGATTTCAAATCGGACGCAGCCTTCTCCCGATCGTCTTCGCCGCCTTCAATTGCCCGTGTCAGGGCCTTCGCTCCACCAGCCATGACCGCCTGGACCCATTCCACAGGCGCACTGAAGGTTGGTGGACACTCCGCGGCATCAAGCGCTGCGATCCGTCCGCTTGTGCCGGCGCCGACATAAATAACACGTCCTCCCGTCCTTATGGCATTCACCGCCAGTTCCACAACCTTGGCGATATTCGGAATAGCGGCCGCCACAGCACCGGCGGCAAGCGCGTCTTCAGCGTTAATAATTTTCAGTACCCGTTCAGTGGGAATGAGGTCGATGTCGACAGAGCGCGGATTACGCCCTTCGGTAGTCATTTTTCTGCGCCCGCGTCGCTCCTGGAAAGGCGTGCGCCTGAACGCCTTCGAGGATCTTTTTGCAAATCTGCATGGCTTCTATATTCTATTGCCGAGCCATGAAAGAAGTCGATGTACAGATCCGGCGCGCCAAAGGCCTGGAAGACTATCAGGCCGTCCTCGAGCTCGAAAAACGAGTTTGGGGCTACACGGAGACGGATGACCTGGCCGCGGTACCGATATTGATGATTGCGAATCGGTTCGGCGGCTCGGTCCTCATTGCGCGGGAATCGTCGGGACGCTTCGTCGGGTTTTCCATGGCGAACCTCGGCTGGACCCGCCAGAAGAAACTATTCTGGTGGTCGCATATGACGGCTGTCCTCGAAGAGTATCGAAACAGGGACATTGGACTTCGCCTGAAGATGCGGCAACGGGAAGAGGCGCTGGCCGCAGGAATCGACGAAATCCAGTGGACGTTTGACCCGCTACAAGCGCTCAATGCCCATTTCAATATCCACAAACTTGGCGTAATTGTTCGTGAACACGAAGAGAACGTCTATGGATATTCCACGAGTCCTTTACACCATGGCCTGCCCACGGACCGGTTCATCGCAGAATGGCACCTGAATTCTGATCGCGTAAGAGAACGATTGAGCGGCGCCAAACATCCGCTCAGTCTTGGGGACTTCGATCGGATCCTCCGAATCAATACGCCCGGTAGCGAACCAAACTTGCGGTCGGAAGAAAGTCCGTTGCTGCTCGAGATTCCTGCCAGCATCAGTAAACTCAAGCAGACGGACGCGGCGCAGGCGACCGACTGGCAGGATAAGATCCGCGCAGCAAGCCAGCATTACTTCAAGGCTGGTTACACGATCACGGATTTTATTTTGGTGGATCAGCCGCTGCCACAGGCGTTGTACGTCTTGGAAAAGGGAAATTCGGAAATTCGGGGACACGCGGGCTAAAGCCCGCGACTACATGCCAGCCGGAACGTTGTTTCAAATGTAGTCGCGGGCTTTAGCCCGCGTGTCCCCGAATTTCCTCTATTTGCTAAGCCGTACTTCCGCCGCATAGTAATCAAGGGTGACTTTGTAGTCTTCCAGAAAATCGAAACCCACAACGCCGGCGACTTCGGTCCCGATCATTTTGGAAATTTCTTTCAGGTCGATCGAAATGACCTGGGGGAACGCTTCGGTATTCTTTGCAGTCTTGAACGTGACGTTGGGAACTCGCAACACCACACCTTCAAGGCCGCCAACGCCGGCGATTCCCAAATCCACTTTCGCTCCCGGAGTCTTTTCATTCACGCCCAGGTTCGCCGCCATATTGTGCGAAATGACGGTGGTCACGGCCCCGGTATCGACGATGAAATTTCCACGGTGCTTGCCGTTCACTTCGAGGGGCACGAGCAACAGGTTGCTGAAGTACCAGGCAGGAAGGACTTCACCGGCCGGATTTGGTGTTCGCTTTCGCGAAATCTCTAACTGGTTCGCGGGATAATTTACGGTGATGATGAAGTCTGCAAGAATCGCTGTACCGAGTATACCGTCCGCAAGCTGGGTCACGAGCGGATCATTGAAGGTCCCCACGGGGACGTTTTTGATCTTCACATCGCCGAGACCGATTTCCTTCACGCTGTAAAGCTTCGTATCAATTTTTCCGCCGCCACCCACACCATGCATAATCGTCGTGGTCACGGGTTTCAGTCCGATTTGATCCGCAAGCTTCTCGCTGAGCACGGTCTGCGTGGCGCCGGTGTCGACGGCGAATTCGTACGGTCCCTGACCGTTGATCATCACGCCGCTAAAGATGAGATTCAGGGATTTGCGGAATCGAATGGGAGCCGGATTCTCCGGCGCCGACACCACAGCGACGTCCGTGCCGAGCGCTTTCAACATCTCGAGACCGGCTTTGGCTTCGGCAAGCCTGTCCGGATCGCTCGGATTCAACCGGACATACTCTTCAAGCTGCTTCCGCTGTTCCGCGTAGTTTTTCTCCAATGCCCACGCCTCACTTCCATACAGCCGATACAGCGGCTCCTTCGGGTCAAGTTGGATGGCCCGCGTCATCTCCTGCACAGCCTGTTTCGCCCTGAGTTTGGCCATCGCGAGCTTGCCAAGGCCGAAGTGGGCCCGGGCGACCCTGGCGTCCATCCGCAAGGCTTCCGTGTACAGCGAGTTGGCTCTGTCAAAATTTCCCTTTCTGTATTCGATCTCACCGCGTTGGGCGACCGACTCGGCCGTCCTCGGCAGCCGGTCGAGAAGGACCTCGGCTTGCTCGAATTCGTCTCGTGATAGAAGATCTGTGACCGTATCGGATTTGAGGGCCTGGAGGGAACCTCCCGGAAGCACTAAAAATGAGGTTAAAGCCATGATAACGAGCGGGCTGCTTGACATGGTGTAGGTGCTCCTATACTATCAAACTTTTGTACTCTGGTTGGTTAAAGGAACTGAGCATGTCGACGCGGTTTCTAACGGCGGGCGAGTTGGCCGCCCTCGACAAATGGTACGTGATCGACGCGACGGGTCAGGTACTTGGACGAGTCGCAACGAGAGCAGCAACCATTCTAATTGGGAAGCATCGACCTCAGTATGCCCCTTTTCTGGTGAGTGGCAACCATGTCATTATTGTAAATGCGAAGAAGATCAAACTGACCGGGGAAAAACTGGATAAGAAGGTGTACAGGTGGCACACTCAATATCCAGGTGGATTGAGAGAGGTCACCGCACGGAAGGTGTTTGAATCGAAACCGGACAGATTGATCCGTGAAGCGGTTCTCGGAATGCTACCAAAGAACAAGCTTCGCAAGCGTCTGGTAAAGCGGTTAAAGGTTTATCTGGCGGATCAACATCCGCACGCAGCGCAGCAGCCGGAAGCGTTGAAGCTGTAACCGGCGAGATCGTGGAAGTTTCGGAGGTTAATTGAGTTTAGTTCAGCATTACGGCACGGGCCGAAGAAAGACCGCGACGGCTCGTGTGTTCCTTCGACCCGGAACGGGAAATGTTAGGGTCAACAACCGAACTTTGGAGCAGTATTTCTTCGATGAAGCCCACCAGATGATTGTCAAGCAACCGCTGCAAACTTCGGATACTCTAAACAAATTCGATGTGGTTGTGAACGTCGAGGGTGGTGGAAAGCATGGACAGGCTGGCGCCGTTCAGCACGGCATCGCCCGGGCTCTCGTTGGTTTCAGCGCCGACCTGCGGCAGATTCTGAAGAAGGCCGGGTTTCTGACCAGAGATCCGCGCGCGAAGGAACGCAAGAAATACGGACAACCGGGAGCGCGAAAACGCTTCCAGTTCTCGAAGCGGTAAGTATTTGATGGTCGCCTTCAGGGATCGCCTCCCTGCTGGCGACTTTTGGTTTGAGAAATAACTTGAGGTTACTTATGTTTGAAATTTTGAAACGGAGGTTTGTTTGGCGTCTATTACAATGAAGGAACTTTTGGAGGCTGGCGTCCATTTTGGACACCAGACCAAGCGCTGGAATCCGAAGATGAAGCAGTACATTTTCGGCGAACGCAACGGAATCTATATCATCGATCTCCAGAAGACACTCCGGTTGTTCAAAGAAGCTACACAGTTCGTTACTGACCTCGCATCCCAGGGAAAAACGATTCTCTTTGTTGGAACCAAACGCCAGGCTCAGGACGCTATCGCTGAGGAGGCGTTGCGCTGCAATATGTTTTTCGTCAATCAGCGCTGGCTGGGCGGACTACTCACGAATTTCGCAACGATCCAAAAATCCATCAAAAGACTAAAGGATCTGGACGCGATGGCGACGGATGGCCGCTATGAACTTCTGCCCAAGAAAGAAGTCACCCGGCTGGAACGGGAACGCAAGGCTTTGGAAAAGAACCTCTCCGGCATTAAGACCATGCCGGGGTTACCGGATGCGATTTTTATCATCGATTCCAAGAACGAAGAAATCGCCGTCGCCGAAGCGCGCCGGCTGGGAATCCCTGTGATCGCGATCGTGGATACAAACTGTGATCCCGATGTGATCGACTATGTGATTCCTGGCAACGATGATGCGCTGCGCGCAATCCGTCTCTTCGCGTCGAAGATTTCCGAGTCTGTCATCGAAGGTCAGGCCGTCAACAAGGAAGCTGGAAGCGCGCCGAAGCCTCAAAAAGGGGAATCCGAAGCGCAGGGTGAGGACATTGTCACTCCATTCGAACGCACTCGGGCGAAGAGAATGGAGACCGTGGCCGGCGAGGAAGAAGCGGTCGAGGCGCCGAACGAAGCCGCATTGATGTAAGAAAGAGCCGCGGATTTCACGGACTACCCGGATTCAATCTGCGTGATCTGTGCAATCAGCGGCTATTTTTATGCTTGAAAGGAATCCAGTCGAAATGGAAATTAGCTCAAAGCAAGTCAAAGAACTCCGGGAGAAAACCGGTGCAGGAATGTTGGACTGCAAGAGTGCGCTCGTCGAAGCGAAGGGCGACATGGAGCAGGCCATCGTGATCCTGCGAAAGAAGGGA